>SMTZ1_10019165_pt1 | contig 10148 bp, 5 predicted proteins | sample DeeMarSWOR136_30_FD_25667 | JGI IMG/M metagenome (IMG submission 25667)
CCTCATAGACTACCGTCTTCGCTCCCTCTATCTCCTTGACATCTACAGAATCAGGATGATCCACGAGAGCTTTCGCAATAGACTCAATCAGTTCCCTCATTAGTACTTCCTCCTTTTCTCGATCTTGAACTTTTCAGAATCTCTCCAACACCCATAGTGGTTGCACCTATCACTTCGATTAAAGCCATATTCCGGCAGAAAACCACGCAATATCTAGAGTCTTGTTCCAATCTAGGAAAATGTTAAGACTCAGCGGTGCTCTTTCTTCTTTGGTCCACCTCACTCTACTCCCTTCAGGTTCTTAGTCATGCCTTGATCCTTATGTTTACTGCCCGTGGGCCTTTACGGTCTTGCTCTGACCCATATTCTACCACTTGTCCTTTTTGGGGGCTTCTTCCCTTTTTGCCCTTTGCCCCTGGCCTGTTCACCCAACCCAGTCACTTCCCTTTCGACGTTCATGCGATTTAGCATACAACCACTCCTAAAATAAGTCAATCCATCCAATTCCCTGGCATAAAGAAATCTGTTGAAAGGACACAGTTCTGCTACGTATCGTTTGCCCACCTTACACTCACCAGCAAATCAGCCTCTCTCTCCAACCAGAAGCAACTCTTCTGTATCTGTATCAACTCTGCCCCAGAATCAGTGGAATGGAAAGAATCGATGAGTGTGAGAGAGTAGCAGGTTGCTCACACAATGCCATGATGTTGCACAGCCACTATCATCACGGTTGGCCAGCTGGGTGGTCCCGATTTCTGATACGACGCCCAATCCTCCAAGAACCGTCTGGCTGACGGCGAAAAATGTTAATGTATTTCCCGCGAACGGTCCGGACTGTGCCGCTACTTTTGGGGCGTATCCGTGCCACATAGGTGCCACGTTCAAATGCCCAATCCCCACAGATTTCGATCTCTTTCGTTTCTTTTTCAATGCGCGCTTCCACTCGGGCGAATCGTTCTTCAAACCATTCTCGAAGTGCACGGTGTCCCTCAATTGACGGCGCGTCAGGCCACATGTAGATGCCATCTTCCGTAAATCGACTTACCTCAGCTTCAACATCTCCTGCGCTGACCGCTTGACCTGCAGTCTTCAAGAAATCCTTGATTTGGACGATGTCCACCTGGCGCGGCCTCTCTTCGAGCGATTCCTTACAGCCGACCGCTACTATCCCAAGCAAGCCAAGACCCGTCGTCAACAGCACGATCCAACCGGATCGACGAAAGCTAAATCGTCCAACCAGAGCCCAGATGACAGAATTGCTGGTCTCAACCATATGAACCTCCCTTCTCTGCTTTGTTACTGCGAAGATGATACGAGGGTGTCACACGAAGCCAATCGGGAAAGAAACTGTAACACAAAAAGACACAACCAAGAAGGATCCAGAAGGTGTCCTTCTGCTAAGCGAGCTGGCCACGGCGTGGAAAGAGCCAAAGAAAAGGGAGAAAGGGGACGGTTCTATTTCTTTGAAACGAGAAAGCGTATGCACGTCTGTTTGACCATTGTCACGCAAAGAATTGAAGGATATGGGCTGAGAAGTATCGTGTTTCCTGCAGAGGAACCACCCGTCCCTCTCAACAGGAGGGAATCATCAGCTGAGCCCGGATAGCTTCGCTAGACTTGGGTAATAGAGATTCTCTCCGAAAGGAGGAGACCGTAGTGCAGTGCGGCTGAAAAATACCAATGTAAGACTATGCAACATAAAGATTTAAGGAGAATTGACACCACCTACGAGTTCAGCTCATCTCTCTATACGCCTCTTTCTGAACGGAGCAGTCACAGTAGGCTCGCACGGTGGAGGAGAGCCTGGTGGCGACTGATAATAGTAATTCTTGATGTAGAGCGCATCGGCAAAATTGATCTGTCCATCAAGATTGACATCTCCTTCGCCGATAGGCGCAGGTGAACCAGGAGGAGTTTGGTAGTAGTGGTTCTTAAGATAGAGAGCGTCGGCAAACGTAACCCATCCGTCTCCGTTGCAGTCGCCACAGGCGTACTGAGGCGCAACTGCGAGAGCGACCGGTACGATGCTCACAGGATTCTCTGGATCATTGCTCGATATGATTATGTTCGCACCATAGTCGCCTGGACTAAGTCCAGTCGCGTCGAGGGTCACGGTTATCTCGCTCAAGCCACCAGGTGGAACGGATCCAGTGTCAGGGAACTCTGAGAGCCAATCAGACCTTTTCATGTAGATAGAAGGATGCCTGTCGGATGGATCGGATGAAAGATGACCTGAAGGCTCCCAGTGAGTACCCTCCCCCGTTTCAGGATTCGACCATTCCCCGAGATCTGGAGACCTACTGTTGACCCTATCTGAAGCAGATATTCCCACCTCGTGCATCTCCTTAAAGAGTTGGGCTGTGGAATCGGTAATGGTGAAGTGGAGTGTATCGCTCCCGGCATTGCCTATAGTCATAACTTTTGTGGCAGTGGCTCCCTGGATAAGGGCGGTATCGAAGGAGCTTGGTGTGACGGTGATCTCAGGGATTGCCTCTATTATGAAGTTACCGAAACTACCATCGCAACCGAGAACATTCCCATCTCCACCACGCAGATCAACGGAAATCCGAGCCTGTGTTGTGAACATAGCCAGTGGTATGGTCCAAAACCATGATCCATCATTCGCACTGCTATCCTCAATGATTGACCAGGTACCGGATGCACCTCCGTCAGTAGACAGCGAGATTATCACGTAGCCAAAAGAAGTGTCACGCGCCCACGTTACTTCGTGTGTAGCCCCAGAATTCCAGACCTCTCCACTCCCGTTGTGGTTGTATGCAGTGTCGCCCATCGGACCGGTTACCCTCACCGAATTGCCATAGGGAGAACCCGGGATTACTTTGCCGCATCTGTACATCTCTGTGTAGTACCAGTAGGCGTTGGGGGGATTCCAGGTATTGTGTACTATTATGTAGTTGTCATCAGTATAGCCGATTCCTGTCATGGAATGGCCGGGTACACCACAATGCCACGGTCTGCCAGCGTTCACCTCTGCCGTGACCGTGTCCCACAGGACGGAGGCATCGGCGAATATATTCCAGCTCAAAAAACCATAACTGTTAATAGTGTTGGCAACGTGTACGATCCCAGCCGGTATGAAACCGGTGTTGGTGCTACCTGTCAACGTATCCGTGCCCATAGCAATGGCCAACTCGCGCTGCACATTCGGAACCTGATAGTCTGTTTCTCCCTGCAAGCCGTCCCAGCGTTGAAAATGGAAGTCGACCAACGTGGCGTAGTCATCGGCATCGTACAGACCATAATTATCCCAGTAGGCAAGCAGCATTGCGCCAGCTGTCGGCGAACATCCGTAGCTCCAGTCGTAGAACGGACATAGCTCTTGCATTGGAACGAAATGGTCTGCCTTAGAGGATATCGTTTTGCCAGATTCGAATTCGTGCCACAGCTCACGAAAATCCTCCTTCTTCAGAAGGCCAAGCTCCTGCTTCACATTCATATTGAACTCATCTTCAAAATAGACAGTGGGCGGAGGAAAAATCCTTATGAAAACACTCTCTCCTGCGCTGCGGTACATGTACCATTTCTGTGACGGTGTCACGTAATAGACTTTAACCAGCTCAACTGCTGTGGTTCCAAGAGTTTCCCGCGCCAATTCCCTCAATTCATAATCACACGCAAATTCCTCTGATAGACACCTTGAGTACGCCGGAATGGGTGGCATAGAATATCTCGCTGATACCACCAGATGGCAATATTCGCCTACACCCCAACGTTCTGTCTCTCTTCCATCTCTTCTCGCCTGATCAGCTCTTTCTTTCAGCCAGTCATGTGGCGGAAAACTCCTGTTCATACTGAAATTGAATATGTATGCGATGATTTCATCGTTCAGGCCGTAGTATGGAATTGCCTCCGTTCCATATACATCACCCCACAGTGACCTGGCATTGTCCGAAGCAATCTTCTGAATGATCCCCAAAGGCACAGTATCCTCCGCACCTGCCAGAACTCCTTCAGTATAGGCAAGTAATAGGATGCCTAGCATTCCAACAAGACGCACTCTCTTCTTGTTTGGTGACTCTATCACTTTTCGTTCCCTTTGACCAATATCGATTATTGCGAAATTACGCGGTACCGCTGTGGCCTCCACCTCCTTCAACAACTGGTAAACGCATACATCTCCTGCACACCCAGAATTGAGGCTGAATCTATTTGACGATTTCAGACGACTGGCTGATGACCAGACTGCCATTTTCACCCACCAGTCCGCTAAGTCTTACAGCCGGCTGAGCTTGTGTCAAGGGCTGTCGTTTCAATTCTGGTGTCGGCTTCGACTAAGAAAGCCCCCAATCCAGTTGGTGTCTTGCTCCGTCGTTACCCCGCGAACAAGAGAAGACCCGTGCCAGAACCCCGGGCTGTGCCCTTTTCTCCACCTTGGTCATTCAGTATCTATCGCTCCTTGCGGGTCTCGCCGGACGAACGAGCAGTCAAAGAAGGCTCACACGGTGGAGGAGCACCAGGGGGTGTCTGGTAGTAATAGTTTTTGAGATAGAGCGCATCCGCAAAATTGACATATCCATCGAGATTCACATCGCCTTGGCCAATAGGTGCGGGGGAGCCTGGAGGAGTCTGATAGTAGTAGTTTTTGAGATAGAGCGCATCGGCAAAATTGATCAGGCCATCTCCGTTACAGTCTCCGCAGGCCGCACCCACCTCCACTGTTACATCGTCTATGTACCAGCCTTCCTCACTCACGTAGCCGTCCGATCCGAACCTGAACATTACCTGGGCCACTCCATGGTAGCCTGAAAGATCGAACTCTAAGAAAGTCCAATCGTGAGTGCCAGAGAAGCAGGGGGTCTCCGGATGAAAGGGGCTCGCAGGGTTGGGCATGATAGTGTACGGATAGCCAGATGCAGGCGAGATCTGTACCCAGTCACCATTATCCACGGACAGCATAACTACCGCGCCATCCCAGGCAACCGTATCATCCTCAGTCTCAGCATCCATCCAGTGCCAGAAGTTGAGCTCGGAGCTTGGGCCTAATAAGAATGGTGCCGTTATCAGTCCACCATCTGAACGGTCGCTGTAATTCGCTGCTCCTTGATCACCGAATTTCCAACTTGTTGTTCCGCTCTGAGACCTCTGAGTCGACTGATGCCACTGGTCAGCGTACCCGAAGGTCACAGCCCTGTGAGCCCAGCCACCGGGTCCGCTCTCCATATCGTCGAAGAACCCGGTCGTATCCCCAATGCCGACATAGAATGAGTCAACGGTCGAGTAGGCCCCATCAGCAGTAATCTCCAGAGTCAATCTCGCTACATGAGGATCAGGACAACTCACGATGACCGAGCACCGATACGTGGTCATCGAAATTCGCTCGTCCCCTGATGGAATATCACCGTAGCCTGCAGTCGCTATGTCTACAAAGAGATAAGGATCTCCACTACTCAACTCACCCGAGACATTAGTAGCATCCAGCCCCAAGTTGTGAAGTGCAACCGAGAGTTCCACTATCTCGCCAGGATCCGGGTTGCCATCGTTGTTGCCACCGCTGTCATCGACCAGGCACTCTTCAAATCGAATTGCGGGGGAGGTGGCTGCATACACTAATGAAGAATCGATGGTGTTAACCGGCGGAGATTGCGACACGTACGTATCTATTGGTACACCAGAAGCATAGTCATCATATACCTCTATCGAGAAGAAGTCTATAGTGCCAGTGGTATCCGTATACCCATCGTATATTTCGAGAAAGAATTCAGGAGGTACGGAGATGTGAGGCAGAAATTCAGTGATGTCCATAACCATCTTGTTAGGGGGAAATGGATGTGGACCTCCTTTATTATCGTACTGGTCAAATGGTTTTATCGAATCAGGTGAGTTGATATTCCCAATGCCAACCGTTGTTTCGCATTCTCCCCTAAGACTGTGGCTGAGTTGAAAAACAGATACGATTTCGGGTTCATAGTCAACGTGGTTCTCGTAGAACATAATATGTTGAACACGCTGTTTCATACATTCATACGAAATATAGTAGAACCCATCCTCTACATTCTCCCAACCATTGACCCCCCACGAATTCGCGACCTTGAATGCTCCGTGAACGTTAGGATCTCCATCTTCCTCATAGGGACCGTAATCGTCATCATATCCAACCACTGTATTGGCGTGGTTCGTGCCCCATGGACTGTAATTGTCAAGGGTCCAGAGGTCTTGGGCTGTGAGAGTGTCAGGGTGTAGGTAATAGCCGTTAACACTGATTATCGCCAGATTCGTGTCGGCGAGCAATTGCTTCAACTCTTCAAGAGCTGAATCAGTCTGAACCGGCATAACCGTGTAGCCTGTTTGTGACCGATACCAGGGAGCTTGTCTCCAGGCTTCCTCATTCGGCCACGACGTCGAATCATTATCGTCGTAGGGCATTTTCTCCCAGCTGCAACACCCAATCCGTTCCAGCAAGTTCATATTGTCAAAATAGGTAGAGCCCCTGTCCTGCCCGTCATTCACTTGATGATAGACGAAATCAGGACTGAATATGCTGTCATGATACGCAGAACTCGGCTCACCAAGCACTTCTTCCCAAATACACCCTGACAGGTCCCAGTTATGCTCCTTTGCCTCTTGAAACGTCTTGGTGTAATAAACGCATGCCCATGAGACGCACGAACCTTCCGCACCTTGGCTGCCAATTGGAGGGAACCAGTTTGTCGCAGAGTTATCGTGGCTTGAGGTGTTGTAGTTTCTCCCCTCCTCATACACCCCCTCTTTTTCTTTGAGTCGGTTGAATTCCTCTTCTGTCATAACTCGCCTGGTCACCCGAGTTTCTCCTGCCAAGAGAACAGAGACCGCTGATACGAAGGTGACTATCACCAATACGGCAAGCATCTTCTTCTTGAACTCCATTTTAGCCCCCTTTGAATTTCTTGCAGATATGCTGTGCATCTTCAATACTCTCATACAACTTGATCATGTCCAAACACCGCGTCTCACGATGCAGAACAACGACCTACAGAAATCCTGAAAATAAGAATGGGTTTCTCCCATCCATTGTGCTGACCGACCATTACTGAACATTGGAATCCTCCAAACAGGCTTAAAGAGCAGAGAACAACCAGGAACTATCCAAAATCGTCGAGTCCGCCACAATCTTCTCTTGGACGCCAACATATACGACCTTTCAGAAAACGTATCAAGAGGCGCGATTGCACGTAGATCAAAAAGAAGAACACAGTCCCTAACCTATTCACCCGACTGTGCCCGCCCAATTCGGTATATGTCAAACTCCTATCGCTCCATACGCCGCTCGCCCAAGGGAGCAGTCGCACGCGGATTACAGGGCTCAGCAAAGCCAGGAAGCGTCTAATAACAGTAGTCTCTGGTTTAGAGCGCCTCCGCAAAGCTAACCATTGTACCGAGATTCACATCACCTTGACCGATGGGCCGAGAAAAGCCAGACCAGACCAAGCACAAGCCAGACAATGGCAGTGATAACACTTCGGGCCAGAGGTCCTTCGGTGAACGCCTTCTCGAAATAGATGCCTGCGGCTAGGAACCCTCCAATGCAAAGAACCACATAAAGCCACCAAGGCGGAAGTCCTTTGGTCATTGCCTACATTTTACACTTCAAACATTCTAAGTCAATACTGAAAAGACTTGGATTATGATATTGCTGACTCGCTTTGCGCTGAAGTTTGTGGCAATGCACAAGGCTCGCCACATCTACTCGGGTGAACACGATATTTGTTATTTCAAGGTTTGACCCCCGTAGCAGGGTGGAGGAGCACCAGGGGGAGTTTGGTAGTAATAATTCTTGATGTAGAGCGCATCCGCAAAATTGACCTGTCCATCAAGATTGACATCACCCTGGCCAATAGGTGCAGGTGATCCAGGAGGTGTCTGGTAGTAGTAGTTCTTGAGATAGAGAGCATCAGCAAAGGTGACCCATCCATCTCCGCTGCAATCTCCGCAGGCAAACGGACATAGAACCGTCCATGTTGGGTCAGGGCTACTCGTCGTAGGGAGGGGGTCTGTAACTGCGGGGGAAATGGAGTCCAAGATGGGAACAACGGCATCTATCAATGGTAAAATCGTGTCAGCGGACGGGCTGACAGAGCCACCCAGACACGAGTATCCGGATGTGTCAAATCTGGCGAGCACCAAGTCGTACAGCCCAGCACCAAAACTCTTGGCCTGCCCTGCCAAGGCATATCCCCCGTCTACAGTCTCAACGAGAGAATAGGCACGGTCAACACTGATTCCACCTAATGTCCTTGCCCACTGATAGCTTCCAGAGCTGTCATATTGAGTGAGGAGAACATCCTGGCACCCTGCACCATAACTATCCGTCCGTCCTGCCACGGCGTACGGCCCATCCGCAGTCTGAATAAGGGCATAGGCACGATCAATCCCCGTTCCGCCCAGGGTTCGTGTCCACTCGTGATTCCCGGAACCATCGAACTTAACAAGAAGCACATCGTAGTTGCGTGTGCCTCCACGAAAGGTCTCTCCTGCCAGAGCATATCCTCCATCCGCAGTCTGAATGAGAGAATAGGCGATATCGTCGCTTGTGCGGCCTACAGTTTCCATCCACTCGTGATTCCCAGAACTATCGAACTTGGCGAGGAGAACATCAGCCAACCCTGCTCCAAAACTGTGCGTCTGCCCCGCTACGGCATACCCCCCGTCCGCAGTTTGAATGAGGCAGTAAGCGATGTCATCGCTCGCTCCACCCAGAGTTCGTGTCCACTCGTGATTCCCAGAACTATCGAACCTGGCGAGGAGAACATCAGCCAACCCTGCTCCAAAACTGTGTGTCTGCCCCGCTACGGCATACCCCCTGTCCGCAGTCTGAATGAGACAGTAGGCTGTATCATCGCTCACTCCACCCAGAGTTCGTGTCCACTCGTGATTCCCAGAAGTATCGAACTTGGCGAGGAGAACATCAGCCAACCCTGCTCCAAAACTGTGCGTCTGCCCCGCTACGGCATACCCCCCGTCCGCAGTCTGAATGAGGCAGTAAGCGATGTCATCGCTCGCTCCACCCAGAGTTCGTGTCCACTCGTGATTCCCAGAACTATCGAACTTCGCGAGGAGAACATCATATTCGCCTGCACCAAAACTATTAGTGTAGCCTGCTACGGCATACCCCCCGTTTCTAACCTGAATCAGAGACCGAGCTATATCATAATTCCACCCGCCCAGAACCACTGCAAATTGCGTTTGGGATAACACCCGAGTAGCAAGAAAGGCTAAGAAGAAGATGAGAAGCCCTTTTCTCATTCGACTTACCATCATAATCTCACAATTCCCTGCAATGCCAGAAAATGCACAGAGACCACTCTGTGCCATACGGAGTCTTGCGCGATTTCACTTCCAGGATAGTACATCTCCGACCCTCACCTTCAGACATGCGGCAGATCACGACTCTGCCCCAATATGTACAATGCTCTGCAGAATTATACATGAGGTTACCCGAAATCCATTCCTGCACTGCCTTATGTGTCCGGGGCGGTTCGAGGTCCTCCAGCTTCTCTCAAAAACCAATAAAATATAGGCATATTCGATGTCCCTGTCAATGGATTCACCTGCCAACTTCGACAGAAGGACCATCCAGCCGGTTCGCCACTTATTTGGCCTTTAGGTGGGAAAACAAGGGGGAAGGCCACTGGCCGTGGATAACGACCTCAGCCTCGAGTGGACTCTGTGTGACCAATCCAACTCCCACGCTGATACCGTAGCGGGGGTGGAGCCGCCACTACGAGTCGACTATCAGCAGCTATTCACGAAGCTACGGGATCTCATGAAGCGCCGAGTTCTATCCACAAAACTGCGCTTCCACCTGCAAAGCCTTCCAGCGTCCGACAGCCAGTAAGCTCTCAAAGCCAGCAGCTTATCCGCTGCATCAGAACCAATGCGGTCCTCTCTTGCTGACAGCTCCTGCAGATGTTGCTATACCTCATGTCCAATGGTGAAAATCGACGTTGGATCAATGAACACGCTCCAGGACCTGACAAACTCCTTGCCCGCATCAGTCCCGAAAAAACTGATCATAGCCTCTAAATCAGACACCTCAATCTTCGCTACATACTGGTATGGAGATTCTGAAGGCAATTTACCCTTCGGCTCAGAAACAGCAGGGGCAAGGACCCTGTCTATCTTCCAAGTTCTGAAGTCTGTGCACCAGGGTG
>SMTZ1_10008685_pt1 | contig 10146 bp, 8 predicted proteins | sample DeeMarSWOR136_30_FD_25667 | JGI IMG/M metagenome (IMG submission 25667)
TATTTGTAATAAAATTCTACGTCGTAATAAAGTCTTTAAAGTAAGAATACTTTTTTGGTTTATTAATTGAACAAATTGATACAAAAATGAGTAATATTTTCATAGATCTGGGAATTGTCGGAATTACATACTTATATATTCTTTTTACGATTTTTATCCCTCTTTTTTTGTATAAAAAAGAAAAAATAACTAAATTTGGTGCAAGAAAAACTGTTCATATGTTCGCAGGATTAGCAATATTAAGTTCACCATTTTATTCTTGGCCATTTTGGCCTACTATTATTGCAGGCACTCTAACGTTGTTAGTTTATTTAAGTTCAAAAGAATCAAAAGTGAGACAACTAAAAGATTTGTATGATGCAATATCAGAGGAACAAGAAGAAGGATTAAAAAGAGCTTTCCTTCAAGGGCCATTCTTTTATTGTCTTTCAATTACATCTTTAGTCTTCATTTTTGGGATATTTGCTTCTGATCAATTTTATTTTCCTATTGCAGGAGTTTTAATAATGATCGTAGCCGATACTTTAGCTTCAGTAATAGGAAAACGTTGGGGGAAAATAAGTTTAAGTTTACCTTGGACAAATTCGAAAAGAACTCTTGAAGGCTCTCTCACATTCTTTGTAACTGCTTTTCTATTATGTTTCCTCTCATTTTTCCTATTTGGTACTCTTATTCCAACATTTCAACAACCTTTATCATTAGCTACAATTTTATTATATTCTCTAATCACCAGTGCTATTGCTACAGTTATTGAACTAATTTCTCCAAGCACATACGACGATTTAACTGTTCCTATCGGTAGTACTATAATTATTTATCTTTTAACTTTACTCTAACATATAAAATCTCCTATTTTATCTCAAAAAATTATTAAAAAAATATAAGATCCTTTATTATGGAAACCATACAAAAATCCTTTGATGTTATAATAGTCGGAGCTGGTACGGGGGGCACCACAGCTGCAAGATTTACAGCAAAAAAGGGTTTAAATGTATGTTTAATTGATAGAAAAAAGAGAAGAGATATTGGAGATAAGATATGCGGCGATGCGGTAGGAAATGAAATTTTTGATATTTTAAAAATAAATCATCCAAAAAATGAAGAACTATCTTGTCATATAAAAGGAGCGAAACTATATTCCCCAAATCTTAAGAAATGTATAACCCTTTTAGATCCAAAACAAGCAGGTTACATTGTAAATAGATTAGAATTTGGACAAAGATTATTAAATGAAGCTCTCGATGCTGGTGTAAATCAATTTTTAGATAAAACTATGGTTTTAGATTTATTATATAAAAATGGTACTGTAAGCGGTATTCAAGTTAAATTAAATAATGGAGAAAAGGTGGACCTCAATGCTAAAATCCTCATTGATGCCAGTGGCTTTTATTCCCCTTTAAGAAAAAAAGTAAAAAGTTCTTTAATTGAAAATAATATTCTTAAAGAAGATAGTATTCTATGTTATCGTGAAATAGTAAGATTCCCACTATCAGATCAAGAAGTTCAAGATCCTGATTATATTACAATTATTCTTGATCAAGAAAAAGCACCGGGGGGATATATCTGGTATTTTCCTAAGAATCAATCCTCACTTAATATTGGAATTGGTACTTTTATGGAATATCGAGGTAAAGTTAAATATCTCTACAAAACACATGTATATCACGAATTTATCAAAACTCCTAATGTTGATGTTATCTCATCAGGAGGAGGAGTGGTTCCAGTGAGAAGACCTCTATGGTCCTGTGCAGATAATGGATTGATGCTAGTAGGAGATGCTGCATGTCAAGTCAATCCCCTTCATGGCGGTGGAATAGATCCATCCATGCGGGCAGGATATCATGCTGCAAATACAGCTATTCATGCTATAGAAAATAATAACAATTCCATTAATGAGTTATGGGATTATAATTATAATGTAATGACAAGTTTTGGAGCAGAATTTGCCTCACTAGATTTATTAAGAATTGTTCTTCAATCACTTTCAAATGAAGATCTAAATTTTGGGTTAGAACGCGACATATTAACTGGAGAAGAAATTTTGGAAATTTCATCTAAGGGTGGATTAGACTTATCATTAGTAAATATGGCAGTTAAAGCTTTCAAAGGAATTTCGCATCCAAATTTATTATTAGATCTAAATTATCTTAGAATAAGAATGAATGAGATCTCTAGACTTTATAAAAATTTCCCTAAAAATCTAAATAAATTTTCCAATTGGAAAGAAGAAGTTATTGAAATTTATGATAAAATTAATAGAATGATAATAAAAACCAAAAAAAGTAAATAATTTGAAAGGTGTGAAAGATATGGTTGATATTGTAATTGATGAATATATTGAACAAAATACTTATGAATATTTAATTAATAAAATTAACGATGAAGGGGCTTTACACTTGTCTTTAATAGATCCTGATCCTTTAAGACAAGGACCAATTAAAGCTGCAAAAATGGCAAAATATGCTGAGGATGCTGGAACCGATGCGATTTTGATTGGAGGATCTACTATTTGTGATCAAAATTTTGTAGATAGAACAATTCAGGCAATAAAAAGCAAAATTGAAGTACCAATAATTATTTTTCCAGGGGGTATTAGCAATATCTCTCAGTACGCTGATGCAATTTTCTTTATGTCTTTATTAAATTCATCAGATCCTTCTTCTATAGTAGGTCAACAAGCTCTTGCTTCATATACCATTAAATCATTTAACTTAGAATATATTTCAATGGCATACTTAATAATAGAACCTGGAGGTAGTGCTGGGTGGATAGGAAACGCAAAATTACTACCAAGAAAGAAACCTAAATTAACAGCTGCTTATGCTTTAGCAGCAGAAATGTTTGGTTTCAAACTTATATATTTGGAAGCTGGTTCTGGAAGTGAAAAAATTCCAACAGAGCACATAAAGACTTGTTCATCCATTGTGAATATTCCCCTAATTGCTGGTGGGGGTGTTGATAATAGAGAAGATGCGAGAGCCTTCGTGGATGCTGGAGCAGATATTATCGTAATGGGCACTTTTATTGAAAATCACATTCTAAAAGATAATGGAAACTCTCTAAAAGAAATTATTGATGAAATTAAAAATACTGGAAAAACTCAAAGTAAAAAATTTAAAATAAAATAAACAGTGAATATTAATGAAATTTAAAGATGCCATTGAGATTCTTCGCCCAATTAATGACATTATGGGAAGTTTAACTGTTATAATTGGAATTCTGAATACAAGATTAGGAATTGATCCTGTTAGGTTAATTTTAAATTTAATTTTAGGAGTTCTTACCTACTTCTTCATTGCAGGTTCAGGGATGGTTATTAATGATTACTACGATATTGAAATTGATAAGATAAACCGTCCTGAAAGACCCATTCCCAGAGGTTCAATAACATTAAACCAAGCAAAGATCTTATGGATAGCAACTTCTTTGGTTGGGATTACAATTGCTATTCTCCATGGTATATTATTTAATATCGGATACCTGAATATTATTATAGCTGTTTTTTTTGCTTTTATAGGGTGGTTATACGCAGCTTGGGGCAAAAAAAGTGGATTCATCGGAAATATAATTGTCAGTGTATCCTTCTCGATTGGACTTATTTACGGAGCTGTTTTAAATAATTCAAATGTCCCTCCGTATATATATTTCTTCTTTCTAACGGCATTCTTTCTTCTACTCTCTCGAGAAATTATTAAAGGTTGTGAAGATATTGAAGGAGATAAAAAGCAAGAAGTGAAAACATTAGCCATTCAAATCGGGGTTAAAAAATCAACAATTATTTCCCTAATTTTTGCAATTTTAGCCATAATTTTCTTTATTTTACCTAATTTCACTAATATATTAAATCCATTGTTGTTTTTGATTTCTATGTTTTTTGGATTAGTTGTAGTTTTATATACTATAGCATTAATGTTAAAACCAAATTTAGAAGTAAAAGATTATAAAAAAATTAGTTTATTGTTGAAAATTTCCATGTTTCTTGGATTAGTTGCTTTTATCTTTGCAAGCTTTTAACAATTCTAAAATGCTACTAATATCTTTGTTTTTAATTAAACCATCTAATTTTTCCTTAAAATTATTATTTAGTTCGTTATAAGGAAAAGTATGAATCAATCTTCTAACTTGTGTTAATCCTAGATATTTTCTCGTATACTCTGCGTCAGAATATTTATAAGTAGTGAGGAACTCACTGTCTAATTCCTCCCTAAAAAATTCCAATATAATATTAAAATAATTTTTTAGTAATTTCTGTACGTCTGGAGCAATTCTAGGTTTAAAATATATTTGAATTGGATGGGTCCTATAAGTATTTCCTGAGACATAAATTCCATTAACTTTAAAATCTTCATTAATAACTCCTAATCCCACTCTACCATCAAATGAACCAGTATCAACAGTTCGAACATATAGAATGTTAGCTTCAACTTTTTCTTTTAATTTATCATTAATATGAAGAATTAACTTCTTATACCCATTATTTTTATAATTATTAGCATCAATCACTATAATTTCATTATTCCCTTTATTTTTCAATACCTCATTTTTTAACAGATAATATTTAACCTTCAAGGGGTTTTGAATATAATATTCTCTAAGAAATTCATCAAATTCAGAGCCTGCACGATATTTAAATTCTGGTTTAAGATAATATGTTTTTTCAATTATTTTGTTATCTTTTTTTATTTTGAGACCTCTAAATTCTACATTTTCAGCCATAGGTACTTCTTTTCTTTCAAAAAAACCAATACAGATATTTGTTCCTGTGAATTCAAATATTTTTGTTTCAAATATTGTCATTTTATTAATTTTATAATATTTAAGGAAATCTTTGCGGAATTTATTTGAAACAGATGCTCCAAATAAGAAATTTGATGGAATTATATAGATTAAATTCTTAATTTTATTTCTTAAATCATTTATCATAGCGATTTGGTATAAATCCTGATAACCTTTATTATTACCTTTAAAATATTCTAAATACTTTTGAGTTTCTCTATGCTTTCTTATATAACCTAAATAGAGATATGGAGGATTTGTAATATGAAACAATGGGAATTGAGAATTATTCAAGAATATCGGAAAAGTTTCTAGGTTATTTCTCAATTGAATGTTCATTTTAGCTATTTTTAAAGGAATGCCATATTTTTTAGCATTTTTAATGCATTTACTTACCATTTCAGGTTGTATGTCAAATAAAAAAATATGTTTCATGAAAAATTGAGTTCTCTTTTCAATAGAAATTGAATCTAATATTGGTAAGATTAAATTTCCTTCCCCAGCGTATAAATCTATCCATGAATATTCCCAAAGTTTTGTTTTTATTTCAGGAAATATGTATTTCATAAAAATATCTCTTGACGTCAAATGGACACCTAATGATCTTCGACGTTTATTATCATCCTTTTTTTGCGTTAAATTTCCCATCTATGATTGACACTCTGGAACTTTAAGATAATTTTATTAATAACTTAGTTCTAATTTAAATTTATGATTAATTGGATTATAATGATATTTTATCAACTATATACTTTAGGGTATCTAAATCTTGAACAAATCTTTACAACGAATTTAGTTCTATTAATAATTTTCAGAGGATTCTATATTATCACCTATTATTTCAATTATTATAAAGACTACAATAAAGAACTAGCAGAAGGGATAAAACTATTTACAAAAAAAGAAGCTGTATATTTTGGCATCAAACAGGCATCAATAATACTTTTTGGAATGATTTTTTTTCCAATTACGATATTTATCTGCTTTTATTCACTTTTAGTTACTAGTATATATATAAAACAACTAGCTGAACACTTTCGATTAAAACGAGTTATATTATTCGCAAAAGTAATCAATCTTTTTGCGCCATTGATAGGAATAATTTGGTTTCTTTTAATTAATGTAGATTACTTCTCAATCGCCGCAGTAGGAATAAGTATATTAACTTATCTACATTACGGTGCAAAAATATCTTCTCTTTCTCTTTCTAAATTGATAGAAAAATATGATAATCGTCGTATCAATAAATTACCAAAAGTGGTTCAAATCATATTTATGTTCCTTTTAATAGCATTGCCTACTACTATTTTATCTTTATCAGCAGCTTATGCGCCTCCAAATAAAAAAACTTATATGATTGAAATGAGAGATGGTGTTAAATTAGCAACTGATGTATATTTCGCTCCCGGTTCATTCGGTACAGCTAAACCTGTCATTTTAATAAGAACACCCTATGGTAAAAACGGAATGGGAATGTATCAAACATTTTATTCAACCCAAGATTACCATTTAGTTATTCAAGATATGAGGGGAACACATGATTCAGAGGGAGGATCTAAATTTTTACTATTTACTAAATCGTACCTAGATGGAGTCGATACTATTAATTGGATTTTAAACCAAAAATGGTGTAATGGTAAAATAGCTAGTTCAGGTGCTTCAGCTCTTTGTATTAATCAATATTTTTATGCAGGTATGGCCCCTAAAGGATTATTAGCACAACAGTTATGGTTTGGAACACCAGAACTCTTTGATCATGCTATTTACCAAGGTTCATACCATAAATCATCAGTAGAAACTTGGATTGAAAGTACAGCCCCAGAAAATTACCAATACCAGATAAACACCTTGTTTAACTATTTTCCTAAAAATTATACGATGTATAACTCGACTTCTTTATCAATACCAATAGGACCTCATTATTCTAATATCTCTGTATGTGGAATTCATGTTGGAGGTTGGTATGATCATTTCCTTCAAGGAACAATTGATGGTTATATTGGATATGATGATTTTGGAACAAGTGTAGCAAAAGGTCATCAAAAATTAATTATAGGTCCATGGACACATGTTAATTTGTTCGATTCTACTCAACAAGGAGAATTAACTTATCCTAGAAATTCAATTGGGTTTGATTTAGCATTTGGTTGGGAACAAGAAGTCTTTGATTACGCTCTTCTAGGTAAATCCACGAACTGGAATGGTGCGAGAGTTGCCTACTATTTAATGGGAGATGTTGATACACCATCAGAAACTTGGAATTACTGGAGATATGCATACGATTGGCCTCTTGATCATATAGAAGATAAATGGTATTTTACATCAACAGGGGATTTAATCAAGAATACTCTTCCATCAATCAATAAAAATTTCTCCTATTTGTATGATCCAAGAAATCCAGTGCCAAATTTAGGAGGTCAAAATCAGCCATTTGATCTAGCTGGACCGATGGATCAAAGACCAATAGAAAACAGATTAGATGTATTGATATTTGAAACTTCAGAATTAACAGAAGCAGTAGAAATTGTAGGGAGAATTTATGGGAATTTATTTGTATCTTCTAATTGTACAGACACAGATTTCAGTATTAAATTGACTGATGTGTACCCAGATGAGCGTTCAATGTTAATTACTGATGGTTCATTAACTGTAAGATCCAGAAATAACTATACTACTGAAGATTTTATGTCAGGCAATCAAAAAGATGTCTATGAATTATTAATTGATTGTTGGACAAGTGCATACGTTTTTGCTCCGGGCCATAGAATTAGAGTTGCAATCTCAAGCTCGAATTATCCACGATTTGCTGCAAATCCAAATACAGGCGCACCATTAGCAGATAGCTATCTAAAATATAACATTGCTAATAATACTTTACTTACTGGACCTAATTATCCTTCCTGTATAATTTCACCACGATTGGTTAATATGAGCAGTACACACGTTTCCTATTAATTATTAAATCCTTAATTTTTTTTAAAAAAACAAGTTTACATCGCAATTGAATTTAAATTAAAATAAACATTTATGTTCTTTTTGATGATAAATTTAGCTTTTAAGACTTAAAGGAAGACGATAATTCCTTTTTTTCCCCATCCAGTTTCCAATAAACCCTCCAATCGCTAAAAGAATTATAAAGTTAATTATATTAAGCCAAATCCACCAGGATCCAAGACTAATTAGAAATCTACTTATGCCCATGAGCCCGTAAAGTAAACACAAACCAAATCCAATTGGAGTGATTCCAAATAATATGTAAACAGCTTTATTAACCCTCATACTTGGTTTTATACGTATATAATATGCGATTCCTAAAACTATTCCAACTATAATTTCAGAAATAATTATAAGTACAAAATTCCTCTGTAAGAAAAAATAAGAAAAAAATCCTGAAGCAACTATTGAAATAACTATTAGGATCCAAAGTGGTTTCCACCAACGCGGTTTTATAGATTCTAAATTCTTTTCTTGTTCATTTAAATCTGTTTTATTATCATTGTCCATCTTGCTCCATTGACTGATAAGTCAAAAATTAATTTAAATCTTATTAAATCTTTTTCATTAATATGAGCACACCTCACCTCTCTTATTAACTAAATTTCTTCAATTTTTTTTATAAAGGTTTGGTGATATATATTCCTAAAATAGTATAGAATAGGAAAATAAAAAAAATAAAAAAAAATATTACTTATTTCAAAAATTTGTATTTTTCAGCTTTATAGATCTTATAGAAATCTTCAATCGTGGTTAATACAATTACCGCTATAATTACACCAGCAATCGCTCTGAAAATATTATAATATTCCTCTGCAATTCCTATATTTGTAATGGTGGCCCCAGGGGTATCAACAACTATTATTGGAAATATTTCCGGTCGATTCATCATCAAGATTACTACTGATATTGATGCCAGTTTTACACCAATAGTTATACCATGTATAATTTGGTGAGTAAAAAATTGCCTATTTCCAATTAATCCTCTGTTTAGATCTAAAATCCCCTCAATTAAAAGGAATAGACCAGCGAATTGTAGATATAATAGAAATTCAGGGTTAATTAAAGTTCTTACAGCTGGAATGGGTAGTAGTATTAAGAAAATCCCGAATGCAATCGCAATAGATCCGCCAATGATTTCTCCAGCGGGTTTAATAAAAGGCTTTACTGGTCTTTTCTTTATTTCTGAAATCGGAATTCCTTGTTCTTGGGCTAATTGAAGTTGCTGTTTTTCCTTCTCTCGTATTTTCTTAGATTTAAAATCTTCAGGAAAATAACCCTCCATTGACAATGCAACAAAGATTATAGTAATAATCGCAAATGTTGTAAGACATCCGATCTGTATTCCTTGAATTATATTTAAGAAGAATTGACCGATATCAATGTTCCCGAAAATAATGTCGATCACTTGTGAAACGATAGTAATTCCAATTATCACAGCAAATACAATTCCTAACACTTTTAGATAAGCAGGCCACATCTCCTCTGTAATATAGTATTTTGGTGTACCTCGACGCTTATATTCTCTAGCAATGCTCTCTGGTTTTCCCATATGCGAAATCGCCGATTCAACAGATTGTAGTGTGGGTTGACCTGTTCCTGATAATTCTTCTGCCTTACTCCAAATATGTTCTTCAAGTTCATCTAAGATATCCTTATGTTCTTTTTTATCTTTAAGCCATTCAGGTAATTTAGATTTAACCTGTTTAAGATATTCTTTTATAATATTATTCATTTCTTTTTCACTCATTTTTTAAACCTCTTTCTTTTAATTCTTTTTCTATGTTATGACCACATACATCACAAAACCGAAGCTCTAAATTAGTGAGTTCAATTTTGTTAGCACACATTGGACAAAATAAATATTTCTCAGATTTCAAGTTAACGTTTATATCATATAAAGGTGCTATAGCTTCAGTTAATTTACTATAAAATCCTGCTAGATGATTAAAAATTTTTTTACCGTAATCTGTAATACTATAAAATTTTCTCCTTCTTCCTGATTCTTCTCTTTTAGATTTTATAATATTATCATCCTCTAATTTTCTCAAGATAGGATAAAGTGTACCTTCTTCAATCACTAACATCTCATTAGTTTTTTCCGTTAAATCTTTTAATATTTTGTATCCATGCAACCCTTCCTCATCAGCTTGAGTTAGTATTGATAATATACAAAGTAAACTTATACCCCTATTTATCTCGGTTTCCTGTTTTTCTACGTAATCTCTAAATTCTTTTGATGCTATTAACGCACTTGAGTCTAATTCTTTTACTCGTTTTATCATATTTTTTAACTCCATAATTTCATTTTTATATTTTTTATTATATATAAAATAATGTTCTATGAATACTGTATCATACATAGTATTTAAATCT
>SMTZ1_10012734_pt1 | contig 10146 bp, 11 predicted proteins | sample DeeMarSWOR136_30_FD_25667 | JGI IMG/M metagenome (IMG submission 25667)
TCTATTAACTAAATTGTAAGGGTTACAACTGATTTTACACAAACAGCAACACATAAAATAAAAAAAGCTGAAAGTAATTATAAATCTGTTTAACTTTAGAAAAGTTATCCTTTCAATTCCTTCAAAATCTCCTCTGCTCTATCCTGGCGTATTTTCCCTTCTTTTACCATTTGCTGCGCTACTTTCTCGATCAGATCACCAGTTGCTCCTGCCATCTGGGCAATGTTCTTCGCATGTAACTTCATGTGCCCTCTCTGTATCCCTTCTGTAGCCAGAGCTCTCAAAGCTGCAAAATTCTGTGCCAACCCTACTGCAGCAATAATCTCACCCAGTTCATTAGCTGTTTTCACTCCTAAAATTTTCACTGCTACCTGGGCTACTGGATGCGATTTGGTAGCTCCTCCTACTAATCCTACTGCCATAGGTATTTCAATAGTTCCCACTAAATCGCCGTTTTCATCCTTTCCCCAGGTAGTCAAGGACGTATACCTCCCTGTAATGGATGCGTACGCGTGGGCACCTGATTCTACTGCTCTCGTGTCATTTCCTGTAGCTAAAACCACAGCAGTTACTCCATTCATAATCCCCTTGTTATGGGTGGCAGCCCTGAAAGGGTCTGTTTTTGCAAACTCGTAAGCTCTTGTAATACCATCTACTGTCTCTTCTCCAATAACGTCTTTTGAAAACTTCACCCTTGCTCTGGCCAGCCTGTACTTTGCTAGATTGGAAATAATCCTCAAGTACACTGTTCCTCCAGTGATCTCTTCAATATACGGAGCCACTGCCTCTACCATAGTGTTCACTGCATTTGCTCCCATAGCATCTCTGCAGTCCACCAACAAGTGCGTAATAACCATTCCATTCTCCAAACAGCGTACATCAATGTCTTTACATCCACCGCCAAACTTCAGCAGTACAGGGTCCTGCTCATTAGCTAAATTGATAATCTCCTTCCTATGTTCTAGAATCTGGAACCGTACTGAAGAGGGATTCTCCACATCAACTAACTGAATCTGCCCCACCATGACAGGATCAGTAGAAGAGGTGAAAAATCCCCCTGAAGATCGGGCTAACTTTGCTGCATAGCTGGCTGCAGCTACTACTGAGGGCTCTTCAATTACCATCGGTATGATATAATCTTTTCCATTGATTAAAAAATTGACTGCTACCCCAAAGGGCAGCTCAAAGGTTCCTACAACGTTTTCGATCATTCTTTGTGCCTGTTCCAGATGTAACCCTTTTTCCTTGAGGATTCCAACCTCTTTATCGGATAAGTCAGCAAATTCTTTCACTTTTTCCATTCTTTCTTCGAACGGCAGCTTGTAAAATCCTTTCAATTCTGATGTCATACTCATGGGGTTCACCCGAGTACAGGTCGGAACTTGTATCCATAAATAATTAATCCTGTATCACCCTGTTCTCTCAGCTTTCGGGTGACCATCTCCACGCGCAGACCAATAGTGACTTCTTCAGGCTCTATATCTGTCAACTGTGCTGATATCATGGGACCCTCATCCAGTTTGACCAATGCCACACTGTACGGGACGTAATCCTCAAAGCCTGTAGGTGCTTCATACACAGTAGTGTGGGAGTACACTCTCCCTGTTCCCATAAACTGGGATACACTCTGTGGGTTCTCCTTGCATCTTGGACAAATTCTTCTCGGTGGAAAACTCTTGTACCCACAGGTGCAGGTAGTCCCTTCCAGCCTGTATCTTTGATTTTTGAGCCTCCAATTTCTGGATATTTCCATTATGACACCTCCAATACATGGGTTATTGCAGTGGCAGCTGTCCCACCAATGCACTGAATCATACCTGCCTCACATTCTATCTGGTTTGCTCCCGCTTTCTGTCTCAACTGGAGCGCAGCTTCTACTGCCTGGTAGATACTGCTGGCTCCCCCAGGGTTTCCCCTAGCTTTGCACCCACCCATGGTAGTAATGGGAATTTTACCGTCTAAGGCAATGTCGCCATTCCTGGCTAGTAAAGCACCTTCTCCTTTTCTGGCAAATCCACTGGCCTCCAGAGATAAAGCAGCTACAATAGGGAACAGATCGTGGGGTTCGTAGAAATCTATACCTTCCAGGGTCTTCCCTGCCATGATCAAAGCTTTCCGTGTGGATTCTTTCACTGAATTGAACACTAATAGATCTTTTCTGTTGTCCAGTCCAATAGTATCTGTGGCTGCAGCAGACCCTGTAATCAGGACAGGAGTATCACATTCTACCTCTTCTAAAGGTGCTAAGACCACAGAAGCAGACCCGTCACACACCGGGGGACATTCCAGAGCCCTGATAGGGTCTGCTACTACAGGAGATTTCAAAATAAACTCTGCAGTAGTTTCCCTCCGAAACATAGCATACTCATTCCCCGCGCCATTTTTCTGCGCATTAACACAAAAAGCGGCTAAATCTTTCCGAGTACAAGACCCTTCATGCAAGTACCTCTGGGTGAGCATGGCAAACAATGCAGTCAGAGAGATGCCGCTGGCAAGCTCGTACTCAGTATCCACAGCCAGGGAAACACCAGAAGTCACCTTATCCGGGAGGACATCTGTCATCTGTTCTACTCCACACACGACCACATAATCCTGTACACCAGAAGCGACACTTAAAAACCCCTGTCTTAGAGCAGCTCCTCCTGAAGCAGAAGCAGCTTCTGCTCGAAATGCTTCAATCCCATTAAATCCACAGTAATCACTGATCAAAGCTCCCAGGTGCTCCTGGCCAGAGAGTTCTCCTGCCAGCATGTTCCCCACGTACAGAGCATCTACATGGTCTACACCCGCATCTTTTACTGCTTCCTTAATGGACTGGTAAGCCAGATCCCTCAAAGAAGTATCCCAGTGCTCTCTTACTTTCACCTGCCCTACCCCTGCAACAGCAACAGCTCTCATCACATCACCAGCTTCTTTCTGAACCGTGAGTAGACAGCATAATCGATCTCTTTCTTTCTCTCAATGTATACATCAACCCGCGGAGCCAGGTCTCTCCTCTCTTCAATTTCATCTGTGACTACAAAAGAAAACGCATCACTCCCTGCTCCACTCCCATAAGACACACACAAAATCCTTTCACCCGGATGTGCTGTATCCAGTGTAGCTGCTAACCCCAGTAATGATGACCCTGAATACGTATTACCCACGTACTGAACGACAAACCCTGGGCTTATCTTTTCTACAGGGATTTTGAGCATCCGAGCAGCAGTCATGGGAAACTTAGCATTGGGCTGGTGAAAGACTGCATAATCATAATCATCTACAGTTAACCCAATGTTCTGCATCAACTCAGTAGCACACTGTACTACGTGGTGAAAGTATGAAGGTCCTCCTGTAAACCGGGAGCCGTGAACAGGGTACTTGGTGTGTTCTCTTCTGAAAAAATCTGGGGTATCAGAAACGTACGAGTGAGAAGCTTCCAAAAAAGCTAAGCTTTCTTCCTTTCTCCCAATCAAGAACGCTGCCCCACCTGCTGCAGCTGTATATTCCAGCGCATCTGCAGGTCTTCCCTGGGCTGTATCAACTCCTAAAGCGAGCCCGTATTTACCCATGCCTGAAGCTACTAAAGCAAAACAGGCCTGCATAGCTTCTGTTCCTGCTTTACACGCGAATTCTAAATCTGCTGCATCCACGTGCGGGGTAGCATCGAGTGCTTCTGCAATAATAGTAGAAGAAGGCTTCACTGCATACGGCTTGGATTCAGAGCCAGCCCACACAGCAGCAATTTCTTCCGGAGATACCCTCCCCCTCTTCAGAGCGTTCCGGGCAGCTTCAATACCAATGGTCACTGCATCTTCATCAGGTCCTGGTACTGATTTTTCCTGTATAGGGACAGCTCTTGTATCCCTTCCCCAGACCCGGGCGATTTCAGATGTTTTGATCCTGTACCGTGGGAGGTAGACTCCGTATCCCACGATCCCAACGTCTTGATTCGGCTTCATATTCACTCACGTCCAGTATATCGATTACTGCTTCCATCCATATAAAGGTTTCGGTGATCAACTAATAGTAGATCGACAATAGACGTAATCATAGCATAGTGTTTTATGATCATAAAATGTATAATTTGTGGAGTACTATCAGGAAACACGTTCACATCAAAATTTACATGGGCATGGAACGCAGACCGCGGATCATGGTTTCTACTGAATCTGACCTGGACAAGACTAAGGGAATTCTCTCCACTTCTGCCAGTTTTATAGCTACTGGATCATCAATAGAAGAAGGACCGTGCAGCACAATTAAAGCAGGTTTTAGCCCTTTCACCCGGATAGCAATCATGGGAGACCTTCCCCTGGATACCTGGGTGAAGATTAGAGCTCTCTCAGTGGTCCAGCCGTACAACTTGGTGAATTCATCTGATGACATTTCCGAGATACATCTAATACTGTCAATGACAGTGTACCCGAAAATCTCTCGTTCCATCAAGTGGTTATTACAGATGACCTCCCCCTGTACTGCTTTTGAGAGCACTTTAGCTGGAATGGGAACTGCAAATTCTCGCATATCGATGATAACTTCTGTAGATAATTCAGTATCCATCATTCTACTGAAAGCATGGATCACGTGTCCACCGTTTAGTTCATCCAGGTCTATTAACCCCTCCACAATCTTTTTGATAGTAGTAGAGCCTGGGGACTTTCTCCTTCCCCCTTCGTAATCGGAGATGACTGATGATGAAATATCCAGGTGCTCTGCCAGTTGTGTCTGGGTAATGCCAAAGACTTCGCGCCACTTTTTCATCGTCTTCCCAGGGTCTTGAGAAAGAGTGATCTCCCCTGCCATGCGCTTGGCAAGCCTCTCTTTGTAATCATCAATCATGGTGTGATGTTTCTGTTTTCCTATTTAAGGGTTTCGGCTTTTGCTTGAAAGGGAGAAGTCATCTGCTGTAACAAAAGGGGAGGGATCTTGAGAGAGTTGGGGCAGAGTGAGTGAGTATTTTTTGTCATCTTTGTGAACATGGACCACTACAGAGATGTTCTTTGTCCATGAGGGGTAGAGGAGTGGTTCTATAAAAGTCTTGGGAGAAGTAAAGATAAGGAAATTTTGGGAGAATGAGCAAATATTTAAGTGATAATATCTTTGATAACAGGTATGTAGTAATAGAGGTGAAAAATGAATTTGGATAAAGCTATTACAGTTGTCAAGAAAAAGGGTAATCCATTAGATCAGCTCCGGCTTCGCTGTGCACGTGGAGAGCCTTTTACACCAGATGAAGCAGAAAAGACTTTAGCTCCTTATCAATTTCCAGATGGGAGCTGGGATTACAACCCGAAAGAAGAGAACCGGATTGGCTCTCTGGGGGGGACGATCCACTGCTTGAGATGGCTGCGTGAATTTGGATTGGGCAAACGTCTTCAGATGGCCCACACGTTAGAGTTCCTTGCATCCATTCAGGAAGCAGATGGCTCTTTTTACGAAACTGAAGCTAAATTAGCCCATTCACCCCAGGAATGGCTCCAAAAAGAGACAATGATCGACCGGTTCTATTTTACAGCAGCAGTCCCCATGCGCCTGTTCTCTCTGGGGTACAGATACCACCCTGTTGTTGAACCAGCATTGAAATGGCTCAACCTCGTGTGGCATGATTGGGAGTTAATCACAGGCACGTGGTATAATCTGTGGGCATTATTGTGCTTGTATCCTGCAGATGTGGGAATAAATACTTCTCTGTATGACCGCTGTCATACAAAAGCACTGGAGTGGTTTCCCCACCTATCGGCCCAGTCTCTAACGTGGTTATTAGATGCGTTGTTGGGAGCAGGATACTCAGCAAAGGATTTGCTGATAAAGAAAGGTATTGCACACTTGCATCTCCAGAACAAAGATGGGATCTGGGTTACACCTCATTCTACTGTGGAAACTACAGTCACTGCTGTTAAATTATTTCGTCAATTTAAAAGTGCATCTACTTTGTAAAACCTGGTCTTGTTTTTTTTGAAAACTATGAGGAAATAGAAAAGGAAAGTAAATCTAGATCTTTTTTCCACAGTGAGGACAGAATCTGCTCCCTGCAGGTATATGTACTCCACATCTAGAACACTGCATCCCTGCAGACACCCCCCTCTGCAGAGTCACTGGTAACCTCTTTAAAAGGTGACATTTCCAGCGATTTTTTAATCCTCCCGGACATAGCTTTGTAGAGGATTACCATGAAAGGGATCACCAGAAGAACTATCAACCAGTAGTCAGACATGACGATTATATCAAAGATCCCGTGAGCAGCCATGGCCAGTACCAACCCGCCAAACACAACATTCTTGCCTGTCATTTTCTTCACACCTAAAGCGTAACCCCAGAATGCAGCAAAGAGCACGTGACCCAGTGTGGAAATTACTGCTCTTCCCACCATGACTGCAGGCCCGAATTGCAGTATGTAAAAAAAGTTCTCCAGAGAAGCAAACCCTAAAGAAGCAGCAGTACTGTATATGATGCCGTCTATGACCTCGTTGAATTCACTCTTTCTGTACACATACAGGTAAACACTCAGAAACTTGAAAGCTTCTTCTACAATTCCCACTATCATCATGTCTGCTATCCAGAATTGAATAGCTAGAATTTCTTCTAAGAGAGCTGCTGGAATGACCATCGCAACACCCAGAAAGAAGGTTGCCACCAGGTAGCGCGCAGGTTCCCTCTCGTACTTGTCTTTTCTCCAAAAGTACCACAACCAGAAAACGCCGGGAGCCACAGCCAGTACCAGATATCCGAGCATTTTATCATCCTCTTGATTGAAAAGCTTGACCTTTATCAATACTCCAGATGGAACAGGTCAAATACTTCTATAGTAACTGATCACCTCTTACTGAAAGATACCTTAAAATAACTTCCGGTTTACAACTATTGCAGTATCAAAAAAGAAGAAGTTACACTGCTAATTACACTCTATTCACACTGGGTCCATTCATTGTTATTGTGATGGCTAAAAGGAATGTATATGTCCATCTCAGTTCGAGAAATAAACGTAAATATTTTTTGAAGGAACGTGAAATTTTTTCTTTCTCATCTACAAAACTGAACATTGTTTCCGTTTCCAAAAGAACTGATCCTCACTATTTCCCCTCTACTGCTCTTAGTAGTTTTCACCTTTCTCAAAATTTGATATTTAAAATCTACATCTTTGATATTAAGAATCTACAATTTCAATAATAAATATCTACAATTTAATAAGAAATATCGTTTATTTAGATAAATAAAAATATAATAGTAGTATAGAACTACAAGTATATGTCGAGGTGATGAAGATGAAAATAAATGAGGTATACACTCTCTCCCTCGGCATGAAGGGAATCGTCCCCTGCGGACCAATCGAGACCGATCCTCCCATCCCCGGTTAAACAAAAATCAGAGGCCAAAATCCTAATTCCCCCATTTTCTTTTTTCTTTCAGTTCTTTCATTTCTTCTCTAAATCTAAAACAGAAAAATCTTTATTAGATACACATCATTGTGAATGTAATTGAAATTCAGTTGAAATGGTTTGATTCTGTTACAGAAGTTAACCCACAAAAAGAGTTATACACAGCAAATAGCCTCTTAGGACTCTCAATTGCAGCTCTGATGTCTTCTAACCACAGATCACCCTTTGTGACACTGAAATTCATTTCTAACATTTATGAACATAGTTTTTGTTTATTCACTCACAGTAACAGAGTCACAGGGAAAGCTTTTTAAGGACAAAGATCGAAAATCATATACGAATGAGGTGAAAAAGAAATGCATCTACTGTTAAGGCGAAGGAGTGAACCCCATGTCCACCAGTATTGAAGATCGAAAAAAGCAATACCGGACTATTTATGAATTATTATCAGAAAATCCCCGTATCTCTGTAAAAGACATGGCAAGAGTGCTCCAAGTCGATCCCCGCACTGCCAGCAGAAGAATGAAAGAAGCCTATGACCTTGGCTACATTACAAAACCTCAGATCAGAAAACGATCTTTTTCAAGCCTGAGAGAGTACGTGTACTTTGTCAATTGTTCATACCCTTTCAGTTTCTATGAGCAGTACAGTCAAAGAAGAGATATTATATACCATGCAGTACTAGGAGGATTTGCCAATTTGTGGGTAATCTCAAGAGAAAAAATCGATATTGAAGGTGATATCATAACTGAAGGGTTCAGATCTGATTATTATACTGCTTTTGCTCCAAACTATTCATGGAAAAGAGCTATACAGATCATGCGAGAAAAAGTAGAAATGTTCAATAAAAAAGAGTATGAACCTGAAGGATTTATTGAGACTCATTTGAATGAACCCATACAATGGGATTCAGAAGATGAAGCATTATACAGATATTTTAAGCTTAACCTGAGAAAGCGCGATATCTTCCCGAAGGTGCTCCCGCTTATGATCCTTACCTCTTTGTGTTTGAAACCGACTACAAAGACTTCATAATTGATCTTTTTTCTGCGTTACCTACCTCCTCTTTCTTTTTCGAGGTCTCACACAGGCTGTTCTTATATACCAATGTGGACAGATCCTCTCTGAGAATACTGGGCCCCAATGTGTCTGATGTGAGTCAACTTCACATTCCTTTAATAGTGGATGACCTTCTCAAAAAAGGGATACTCAAGAGCGAAGCACACACAATGATCGAATATGCTTGGGCAAAACAGCTTTAACCCGGAACGTCTGATCCTCCACTGTGGGCCCCTCTTCACCACAAGGGGTTACATCTCCAACCCCTGAACTTGCAAAGGGATTGCTTTCTGAAAAATCTGTATGTTCTACAGAGGAGACTTCCTCAGACACTCCTTCGGAGATAGCAAAGCTTCCAAGCATCAGAAGCCCAGCTATCAACACAAATGTTATTTTTTTATTCTTTCACCTCTGCATATTCTCACATACGAGCATAAAAACGTTTTGCTCTTCCAACTATGCATTACTTAAGTTACAGTGGATGCCTATTCTGAAATGAACTCTCACAAGATGGGTCACAGGAGAAGCACTCAAATGAGATGAGTCTGTAGAATGAAATTCCGTTATTTTCTTTTTTAATAATAATTACATTTTTACCATACTAAACCCATATAAAAGGACACTGGGAAGCTATGCTACGAATTTCTAAACACAGGAGATGGCCGAGAATTTCTTGGCTAAAATCTTTCACCCCCCCTAGAGGAGCTGGATAGACATGGTTCCTTTGCAGTGTTGTGCTTCCTGTCTTGGGTCCGGCTCCTCACTCCTCAAGGGCTGAGAGGGTAGAATTGGGTCTTTTATGACTTCATCTCCTCCAGTCTGAATCCACACAAAAAGATGATCACAAAAGAGAATCCAAAAAGACTAAAATTCCAGAAATTAGAGCAGAAGACAATGTGTGAAGTGATTGTCATGTCAGGAATTGTCTTGCGCAGGAATCTTATGGCTGGTAGCGAGTACACATGACCGAGGTTGTTATCAATGGATGAAAAAGAAGAGGAATTCCTCAAACTGCTCAGCTTGAAAGGTACGAGAGAAATCCTCAGATTCTTGGACGAACACGGTACTGCACGACATCAACAGTTGGCCCAATTTGTCAGTACAGTCACCTTGTACGCGCGTTTGCAGGAGCTCTTAGAATACAATCTCATTTGCCATCATCTGGAAAAAAAAGATGTGAGAAAAGAATGGTATGAAATTACAGAAAGAGGTAAAGAAGTTCTGAATCACCTTGAAGCTCTGAAAAGGGCTATCAAAGATTGAAGTTAGATTCCAGAGACAGAAAAAACAGGATTCAAAATTAAAAGATTTAATTGATTAGCATTATTGATTAGCAATATTGTTCACTAATTTGATTCTGTTCTCTGAGTGTGAATAGTTGTTATGTGCAGGAGACATTACCTGTTTCCGAATTTTTCAAACAGGAGTACTCCCAGTACTAAGACAATTATGCTGTACACTGCTACGACTGCAAGATCTAGGAGAATTGTGGGGCTCGTCACTGGTGCACCTCTCAAGAGGAGTGATGTCAGTGCATCTGTGACGTAGTAACTGGGAACGAATTTACCAGCTGTCTGGGCTATTGAAGACAGTCCTACAGAAACGAAGGTGCCAAGAAACATCTGGGGGAGTATGAAGATAAAGGTGATTCCTGTGGCAGATTCAGGGGATTTTGCTATAGCTGCTGTAATGAGTCCACATCCCACACAGCACAGCGCAAAAACAGTGA
>SMTZ1_10035043_pt1 | contig 10144 bp, 7 predicted proteins | sample DeeMarSWOR136_30_FD_25667 | JGI IMG/M metagenome (IMG submission 25667)
CATCCCAGGGTTACATGTTGAAGGGAATGGCTGAGCTGAACCTCGAATTCTGGAAGGAGGCTGAAGAGAGCTTCCGCAATGCCCATTCTTACGGATTTGACGATGGCGAGGAGTGGGCTCAGCAGCTTTCCCTTCTCGGATTGGCCTCATCAATGGAGGCGCTCGGGATCGAGGATTCGTCCTTCAGGATTTATGGATATCTCCTTGATAAATCAAAGCTCAAACCGGTGACGATTGTCGCGGCTCAAAAATACACGGACGCGATGTTGCGGAAAGCACTCCATCTGGATGGAAAAGAGAGAGAAAAGCAGTTGTCTTCTGTCCTCAAAGAAGTCCAAAGGCTTTCAGATAAGGATTTAAGCTGCGGTTTTTATCATTATCTTCAATCTCAGGTTTACAGCCATCTCGCTGATTACAGGAAAAGTTTTGAAGGAGCTTTGATGGGAAAGGAACTGGGACTTCCGACAGAAGAGATTCTCAGGGATAACGACCTTCAGATAATTTTCTGCTATCAGAGCCTAAAGGAAGAACTTTCATCTGAGGAATGGGAAGAATTTCAAGCCAGATATTCGGAGTGGATAAAGAAGTGGAAGTGGAAGGGGCCTGAAACTCCCGACTGGAAGAAGGAGAAATAAATGCTGCCGGCAATCAAGTGGGAGAAGGACCCGGCAATCAAGTGGGAGAAGGACCGCATTGTGATGATCGACCAGAGGAAGCTGCCGGAGAAGGAAGTTTATGTGGAATGCCGGGATACCATCCAGGTGGCTGAGGCTATCGAAAAGATGATTATCCGGGGAGCTCCGGCCATCGGAGTGGCGGCCGCTTTTGGTGTGGCTCTTGGCTTTTTGAAAATGAAAAAGTATACAGATGTGGATGAGGAGTTCAGCCGGATTCTTCTAAGGCTGGAGAGGACACGGCCGACTGCCCGCAATCTTTTCTGGGCTCTTGAACGGATGAAGAAGACATTTGAGGAAAACAAGACTCTCGATATTTCTCAATTGAAACAGAGGATGATCAAGGAAGCAATGGATATCGAAACAGAGGATATCGAGATCAATAAACAAATCGGGTTTTGGGGAAAGAGCCTTCTTCAAAACGGAGATTCGATCCTGACGCATTGCAATACCGGAGCTCTGGCTACGGCCGGTCATGGCACAGCTTTAGGAATCATTAAAGACGCTTTTCAGGAAGGAAAACGAATTCATGTCTATGCGGATGAGACCAGGCCTCTCCTTCAGGGGGCCAGGCTCACCTGCTGGGAGCTCGAAAAAGAAAATATCCCCGTGACTCTGATAACGGATAACATGGCCGGTCATTTGATGCAGAAAGGAGCGATTTCAAAAGCGATCGTCGGAGCAGACAGGATAGCCCGGAATGGCGATACAGCCAACAAGGTCGGAACGTACACGGTGGCCGTTCTGGCCAAAGAACACGGGCTGCCGTTTTATGTGGCGGCCCCAACCCAGACGATAGATATGAGTCTGGGCAAAGGAAGTGAGATTCCTATCGAAGAGAGGAGCGCCCGAGAAGTCAGAGAATTCGGAGGGCACTGTGTGACCGTTCCCCATGTCGATGTAGAGAATCCTGCTTTTGATGTCACTCCCGCGGCCTACATCTCTGCCATCATCACCGAGAAGGGAATAGGACGCTCCCCGTATGGAGAAAGCCTGAAAGATTTGTTCGAGAAGGATAAAAGAGAAGAGCGAGGAAGGACCTGAACAAATGAATGTTTTGGGAATTGAGACATCTTGCGACGAGACGTCGGCATCTGTCCTGAATGATGATTTCAGGATCCTGAGCAATGTTGTTCTCTCTCAGGACGAGATCCATGCATCTTTTGGAGGAGTCGTGCCGGAACTGGCTTCACGGCAGCACATCACTTCCATAGTCTATGTCGTCCAGGAGTGCTTGAAGCGCGCCCGACTCAATGTTAGCCAGATCGATGTATATGCCGTCACACAGGGTCCTGGCCTGATCGGTTCTCTACTGGTAGGCCTCTCTTTTGCCAAGGCTCTGGCCTATTATTTTGAAAAGCCTTTGATCGTGGTCGATCATCTTGAAGCTCATATGGAGTCCGCTTTTCTTGAGAATCCAAGGGTTCCTTTTCCCGCACTGGCTCTTGTTGTTTCAGGCGGACACACGTCAACATTCTTGATGAAGAATAGAGTGGAATATCGACTCATCGGAAAAACAAGAGACGATGCGGCTGGAGAAGCTCTGGATAAGATTGCGAAATTTTTGGAACTGGGTTATCCGGGAGGCCCGATGATTGATAAACTGGCCGAAAAAGGCGACCCGGAGAAGTTTGTCTTTGCGCAGCCCCACATGACAGATGGAAGCCTCGATTTCAGTTTTAGCGGTCTCAAGACAGCGGCTCTAAGGAAGCTCTCAAAGAGCAGCCCTCTTTTTATTGATTTTCTCGCCAGTTTCGAGATGGCTGTCATCCGGGCATTACTGGGAAACCTGGATCAGGCCGTAAAGCTTTGCAAACCCAAATCCCTGCTCCTTTGCGGCGGCGTGGCCAGAAACAGGAAACTCAGGAAGAATTTCACAGTGCTTGCCCGAAAGCACCGTCTGGTCCCTGCCATTCCGTCACATGAATTCTGTACAGATAATGCAGCCATGGTTGCGGCTGTGGCTTTAGAGAAACTCAAGGGAGGATTAAAAGCCGCGTTATTATTGGATTTGAACGCCTATCCCCGCCTTCCTTCTGTCTATCCTTCCTCAAAACGCTTGGAATAGATGGAATTCCCTTTTTATCCCTGCCTATGTGGTGCGAGAAAATTGAGTCTTATTGAACCAATGGGGACGAATATTCGTATTATTTGATTGAAACATAAAAAACAAGATAGACTGGATGATTGGACAGGAATCAGGAGGAGTAAAGTGAAGATAAAAGTGATTTTTATTGCGGTATTCATTTTAATCTTATTCTTCAAGCCTTGTTATTCTCAGCAGGAAGAGGCGCTCTCCTTGACTCTTGAAGAGTGCGTCCTCCAACCCGGAGCTGGCCGATGCCTTTGTGACCAAAGCCAAAGAGACATTTATGCCCCGGCTTGATATTGGCTTCGGAAGCCAGCGGATAGCGAATCCGTCTTCCTGGTGGCTCGAACAGGCAGATACGGTTATCAACAAGGATATGAATTATTCTGCGACTTTTGTGCAGCAAATACCCACAGGAGGCAATTTTTCTCTCTCTTTGAACAACAACAGGTATGAAACAAACTCAGGCTTTCAGGTCATCAATCCACGGTATGGAAGTACTTTGAGATTCGGGCTGACCCAACCCTTGCTGAAGAATTTTGGCTTTAATGTCAGCCGGAGAGAAATCATCGTGGCACGGAACAACCTGGATATTTCTATCAACCAATTTGAGAAAACTTTAATAGATACGATTTATAGCGTGGAAGAAGCGTACTGGTTTCTTGTTTATGCGATCGAAGATCATAAAGTTAAACAGCAGTCGTTAAAACTTGCCCAGGATCTCCTGGTCAAGAACAAAAAAGAAGTGGAGGTGGGGAAGCTGGCTGAAATTGAGATTTTGAACGCCGAAGCAGTGGTGGCTTCTCGAGAGGCGGACATCCTTCAAGCTGAGGCCCTCGTACTAAGAAGGGAGGACGTGCTCAGAGACCTGCTCAACATTACAGAAGACGAGGAATTGACGCCAAAAAAGATAATTCCTCTGGATATGCCGAGTTTTATTCAGAAAGAGGTTTCTCTAGGAGAGGCATTGAGGAAGGCTTTAGAGAAGAGTCCAGATTTGAAGATGAAGAAAAAAACTTTAGAAACCAATGAATTGGACTTGAAAGTGGCAAAGAATCAGCTTCTTCCAGGTTTGGATCTGGAGTTTTCTTACTGGAGTCCGGGACTTTCAGGAACAGAAATTGTTTTTGATCCTTTGAATCCCTTCGGGCCTCCGCTAGGAACGATTGACCATCCCGCCTCTGATGCTCTGAAAGATGCTGTCGGCTTCAAATACAATAATTGGACTGTTGGTTTGACTCTTTCCTTACCCCTGAGCAGTTTCACAACCAAAGCGGATTATGCCAGGGCGAAGATGGAAATAGAGAAGAGCCAGCTTGAACTGATAAACCTGGAAAAGCAGGTCTTCCTCGAAGTCAGAAATGCTGTGAGAGATGTTGAAACAAACTTCAAGAGGGTCCAGGCTTACCGAGTATCTCGTGAGTTAGCTCAGAAGAGGCTGGAGGCAGAAGTGAAAAAGCTGGATGTCGGGCTGACGACAAACTATTTTGTCCTTCAGTACCAGGACGAGTTAGCAAGGGAAAGGTCGCTGGAGCTAAACTCTATGGTTTCTTACGTACTTTCCTTGGCTCAGCTGGAAAGAGCTATAGGAGCGAGTCTGGAAAAGAGAAATATAGTTACGTCTCAATTTCTGAAAGACTAATCAACCTGAATCATTCATAAAATCGGCCGACTTCTCACTTACAGCAACTGTATTTAGAAAAAATTCACTTTATATCGGCATTTTTTCCCTTCGGGCGAGCAAATCTGACGACCTTTCCTTTGCGATCTCATAAAAAGAAATGCATTTTCCCCCTAGAGATTGTCACGCTCCGCCCGCGATGACACTTTTTGCCTTCAATATCGTTGCCAAAAGAGTTGCTTAATTACTGAGCATAAACAACAGGCCTCTTTTTTGACCTGCAGGCGATTTCTGGCCTTCTTGTTTCGAGATAATTAGTATCTTGACCCTAATATTGAAGTTATATATTCTAAAGCTGATGAATTTGTTAAAAAATTAAAGGCTCATTTTTAGGATTATTGGTCCGGAAAGGGCGCACAATCTGTTTATTGGATCCCGAGCTAAATGTCGAGCCAGAGTTATTCATTTTGGGCAAAGCTATCTGAGGCGGGGTAACCCATAGTGCTGCCGTCGGGAAAACGGGCTGAGGAATCTCGACAGCTCATTCCGAAGAGAATATTCATTCATTTCCAGGCATGACCAAGAGAATCGCTTTGAAATGGAAGACACGGAAACTTATCCTTAACATGAAGAAAGACTGAAAGCTTGGACATTCACAACTCTGCAAAGAAAAAGCTTATTCAAAAGATAAAAGGGGATGTTTTTTTCGATGAATTGACCAGACGAATCTATGCGTATTCAGCCTCGATCTGTTATCTTGTGCCTTCAGGAGTTATTTACCCCTTAGATAAAGAAGATGTAATCAACACCATTAAGATTGCTGCTGAGGAAGGGATCCCTGTTACGGCAAGAGGGGCTGGCTCAGGCGTTGCAGGTCAAAATCTCGGAGAAGGCCTTATTCTCGATTTCTCGATGCATATGAACCGCCTTCTAGGGTTTGACCGAAAAAATCGTTCGGCTGTTGTCGAGCCTGGATTGATCCGCTCGCACTTGAACAAATTCTTATTATCCGAACGGATGTTCTTTCCCCCTGACCCATCCTCGTCTGACTATGCCACGATCGGGGGTATGGTTGCGAATAATTCAGGGGGAGCCCACTCTCTACTTTACAACACGACGAAAAATTATATCAAGAGCCTTACACTCGTCACTGCGGACGGTGAAGAGATCGTTGTCACCAGAAATGGAAAAACTCCTTTTAAATATCGGACACAAGTAGAGGATGTTTTGAAGAAGTCTTTTTCTGTCCTGAATAAGCTTAAACCCATGAGTTTCAGAAACTCATGTGGATATAACCTTTTTGAAGCCCTTCAGATGGACGGAGAGGTGGACTTCACCAGGCTCTTCTGTGGTTCGGAGGGAACACTCGGGATCTTCACAAAAATAGAAATCGACATTTTGAAGCTGCCCGGGCACAGGAGCTCGGTTCTTCTCTGCTATAAAGACGCAGCCTCCGCCCTTTCCGAAGTAAAGAATTTTTTGGATTTGATCCCCTCAACCGTGCAGGCTCTTGCACAAGAATTTTTAACTATTATCTCCGTGGAAGACCCGGAAAAATATGCCAGGCTTCCTAAAGGAACTCATTTTATCCTGCTGGTGGAATTCGACGGCAGCGACCTAGAGGATTTGAAACGAAGAGCAAGGGATCTAATCAGGCGTTCCTCAGCTTTTGCTCATATTTTCGCTGAAAATTCCTTAGAGCTCGAATGGGTGTGGGAGGTCCGGAGATCAGCTGCGGCTTATTTATCCCGTCTTCCGGGTGAGAAACCTACGCGATGGATCGAAGATGCAGCCATTCCGGTTGACAGACTCTCCGACTTCGTCCTTGACCTGGAAAAGCTTTTAAAAAAATACAAGACTTCAGCTGCTCTTTTTGGCCATGCTGGCCAGGGATTGCTGCACTTTTCTCCACGGTTGAACCAGATGTCTCCTGGATTCCGGAAATTGATTGAAGATCTTGGCTATGAACATGCGCTGTTTTCCAGAAAATTCAACGGAGTTCCCTCTGGCGAACATGGCGATGGTCTATTGCGCACGCCCTATCTGGAAGAAATCTGGGGTGAAGCATATCCTTATTTCAAAAGTATCAAAAAGATCTTTGATCCGAATTTCGTACTCAATCCCCTTTGCATTGTCCCGGCAAGGGATTACAGAGTGTCTGAGTTTTTGAGATATTATAAAGGATATGACCACAAGGAAGCGGGAGCTTTAAGCCAATTTATAAACGAAATCGAGGCTTGCCACGGCTGTGGAAAATGCAAAAATTTCTGTCCGGTGACACGTAGTCAACACGGAGAAATAGGATCCTCAAGAGCCAGGATGAACATCCTCCGGGAAATTATTTCAGGACACTTGAAGCAACCATTTTTGCGGGCGGACCTGCTCGAATTTTTTAACCTGTGCTTGCATTGCAAAACGTGTAAAAGAGAATGCCCGACTGGCGTAGATGTAGCCAGGATGATCGAATCTTATTTTGAAGAGAAATATCTCCACAAACCTGCGAGTTTAGCAGATAAAGTGTTATCGCATCCTCTTTTTCTGGGGAAAATCGTTTTGAAATTAGGAAGGCTGGGTAAAAGGGCCTTCCGGTCAGTAGTCGTCGGGAAGCTTGCTTCACTGGCAGGGATGGCGAACCTGAATTTTTTTGTATTCAGTCCGTTGAGACAGGGGAAGGAACAAGTTCGAGACGATAGTGATCAAAAAAGAGCTGTCATTTTTTCAGGATGCGTGGGCGATTTCTTCAATGCTCATGAGATAAAAGCGGCTGTCACGCTGCTTGAAAAATTTGGGTACGAAACAGACATCATGAGCGGGTATTGCTGTGGCGAGCCAGCCTTTGTGCGAGGTTTTAATGTTGAAGGCACAAAAAAACTAAAAGCTTCTGCCTTGAGAATGAAAGATGAAATAAGAAAGGGAAGGCCTGTTATCCTCACATCCCCTTCTTGCATGCTTCCCTTTCTGGAGCACACAAGAAAGCTTTTCGGCGAAGAAGAGGCAGAAAAAATCCAGAAGGGCACTCAAGAGGCTATCGCTTTCTTCATGGATCAGCTTGCAAAAATTTATGAGAATTCAAGTGTCAAAACGCATAAAGCGGGCGAAATCCATTCGCTCAAGCAATTTGCACTGAACTTCTTCAAGCCCATAGATTTAAGAATCGCTGTCCAGATTCCCTGCCATTTAAAGGCCATTAACGGAGAGGGGAGCCTCATCTCATTTGTTCAGGCACTTTCCGTGGACAAAGTCATCAGATTGGAGACGAGGTGCTGTGGATTTGGCGGGAGCCGAGGGTTTGAGAAAAAATGGGCTCAACATGCCGATAGAATTGGCCAAGCTCTTATTGATGAAATCCGCTCTATCGAGCCCCATATCGTGGTCTCTCCATGTGTAACATGCCGACTCCAAATACGTAAGTTACTTGGAGAGAAAATCATGATTTCAGAGGCTGAAGATTTCCATAAATTCATTGGGGAGGATAAGAGAACTCCCGGGAGAATTCAAGTCGTTCACCCTCTCATTCTTGCCCATGAACTGCTGATATAAATGGCCGGGCTGGATTTTTAGATGCTCGCCAATAAATTTGGATAAAGAGTCCTGTCTCGATAAGAGCCGATGGAGGGATTTTTTTTTAAACTTCTTTGACTATTTTTTGTCGTTGTTCTATCCTATCCAGTGCAAAAAACCGATATGTACGATTGAGGAAGTATTCATCCGGGAAATTCGCATTCTATGAGAACCTTTAAGAGCTGTAAAGACAGACTCCTTGCTCTGATTAGGCATGGAAATTGACCCTCATTCGGATTTAACGGAATAAAAATGCCTGAGTGGTTGAGAGTGGACAAGAAAAGATTACTCGCTGATTTAATTAAAAACTACAGATCAAAGCATAAAAAATCAGAAGAGGTCTTTAAAAAAACCGCACAGTATTTCAGCCCGTTTCCTTTCTATGATGTCCAGAGCAGTGGCTCTAAAGTCTGGGATGCTGATGGGAATATCTATGTCGATTTCTGGCAGGGACATTTTGCCAATGTTCTGGGGCATAATCCCCAAATCATCATTAAATCCCTTCAAGATTATTTTCATAGGAACCAGGGTTTGACCACCGGATTTCCGGGCACTCACCAGAGGGAATTGGCAGAACTGATCCTCAAGCAAATCAATGCCGATAAGATTCGATTCACCACGAGTGGGACACTGGCGACGATGTACGCCATCATGCTGGCCAAGGCCTTCACCAAAAGAGAATTGGTGATGAAGGTGGGCGGAGGCTGGCATGGGGCCCAGCCTTATGCTTTAAAGGGGATCACAATCTACGATCACGGCTTGAATCGGTTGGAATCCGCAGGGCTTCCGGGCGGCACGGATGCAATGATTATCGTTACCCGGTTTAATGATATCCAGGACCTTGAAAATAAATTTAAAGAGCATGGTGAGAAAACGGCGTGTTTTATCATCGAACCCTTTGTCGGAGCAGGGGGTTTTATATTTTCTCATAAAGACTACCTCCAGAAAGCCAGGGAGTTGACCCGGCAGTACGGGACTCTGCTCATATTCGATGAGGTTGTATCCGGATTTCGCTTTCATGCGGGAGGAGTTCAGAGCCTGTACGGTATCCAACCGGATCTAACCGTTCTGGGAAAGGCCATCGGCGGGGGTATGCCGGTCAGCGCTGTAGCTGGCAGGGATGATGTGCTGGCACTATGCGGTTCCGAAGCCCAGCCCGATGAAAAAGTGAAGTTTGAAGGAGGAACCTTTTCGGCTCATCCGGCGGCGATCCTGGCCGGGCTGACTCATTTGAAATATTTCAAATGCACGGGCTACGGAGACTCTATCGCAGAGCACAGTTCCCTTGTTGGCGTTCAATTCCTCAAAGAGGAGATCGATAAGATTTCCTCTCCCGAACAAGTGTGGAATCCTGAGGTTAATGATATTGAGCTCAGGGAAAAGATATTCAAGTTATCCATGCTCGAGGAAGGATTCAACATCTTTCATGGGTATGGAGGCATTTCCGTTGCCCATTCGAGTAGCGAAATACAGGAATCACTGGATGCCGTGGAAAGAATTGCTAAGAAATGGCGTAAATACATATAGACTTATTTCATAATTTGACGGGGAGGGTCTACAGATGGAAAAGTACAAAGTCATAATCTTTGGATGTAGTGCGATGGGCCGAAAAACAACTCAAGTTCTTCTCGACGAAACAAGTTTTGAGATCGTGGGCGCTGTGGATATCCACCCGGAGCTTTTTGGGAAGAATTAGGGAGAGATTTTTGATCTTCCGAAAACATTGAGGATTTTGATCGAAAAAAACCGGCTGATCTTCTTTCGAGCGTCAAAGCCGATGCTGTTGTGCTCACCACGACTTCTCATCTTGAGAACGTGACATCCCAGATCATTCAATTCCTGGAGGCTGGCTTGAACGTTGTTTCTGCCTGCGAGGAACTTTCTTTTCCCTGGAAGCGTCACCCTGAACTGACTCAGAAACTCGATAACCTGGCCAAGGAACATGGAAAGACCGTTGTCGGGACAGTGGCCGTCACCGTGAACACGATTCCCCGGGCAGTTGAAGCGCCTCCTGGACTCGTTGTGATGAAGGATTTGCCTCCTCCCAAATCCGTTCAATAAAAAAGTTCAATAAAAAAGGGGCCTGTCCCCTTTTTTCAGGGAACGTCCCCTATTGACTCCATAAGTTGTCATCTGTCCTGTATCAAGGACAAGATTTAACCTCCTCCTTTTCAGCCTTGCAGGGGAGTTGAAGTTGGC
>SMTZ1_10013653_pt1 | contig 10143 bp, 4 predicted proteins | sample DeeMarSWOR136_30_FD_25667 | JGI IMG/M metagenome (IMG submission 25667)
TTAACAATCTGTTCTTAATAATTCTTGGATTGGGATTAACCGGAAGTATTTTGGGTTTCCTGAAATTTAATTATCACCCCGCTTCAATTTTTATGGGGGAGGTTGGAAGCCTGCAATTAGGTTATATCCTGGCATTTTTCTCCATTGAAACCATGAAGGTGGCAGCCAGTCATCATGTCTATTTTCTGGCCTCTCTCATTATTTTTGGGGTGCCATTATCTGATACACTGGTTTCATTCCTTCGTAGGTTAGGGCAGGGCAAGGTCCCTTTTTTAGCCGATGCAGAACATATTCATCATCGCCTGCTTAATCTCGGTTTAACCCATTTACAAACTGTTTGGTTGCTTTATATTTTTACAGCTTTTTATGCTGGACTTGGTTTACTTATGGTATTTCATCAGGGTATAATCGGATTACTCTTGTTTATTATTGGATTTATATATGCATTATTTTGGATTTATCGATTAGGATACGTGGAAACCAGACTTTCCTGGCAAAACCTGTCGAATCAGTTCCAGAGAACAGGTGTTGTAAAATCCAGAGCTCCCCTACACTTTCATCGCATCTGGCACATATTGATTTTACTGATTTCGGATATTTTTGCCATAAATATCGCATTATATTTGACTTATTGGGTGAAATTCCAATCTGGTTTATTTGCGGAAGCATACTATCGGCCGGTATCAGAATATTTCTCCAGTCCAGTATTTATTCTTTTATTGCTGGGATGGATATTTCTCTTCTATCTGAATAATCTTTATCGTATGGATTGGGATATTTCCCGATTTGAAAAAACTTTACGAATATCAAAAGTCATTACTTTTGGAGTTTTGTTTATCGGATTAATGACCTTGGACTATCAGCAACTGGTGAACCGTTCCCAATTGCTATCTATTCTTAGCTACTGGATCATAATGTTGCTTTGTGTGAACGGGGGGAGGTTATTAATTATCATTATGGAAAAAAAATACAAGTTATTCGAATATTCACCACGTAATGCTTTGATTATTGGCTGTAACGAGATAGGCAGGAAAGTGCTGGAAGATATCCAATATAATCCTCACCTCATTTTTAATATTGTTGGATTCGTGTCAAGAAAAGCTCAAAGAACGAGGTTTCGGGGATTACCGGTATTGGGAAATTTCACTGCCTTACCTAAACTTATTCATAAACATAAAATTGAAGAAATCATTATTGCCTTACCTGAAAAGAATAGCAGTGATTTTATCCAGATATTAAGCTTATGCGAACCGCAGGAAGTCAAAATCAAGATCCCGCCAGGAATGGTTGAAATTCTATCGGGTAAGCGTCCCAATTTAGTCAGTCATGGTTATATGCAGGTTTTTGCCGAGAATATGGTTTTATGGCAATGGTTGATTAAAAGGTTAATCGATATTACCATATCAACCCTGGCTTTAATACTCATTTCTCCTTTTCTTGTACTCAGTTCTATCATTCTATATTTTCTGCTTAGAAAACCAGTTCTGGTGAAAATTCCAATATTAGGCAAGTACGGTATTCCATTTTCCATGTATGTATTCCGCTTGAGTCCGGAAGAATATCATTACGAAGATAATCCACTCTACCTCGGTACAGCCGATACTGTGAATCAGTTAAAACCTTTTATGCTATTCCTCTATCGTTACCGATTATATAAACTACCTCAACTTTTTAATGTGATCTTAGGAGATATGAGTATTGTGGGTCCCAGGCCGGAACCAGTTGAATGGTACCGTGAATTCAGTGCAACCCCAAGATTTTTGCACAGGAGGGTATCTATTCGTCCCGGCTTGACCGGCCTGGCACAGGTAAAATATCATTTCGAACTTTCGCATAAACTTTTGCAGGAATGGATAAAGTATGATATTTACTATATCGAGAACATGTCTCTCAGAATGGACCTCGGAATCTCTATTCGCACCATGATTCTGTTGATACTTAAGCCGTATAATGGAGTGAATAAAATAATGCACCTCAAGAAAAATAGGAAAATTAGACCTCAACGGTCGCAGAGTGTGTAATAGGGGATATAAAAATTAAATAATCCAATGAATAGTTCGAAAAGATCAGAGAATCCCAAGATTTCTGTTATTATTGTTAACTACAATGTTAAGGAATATCTGGCACAGGCTATCAATTCACTGGAACGTGCCCTGAGAAATATAACAAATGAGTTTTGGTTAGTTGATAATAATTCGGTTGATGGCAGTGTTGATTATATGCAACAAGTGAGTGGCGATTACATTGTTTTAATCAATCCTGACACGGTGGTACAGGAAGATACTTTTATAAAACTTCTGGATTTTTTTGAAAATACCCCGGATGCTGGTGCAGCAACATGCAAGATCATTAATCCAGATGGGAGATTTTCAATTGACTGCCGGCATGGTATTCCAACACCAACTATTGCTCTTTGGAAGGTATTGGGACTTAGTAAAATATTCCCGAAAAGTAGAATATTTGGACAATATAATCTGACATACCTTAGTCCTGATAATATATATGCAGTTCCTGCCATTTCGGGTTCTTTTATGATGATAAAAAAATCAGTACTTGAAAAGGTTGGTTATTTTGATGAGAGATTCTTCATGTATTGCGAAGATATTGACTTATGTCACCGGATAAATCAACAAGAATATAAAATATATTATGTTCCGACCACCCAGATTGTTCACTACAAAGGAGAAAGTACCAAAAAAGATAAGGTAGATTATGTAATCACCTTTAATCGGTCACTATATCAGTTCTTCCAGAAATATTATGCACCATCTTCCATTTTTCTGTTCAGATGGATCGTGGCTCTTGGAATATTTTTAAGAGGCATATTTATTTATTTTAAAAACTTCCTACGCAATCATTTTCCCGTCATATTAGATACATTTATCCTGAATGTAATGATTATATTCTCTTTTATTGTCAGACTCGAACTGGGTCGTGGGTTTAGATGGGAAGATTATTTTACTCAATTCTGGACTATTAATTTCATTGCAACAATATTGTTCCTCGGTATCTCTTATTATTTCGAAATTTATCCAAATCATCGTCTTTCTATACAAGGAATCGTAAAAGTCAATATTTTGACTTTCATCCTATTGGCATTTTTAACCTTTTTCCTAAAACAATTTGGATTTTCTCGAATGGTGGTCTTAATGAGTTTTCTATTAAGTTCCCTATTTATGGTTGGCTGGCGAGTTCTTATTCGCCGATATTACAAAGGTGAAAGGTCTATTCTCGGCAGAGATCTTTTTAGTAAACCAACCCTGGTCGTTGGTAGTGGAAAAGATGTAAAACTACTCTATATAAAACTGCAAACAAGAGAAGATATCGATTATGATCTGAGAGGCTGGGTTTCTGTGGAGAAAAATAACTTATCAAAGACAATTGATAATGATAAATATCTTGGTTCATTAGATAATTTGATGGAAATAATTAAAATTTATGGAATCAAGCAAATTATTTTCTCTGCACGATCATTAAGCTATGAAAAAATCTTAAAAACAATGTCAAATTGTACTAAATCGGATCTTGAGTTTAAAATGGTACCTTCCAATCTTGAGGTAGTGATTGGCAAGTCTCATATAGAAAAACTTGATGATTATCCGCTAGTGGAAATAGATTATGCTATTGGTAAAAAATTTAATAGAACTCTAAAAAGAATAGTAGATATACTCATCTCATTCCCTTTTGTCTTTTTGTGCTCTCCAGTTTTTTTTCTATATTATATTTTCGTAAGAAAAAAATTGGATTGGAGGGGAGTCGCAACACATGGAGATCAAAAAAACCGAATATTTATAATAACAGAAAAAAAGGGGCATTCTTTCATCTCTTTATGGGTATTATACTGGCTTATTCTTATTGGTAGATTGTCAGTAGTAGGTGCACCTATTCGCTTCATAACTGAGAAAGGGGGAGATATACAACCCTTATATAAATCTGGGTTAACAGGCTTAGTTCAGATTAATAAGACGAAGATCAATTCTCCTGATGAAGAAGAGAAATATCATCTTTATTATATGAAAAATCAATCTACTTTACTCGATTTTGAGATTATATTGAAAGCCCTTTGGCAGTCTATAAAGAAGTAAGATATTCTGGAAACGTTCGATTCGCAGAAGAATTAAGCTTCTTAGGAAGTTGTCAATCTATTTATGTGTTGGTCTAATAAGGTTTGAATTGACTCCCATTTAATCAGATCCAGACAGTTGTCGTAAGGACATTTATCCATATTACATGATTTACAAGGTTCTATGTTTGGTGATAAAATGGAATCAAGCTTGTTATAAGGTCCCCATCTTTCGGGAGAGCAGGGAATTGCCGGACAATAAAATCCAATTAATGGAACATCAAAAGCCCTGGCGATGTGCAACGGGCCCGTGCTATTTGAGATGAAGAGACTGCTTTGTGCAATAACTGCCATGTAAGTCTCTAAATCCCATGCCCCACAAACTAAATGTAATCGATCAGAGCAAAGTGAATCAATTACCTCATTCAGTAATTTTTCTTCAGATTTATCTCCAACAACCAAAATAGGTTTATTAAGTTTCTTTAGTAAGTACTGAATCATTTGATGAAAAGTTCTGGGAGGTAAATTAGGGGATGATCCCCCACTTCCAGGATGAATAATGATATAGTTTTTTTTAATATGATATTTCTGAAGTGCTTTATTTTTTAGTTGAGTAAGTTTGTTATTTTTCTGGAAATCAAATCGGATGTCTGAGGGTGAAGGGATTTTTGGAATGTAATGGTTTAGTAGTGAAAGATTATACTCCAACTCATGTTTTTTCCCATGTTTACGATGTTCAAAAGTTCGTTGGTTAAATAAAAAGGAATACCATCTGAATCCGCTTCCTACTCTTCTGGGAATATGGGCTAACTTTAAGGCTATTGCTAGTTGTGGCGAGGGATAAAAAAGAAAAGCAATATCAAAATTCTTAGATTTAAGAATTCTTGATAAACTTAGCGTTCCTATAATTCCTTTATGTTGATTTTCCGGTTGATAAATTATGATTTCATTGAGTGTTTTCTGGTATTTTAGTAGTGGGGCAGTGTATGATCTGGTTAAGAAGGAGATATGGGCTTGAGGATAAACTTCACGTAAAACCGAAATCATGGGAATGGTTAATATCACATCACCTATTCGATCTGTACGAATTAATAAGATCTTTTGCAATATCATCATTTATTAGTTTTATACAGTTCAATGAATTTGAAATAACGAACAATATAATTGATGGAATCGAATATCGCTGCAAATAAACCCTGCCATCCATCCCTGAATCCCATTTTAAATATATATCTTCTTATAAAACGACTTATTGGCTTAATAAACCAATAGAGTAGAGTGAGTCTATAATTTGGATTTATTCCTGTCTGATATAAATAATCTGCTTCGTATGAGGTATAAAAATTGAATTTTTGAATATATTGAGAAATTGATAAATAAGGAAAATGATATAGGTCATTCTTCAACTTTCCTATTTTACCTTCGATTTTGAGCCGCTCATGAACATGTTTTTGAGGAAAATGGGCACATCCTTTCTTAAAAAGACGAAGTTGGGAATCGGGATATTGACTACCATAACGGAGCCAGCGTCCGAAATAATGATTTCTCCTGTTTAATAGATATGCATTATAGGGACTCTTGCTTGCAATGGTCTTTTTAATTTCATTAGCAAGTTCTTCTGATATCCGTTCATCAGGATCCAAATAAAAAATCCAGTCTGTTTTAGCCTGATTAATCCCGAAGGTTTTATTAATATTTAAATTGGGATTGTTGGGTCTGCGAAATACGATGCAACCGAGTTGCCGGGCGAGTTCAAATGAACCATCATAACTATCACAATCAACATAAATTACTTCATCCGCCCATTTCAGAGATGGAAGCATCTCTTTTATATGAAACTTCTCATTATGACCAATAACAGTGATTGAAATAGTAACCTGCGATTTCACTAAAATGGTATTTTCTCCCTTTTAATTATAGGTATATCCAGGAATTTATCTAAATAGAATAAATTATTATAAAGCTCAATATTGAAACTGATTCTTGATTCACCCCCATTCCCTCCTTGATGTAATAAAGAGGGCAACCAAAAGGGGAAGGTTATATCTTTAGAAAATAAGATTTCTGGTATCCTGTAATTTAACTCAACGCTTTGCACAAATAAGACTCAGTTATTTAAACAAATCGTTCTGCTCTATCTGTTGCCATTATGCAAGAATACTAATAATATTCACAAATATTTTTAATAATATATAAAATTTACTTTTATAACTATTAAATTCAAAATCTGAATTATATTCAAAGAGATTATAATAAAAAAATATGAATGTTTACTTTACTCCGAAAAAAATGATTTAAAAGTCATTCCGACCGAAGCGAATGAAGTGAGCGAAGTGCCTGTCCGGTGCAGACGGGGAGGAATCTATTGAACTTATAAAGATTTCTTCCCGCTAAGCAGGCTGTTGCAGTTTTAAGATTTCTCGCTCATTTCTTCGAAATTCACTCGAAATGACTATAATAGTGTGTCATTTTGAACGAAAATGAGGATGAAATCCGAATTTGAGGAGAAATCTAATCTTCAATTACCATTCTGCAACAGCCTGTAAGGCGGGACTCGAAATGACAGTTTTATTAAATATAATATAAATAATATGTTACTATAAATATTTTCGGAACTAAAGTACTAATCATATATAAATATATTCCTTTTAGAATAAAATAATGGATTTTTTACTTATTCATATATCTATTTTATGTTGCATTTTCATATGATAAGGATGTAATTTAGTAGATATAAATACACGTAAATTACCGAATAGGTAGTATCTGAACAGTGAAGAATATTGTGCAATTGAAAGGTAACCATCAGAGATGACCTTAGAGCAGATTATTGATTTTCTTAGAAGCGATCCGACTATTACTCAAAATATTACCCACTGGCAGGAGATACCGGCAAAAGCGGCTGAATATGCTGAATTCCCTCAAAATATTAATAAAAGGTTACATGATGCTCTACTTAAAAGGGGGATCACCAAGCTGTATTCCCATCAATTACAGGCGTATCAACATATTGAACAGGGTAAACATCTTGTACTGGTAACACCTACCGCCAGTGGGAAGACGCTTGCTTACAATCTTCCGATTTTAAACCATATTTTGGATAAACCGGAGAGCAGAGCGATTTACCTTTTTCCCACTAAAGCGCTTGCGCAGGATCAATTGAAGGAACTGCATGATCTAATTACCCTGATGGAGAGTGATATCAGAACCTATACTTTTGATGGTGACACTCCCGTTACAGCGCGAAAAGCCATACGCCGGGCTGGTAACATTGTAATCACAAATCCGGATATGCTTCACCAGGGTATCTTGCCACATCACACCATCTGGGTGAAACTTTTTGAAAATCTTAAATATATTGTAATAGACGAAATCCATTACTATCGGGGAGTAATGGGAAGTCATGTGGCTAATTTGATCAGACGATTAAAGCGTATTGCCCATTTTTATAACAGTGAGCCGCAATTTATTTGCTGTTCAGCTACTGTGGGCAATCCTGCTGAGATGGCACAGAAAATTATTGAAGAAGATGTTCAATTAATTGACAAAAGTGGTGCACCTGCTGGTCAGAAACATTTCGTTTTCTATAATCCTCCGGTCATTAATAAAGAATTGGGAATCCGAAAATCGGTTGTTAATGAAATACGGCAGCTATCAACTCATTTTTTGCAAGCAGGAGTACAAAATATTATCTTTGCACGAAGCCGGATTAGAGTGGAAATTATTACCAAATATCTCAAGGAAACAGCAAAAAAGTTGCATATATCTCCGAATAAAATAAGTGGTTACCGGGGTGGTTACTTGCCAACAGAACGGCGGACCATTGAGAAGGGACTGAAATCTGGAGATATTCTATCAGTGATAAGCACTAATGCCCTGGAATTAGGCATTGATATTGGACAGTTGGATGTTTCAATTCTAGCCGGATATCCCGGTACTATTGCCAGTGCCTGGCAACAGGCAGGTAGGGCAGGCCGTCGTAATAGTACTTCAATCACTATCCTGGTTGCCAGCAGTTCTCCAATGAATCAATTTATCATGGAACATCCGGAATTCTTCTTTGAATCTACGCCTGAAAATGGAGTTATGGATCCCGATAATCTTCTCATTTTAATGAGCCATATAAAATGCGCTGCTTTTGAAATTCCTTTTAGTGAAGATGAAATTTTCGGAATTGAAGGTTCAAGAGAAATATTGGAATATCTCTCTGAAAAGAATGTATTACGCTATACTGATGGAAAGTATTATTGGATGAGCGAAATATATCCTGCTGAAGAAGTAAGCCTCAGAAGCGCTTCCCCAGATAATGTTGTAATTATTGATAAATCAAAGGGAGACCGTGTAATAGGCGAGGTGGATCTATTTGGAGCACCCATGTTAGTTCATCAGGAAGCCATTTATATGCACGAGACTACCCAATATCATGTTGATCGGTTAGACTGGGACCGCAAGAAAGCCTATGTACATGAAGTGAGCGTGGATTATTTTACAGATGCCATTACTAAAACTAACATAAAAGTTCTGTTAGTTGATGACGAAAGGAAATATAATGATGCTAGCCTTGCATATGGTGAGGTCAATGTCAACACAGTGACTACCGGATATAAAAAAATCAAGTTTTTTACGCATGAAAACGTAGGAGCAGGAAAGGTTTACCTCCCGGAAATAGAAATGGCTACTAATTCAATCTGGCTGGAATTGACTCCCGAATGTATTCAAGAATTGAATATTCCCCAATCACAATTGGGAGGTGCTTTACAAGCAGTTGCCAATCTGTTGAGGAATGTAGCCCCGGTATTCATCATGTGTGATCCGTCTGATGTTCGGACTGTCCCTATGGTGAAAGCTCCTTTCTCTCAACGAGCAACCATTTATCTTTACGATAATTATCCCGGCGGAGTAGGATTAAGCTGGAAAATAATGCAATACCCTTATCCTATTTTTGAAGGAGCGCTAACATTAGTGAAGAATTGTCAATGCCCGGCTGGATGTCCGAGTTGCATCGGGCCGAAATTGGAAGTAGGAGAGAAAAGTAAACTATTGGCAATTGAAATATTAAACCGATTAAATAAGCAGTTACAACCTTAATTGAAGGTGAATTCCTGTTATAATGAATATTAAAGATAAACTGCGCCAACTTGATAAATCCGCTTCTTCAGCTGATCAAGACGGGATGATATCTCTATCCGGTGATGATTACCTGAAAGATTTTGAGCATGAGTTGAATGTAAAAATTCTCCGTGAAAAAAATTCAATGATTGTTCTGAAGGAGAATTATTATCCACTCTACACCCACCCTTTTTCTGCAAAAACCCGCGACAATGGTTATTATTTAGCAAACTTCCATCGAATCACTCTTGAACCAGCAGCAGAAGAATTGAATCTCTCAAGAACTGTATTTATCGATCTGGAAACCACAGGTTTATCAGGAGGAACGGGCACCTACGCTTTTTTAATTGGCTTGGGACACATAGAACTAAACCATATTGTGGTTCGGCAATATTTACTACCAGATTTTCAATACGAGTGGCTTTTACTAAAACAGGTAGAAAATATTTTAAAAAATTTTGATACTATTGTAACCTTTAATGGAAAATCGTTTGATATCCCATTGTTACGGAACCGGTTTGTTCTAAACCGAATGGATAGTGTATTAGAGGATCTGCTTCATATCGACATTCTACATTTGGCGAGAAGATTATGGAAAACGAGATTATCATCCTGTGATTTGGGAAATGTGGAATACACGATTCTAGGACAGGAGAGACAAAATGATATTCCGAGTGAAATGATACCACAGATATATTTTGAATATATTCGCAAACGTCAGGTGTATTTGTTACGAGACGTTTTGGAACATAATTATTATGATATTGCCAATTTGGCTCTTTTAACCATCTATATCGGACAGATAGTTGATGATCCACTGGAAATTTTAACAGAAGAACAGGACCTTTATTCACTGGCCAGGTTTTATTACCAGAATAAGAATTATCCTGATGCCATACCTCTTTTAGAAAATTTGTCTCAAAAGACAAAACATGGTGATTTATTTACTGATGCGATATTTTTACTATCGA
>SMTZ1_10023198_pt1 | contig 10143 bp, 10 predicted proteins | sample DeeMarSWOR136_30_FD_25667 | JGI IMG/M metagenome (IMG submission 25667)
AAGCAATCTCATTTTATGGTCGTATGTTAGGATTGCTTCGTCGCTATGCTCCTCGCAATGACATGTAAACTATTTTATGCTCCGAGTAATAATTGTACAAAAGGAAGTCAGTAAATTCCCGTTAAAAAGTATAGAGAGGACTTTAAAACACACCCAACTTTTTTGTTTTTTTCTAAAAGATAAAAAAATTAATAGCATGATTATGAGGGTATGGTATAATTCCTAAAAATGGTACTCTTCGTGGTAACAAGATGCTGGATGCTAGATACAGTTAAGAACAGGGTGCGGGGGTTAAGGTTCAGGGAACAGTAAATCTTATAAATCCGAAGCACTAAATTCGAAACAAATACAAATGACCTCAATGAAATATGCCACGCCCCAATGGAATAAGCTATACATTTTATAGGACAAGCTTTTCACGAGGCGGCCAAAGCACGAAATTCAAGACAATAGCGTCTTGAACATTTAATAGTTGGATTTATTTCGGATGGAGTACTTAGACATTCTTTATTTTTTCTCTTCGTGCGACGTCTGGTCTTCATGGTTTTAAGTGAGGAGGAATCACATGACCCATCATGCCTTTCCACCGTGGGGAAAATGGGAAGTTCTGGTGTATGAGCCTAGCTATAAAGTGAAAAGAATTACCATTAATCCCGGGCATCGCTTGAGTTATCAGAAACATTTCAAGCGGAAAGAACATTGGATGATCGTTCAAGGAGAAGCAACAGTTACGCTCGATGGCCGTGAAATTATCTTGAAACCAGGAGAGTATATTGATATCGGATTTGAAGTTGCACACCGCATTGCCAACTATGGTTCTGAACCCATGGTGTTTATAGAGGTTCAACAAGGTAGCTACTTTGGTGAAGATGATATCATCCGTTTAGAAGATGATTATGGCAGAAGCGATAGCCATTAAGGTAATGTCAAAAAAAAGAGAAAAGGATAAAACAACTGAGTTCACAGAGAGAGAAATTCATTAAAAAACTCTGTGAACTCTGGTTTCTATAAATCAAAAATAATTTCCTTTAAAAGGAATTCACTATGAAAAACAGAAATAGATATGGCTAAGACAACAAGTTAGAGAGATGGGAAAGCATGGAATAGATTATCTGGTAGAGGATTAAGTTATTGTAGAATTGAAAATCGTAGTAGCATTTAACAAAATATATAATATCCAATTATTAACATGATAGCTGCGATATAGAAATATTAAAAGATGGCATAACACAACTAATAATATAAGAGAGCATAGAGAGAGGAAAGATAAAAGGATCTAACTTATTGATATTTAATATTTTCTCTGCAGTTCCCCCGTTAGATAGCAAATCTTGATGAATAGATAATTATCCAACAGGATAAAACATTTTACAAAATTAACCTGCTATACAGTAAGTATCTACCGGGGTGAATCTGTGGTTCAGTTGAAATACTTCCATTATAATGTGGGGGAAGAAAATGAAAAAAGCTATGGAAGCATTCAATATGTCCATTCGCTATCAAAGAAAGAAGGCTTCTGAACCCCCTCACCAATTTGAAGAACTTGAGGCCTCAATGCTGTTTTGCCCAAAATGTAAAGAGGCAGTTCCAGTAAGGAAGAAATTGCTCCTCGTTCTCCCGGAGGGAGATAAATATGATTACCTATGCACTCAATGTGGAACCTCTATTGGTAGTAAGATCACCAAAGAAGAAATCCCCATTCAATTCATTATAAAATAGCAATCCGAGATAGAACCTTGTTCCGTAACCCTGAATTCAAGACATTTTTATACCTCTAAAACCTTTGCTCAATCCATCTTCCTATTTCTTATTCTACTTCCTCCCTCATCAACAACAAAACCCCATCAATCATTTCCTTAATCTCTTTATTAAACTCCTCATCCTCCTCCATCACCCTCACTATTCTACGACTCCATTCGTAGTATAACCTTGTTATTTCCTTAAACCCAGGGACACTGCTCAATATATTATCACGAAGGTATCTCACTATCTTTACCTCTTTTGAATTCTCTCCATAAATTTTTTTTAAATGCGCAAGTATTTATCGCAGTTGTCGTGGTTGAACTAGAAGAGCTTGTAGTAGTCGATACTAGTATGGTCGTCGTGGTAGTAGGAATTATTGTGGTAGTTTCATATAGTGAACTTGTACTTGAAGAAGAGATGATAGAGGATGATGTGGTTGTGGATTCTCTCTCAAAGGACTGGTGCACTGTTGCATTAGCACCATCCGGATATAATGTAATTAAATTACAGTCGCTAACATATCCTTCTTCGCAGCCACCAACTCCTAAGTCATTGACAGCTTTAATAGAAGCATCAGCTTCATCATCTATATATTCCAATTCAATGGTAAAGAGCAAATTTTTATAAAATCAAATAGTTACAAAGGCAAAAATCTCTAAAAATGGAATTATGACACAGCCTGCTTTCTACTGAGGGGACTCTTTCAAATCCCTTTAAGTACCTTATTAAACGTGCTCATACTCAAAAGGTGGTACAACCCTTCCTCCACATGCCGTATAAGGAAAGTTATCAAATTCCTCAATAATGTAGAAAACATCACAAATCAGATCAGTAGGATATGTTGCAGCACCAAAGGGGAAACAGTGGAACCAATTGGTAAACTCTGAGATATCTCTCTCGTGCTGGGTGAGATTAGGGTCATTCCAACAAAGGAGCTTGGTTATACATCTCAATTCAAAATGCTCAAATCCTGTTCTCCCTAGGAAACATATGTTCGTTATGGGATTTTCCATCATATTCAAGAAGCTGTGAGTTTCAAAATGCGGATTTGTAAATATTTCTATTGTGCTTATCTTGCTATAATCCCATAGGCTCCTGTCTTTAAAAATTCCGTGCATCCATTCATCTCTCTCTTCCTCAGGGTCAGTAATTCGTGCTTTCAATTCATCGATTATATCTCTGATATGTTCCTTATTGGGAACAAATGTTGCCCCTTTGCAGGCACAATTGAGATGAAATTGGCTGTCTCCACGTCCTAATTTATTCCCGTAGGTGGCGTAAATGGGTAAAACTGCACCCCCTACCATCAATGGCCATCCTTCCTCTTTTTCTAACGTCATGTCACTGATCCACCATTTTTTGAATTTTTCTTCAGCTTCTCGAATTCTATACCCCCGCCACCAGTTATCTATCCGTGCAAAAATATACCCTTCCTCTGCCATGCCGTTGTATACTGTCCTGTGAACAAAATACTTTGCCTCTTCAGGTCCCTTCCAGTAATTTTTAAAACCAGTTATTTTCCACGGGGTGGCCCAGTATGCAAAGGTATTCTTTACTTTGATTGCAAGAGTCGATAACATTAGTGCGATCCCACCCACTAATTTTAAAAATGTCCTTCTTTCTATTCCCTTTTCTTTGGTACTTTCTTTACCTTTTTTCATTGAAATTACCCTCCTTTCTTATAAGATTAATCCCTTTCTAACATCACCTGTTTGAATTGTCAAGTGGAATTCAGATCATCTCCTAAACTCTCACTCACACTCACACCAATCTCCTACCACACTAGCAGGGCAAAGATTGTTGAATGAGCTTCTATCAAAATCCTTCTTGAATTTTGCTTCATCTGTTCCATCTATATCCCCATCACAGTCAAAATCTCCCTCACACTCACAGGCATCACCAATGCCATTTCCACCTGGAGGATAGGAGTCTTCCTGATTCTTACTACAGAATTCATCATCTCCACACTCACCATCATTAATACAAGACACTCCGATAGTACCACTTGTACAAGCTTCGGCATCCAGATGTCAGACCAACCAGCGCCAAAAGAGTAGGTATCACTCATCACGACATACCCCCCCCTCTGAGGTCTGCTGAATGGAAGAAGCATAATCATAAGAACTTGCCCCATAGGTTTTTGCCCAATAGTGAGCACTGTTGCTTGCATTGGAATTAATGACTACTATTTATACTGCTAAAATAAGTAAAATTGATTTTTTCATTTTCCAGCCCCCTTTAAAAAGGCTGCACTTTTTTTAAATATTTTATTTAAAAAAGTGAGCGATCCATAAACATACCTAATAAATCTAAAATATTCCGAAAGAACTGTTAGTAGTGTAAACACATCTCTTGAAAAATATAGATTACCTAGGTTTTAGCCATTATATATCTGGATTGCTAATCAAAACAACTTGGGATTAGACTGAAGAGGAACTATCAATAGTAACTTGCCGATAGGTATGGGAAATGGCAAAGAACGATTGCAAGAACTATAAATTCAGGTAGAAATAAAAATCTTTATATATTATTATAATATTATCTAAAAATAGGAATGTTATCAAGATATAAAAGCAAAGCAATGTTCCTCAAGATTGATAAATAGATACGTACGTGTTACCAGGTTAAAGAGGTAACACTTTGTATCTCTTAGTTCCTCGATTGTGATGATGGAATTGTGGAGTGATGGGTTTAATTATCCTCCTCCATCACCCTCACTATCCTACGACTCCATTCGTAGCTTAAGAATTTGGGATACTGAAATAACTAAATAGTGGAATGATGGGTTTTTATATTTCTACGCTTACACTGTGATCCAATTTTATATCATTTATAATTACCACAAATGACCAAAATCCACTATTCCAGTTTTTCATCATTTCATCTGATTGATAAAAATCAATTGGTGAAAAAAGATAAAAGTTCCATTACATTGTAGAATCTTCGAGATGTACTATTTTTTATAGGAGAGGAGTCTATAGTATGACAAAAAAATATGATCTAGTAATAGTGGGGGCTGGTCCCGGTGGAGCCATGGCAGCCAAGACTGCTGGTGAAAATGGATTAAAAACCGCAATTTTAGAGAGAAAAACCAATCCAGCTAATATCACTAGAGGCGATTCCATGATGTTTGCTATTGAGAGCGGCTATTACTTTGCAGAAAGGATGTATTATAATGAAAAGAATAAGAAAATGATTTTCCCGGTTAATGGGTTTAGTGTGGACTATGATGGACCTAAACGTAACTACTACGCATGGCATTTCTATGCCCCTGATGGAAAAACACGATTGGAATTCGGGGATTATGAAGAGAGTATTAAAAAAGGAGAAAAGGGGAGACTCTCTTTTGTGTTTGATAAGGGGAAACTCCTTGAAGGGTTAATGAGAGATGTGGTGAAAAATGGTGTGGATGTATTTACTGGAGTTAATGTCAATAAAGTTGAGAAGGTGGCAAAGGGTATAAGAATCGCTGGAAACGGTGATACCTTTGAGGGAACCTTTGTGATTGGTGCTGATGGGCTCAATTCCCGTGTAGCCGAAATCATGGGCTTCAATAAAGAGAGGATATTCTATGGGTCCATCCCAGGTATAACTTACTATGTGACAGGTCTTAGAATTCCCCAATCTGAGGCTGTCATTACTTCAAACTGTTTCAAACCTAATGCGTTATCTCCGACTTTCTTCTGGGTTATTCCCAGTCCCTATGCTGATGATGAATATTGGCTAGGTATTTTTACTCCGGAGGATTTTGAATATGTTACCAAAGAGAGTGTCTTCTCAAAATGGTTTCCTGATGTTAAGGTAACTCGGGTGCTGTGTCATGTTAGCAGTCTATGGTCTCCTGTCTCTGAACCTTATAAAGATAATGTAGTGCTAGTAGGAGATTCGGCGTGGTTTGGTGAGGCGGAGATTACAGGTTCTATGATGTGCGGATGGAAAGCCGCCAATGCCATAACTGTTGCCATAAGGGATAATAAACCAAACAGGGATGGGATGCTCAATTACATTGAGTGGTGGAAGAAGTCTTATCCGGAATTTGATGATTACCGCAACTTTTTCATGTTTGTACCCTTTTGTTTTATATTTTCTGAGGAAGAGTTGAACTATCTGTATGGCTTGTTTAAAAACCCACTGTGCTCAAACAATAATCCTTTTCTGGTGGTGAGACTATTTAAAAATGCTATTGCACCCATGATGTCACAGGTTCAGAAAGAGATGCCATCTGCAGCCGAAAAACTCAAGAACTCAAGATGTTGGAAACTGATACTATTGATAAAATTACCACTAATATAAAAAAAGTTTTGAGGTTTGATGGATTTCAATAACAAGGGGAAGAGACTGGATTAAGGATGGATGTTTCCCATGAAAGTAAGCAAATCACAGCCTTATAGCCTGTCTTTGGGAAGGTAGTTTCAAATAGGAACGTATTTTAAAAGCTCACATGATGATAGAGTGCAAGTGAAATGAAAATACTAGATTTTGTGAAAGAACTGAAGGAGAAGACAACCAGAGGACTCCTTGATGTTTCCGAGGGAGGAGAAAGTATTGAGAAGAGCTACAAATTTCAGATAGGTCAAGCCGAAATAATAACCATAAGAGGTGGAGCGATTGAAAAGGCAGCTATCACCCACTTGATACTCAAAGGAATCACACTGCCCGGTACGGATGTGAAAGTTGATGGTATGGTCTACCAGATGGAGGTCTTCCCCGAAAATCCCTATTGTCCCATGGGACACTTCAACACCGATTGGACTACGGGTGATCAAGCTTATTACTACATGAATCTAGACCTCTTCCCTGCCGTGAGGATAGAAGAAGACCTGCATACCATGAGAAGTCTAATGGATGGTGTTGCTGATAAGTTCGGAAGGGAGAGAGACAAGATGAGAGAAGGACTTGACATAAACTACAACATGGATTTCTGGGCTTTTCCCCTCGCAACAAAAGTAGGGTGTACACTGCCGAAACTAGAAGAAGATGACCTCAAACTCTTCATTACCGCCTACCACACCTTTTTTGATGCCTATCTGGATATTCTCAGAAAGAGGAAAGATACTCCGTTTGGTGAAGAGGAGAGAAGACTTAAGCTTGAAAGGAATGGCAAGTGGCTTGAGTATATTGCTTTCAAGGACCTCGCAGTCAAGATGGCACAAGACACTGGTGTTCCACCTGAGGTAGTAATTGGTCTCAGTTTTCCCCCTTCTGCAGTTTTTTAAAAACAGATATAATGATCAGATTTTTCTTTATACATAAACAGTATACTATACACAAAATGAAGAGGTCCGTTATGGAAAATAAGAAAATGATCCCCAACAAACTGGTACCTGAAATTTATCGAGAATTAGAAAACATCGTTGGTAAGGAATGGATTTCTCAGGACAGGGCTATTGTAGAAACCTATAGTAAATTATCAGGCGATCTTAATAGCTTTTTAAAAAAGCATATGAGAGATCCATCCGATATACCAGCGTGTGTCATTTTACCAGCCACTACAGAGGAGGTCCAGGCAATTGTAAAGGTTGCCAATAGGTATAAAGTTCCTTTCGTTCCTTTCACCAATGGTCAGCTCTTTAGTACTCCTACAAGCACAACTCCGACGATATGTATCCATTTGAGCAGGATGAACAGGGTTCTCACTATTGATGAAAAAAACATGACAGCAACACTTGAAGCTTATGCAGACTACGGACAACTCATGGCTGAAGCGGCCAAGGTAGGATTGTGGAATGGAGGAACTCCTCTAGCCACAACCCTTGCTAAACTTTCTTCACAAACTTCTTTTGCAGGGCTTTGGCAGACCAGTAAAAAGTATGGGCTACTTGATAGAAACATTGTGAGTCTCAAAGTGGTACTACCTTCGGGCGAGATTCTAAGGACAGGCTCCCAAACCGTAGCTGGTATTGAAAATTTCTGGGATTATGGACCAGGACCTGATCTTCTGGGATTACTAAGAGGGAGCGTTGGCACTACCGGAATTATTACCGAGGTAACCGTAAAGCTTCACACCTGGGTAGGGGGTCCAGAACTGCCAGAACCGGAAGCAGGTCGTCCCTGCATCTCCCAGTATTATGAACCAAAGTTCGATACAGCTCCTCCTCCCCGCAAGCACAGGCTTTACTGGATAGAATTTCCTGATTATGATTCTGAGATAAAGGCTTACCGAGAGATTGCCCACTCTGAGATAGGGATAGGGTTAAACGCCTCAGGTGTCTATTCTTCCTACTACTGTTCCCAGACCCAGGAAATGACTGAGAAAAGGGTAAAGGAGAAATTTTTTCCATCATGGAATTCATATGTCATCATTGCTGGAATTACCTCAGATAAACAAATTGAATATGAAGAGAAGGTATTAGGAGAGATTGTCAAAGAGTGTAAAGGAAGGTTTCTTTCGAAGGATTATAAACCAGGGGTACTTGAGGCATTGGCACCTTGGAACTTGGATTGTATCAGACATGTGTGTGGATATCGTATGAACCGGAGATCATATGTAGGTGGGATCCTTCCTGTGGGACCGCCAGAAGTGGCGAAATATCACAGTGCTTTCTGGCGGGAAGCCCTCCAGATGTTTGGAGAAACCCATATTACAGATCGGGGCGGTGCAGATGATACCACGTTTATATACGGTATCGAGCCTGCAGGACGCTACACCATTTCGGAGACAGATATCTATCCAGATCCTATAGATCCACATTCACTTGAGAAGTGTGCTACCATAACCATCTATGGTACCATTAGAAATGCCTGTGAGAGGAAATCTCAACCGGTGGGTCTGGGATTTACCGCAGAACCTTTCACCTCGTTTTTCCCCGAACAAGGTCCCAATGCGTATCTCTTATTCAGGAAACTGAGGAAATTACTTGACCCCAATGGTGTATGCAGCCCGGGCAGACAGGTTTTTACAGAAGAGGAATTCAAGGCTTTACCGGATCAGGTGGTAACAGGGATCAATAAGATGAGGCAACTTTTTGATGCGAGCCCGGTGGAATGAATTGAAGTGTTGGAACGGTATTTTATTAAAGTTGAGTGGTTTAAATATTAAAAGGTTTTTCATATCACAACTCAACAACTCAACGATTTGACAACTCAACGAAACCGTTCATTTCATGTGGAAGAGCACAAATAGCCTTAATAAAATTTTTTATATCAGTGAGTTCAAAATAATTTATAAGGAGGGTGAATAATGCCAGTTACATTTGTGAATAGTAAAGAATTAGTAAGTCCATTGGAAGATTTCTCACCAGGCATAGGTCAGAAGGAATCAATAACGTTTCCCAAAAGTGAGAACCTCTCCATTGGTTATTATAAGGTAGACCCAGGAACAGCTGATTTTATAGTAGAGATGCCCTTTGAAGAAGTTGATTATATAATTGGAGGTACAGCAACTATTGCAGATGAAACAGGCAACAAGTATACTGCAAAAAAGGGTGATGTTGTATATATTAGCAAGGGTTCTAAAATCACTGTCAGTTACAGTGACAAAGTGGGATTTGAAGGGTTCTATGTTATATCTCCCTATAACTGGAGAGAACTGATCAAAAGTAAAAAATAATAGATAGTGCCTGAACGAGACTTTTCGTTCAGGCACTAAATAAGTGATACCAATTAAGTATCTAAACCCAATCTAAATCATTAAGAGAAAAAGGGAGGCTTCAATTATGAAAAAAGAGGGAAAATCTGTAGGGAGAAGTGCATTACGCCCACCAAAAATAGAGATATTTGATGCCCATACACATCCGGGTTTTGAGAAAAAAGATATTGAGAAAAGATCTGGCTTTCTGGAAATGTGGTTAGGAGATACCACAGCATCCAGAATCTTTATGGATATAAGAGCAGGACTTGGTGATCCTGAACCTTATAAGGTCATAACCAAGGCTGAAGAATTACCAGATTTTGGTGTAGAAGACTGGATCAGGATTATGGATGAAAACAATGTAACTCATTGTGTCCTTCAGTGTATGAATGCCGTATCTGATCCTCCCCTCAACTATAAGTGGCAAATGCCCTACGAATATATAAAGGAGGAGTTTATAGACAAATATCCAGGTAGATTTATTGGTATAGGTGGAGTTAATTGTAAATCGGGGGCAAAAGAAGCGGTCACACAAGTGGTAAAAGCTAAAGAGTTTGGTTTCAAAGGTATAAAGATTTTTACCCCTTATGGACCTTACCCACACGATAGAGAAAAATGCTATCCAGTCTATGAGAAATGCTTGGAGTTAGGTCTCCATGTGGAAATTCATACTGGAACTGAGGAAACACCTGGTGCAAGAGCAAAATATCAAGACCCCGTTTTTATAGACGATGTTGCCATGGATTTTCCTGATCTAAAGATCCTTCAACTCCATTGCGGTTTCATGAATAGACGTGAACATGCACTTTGGAATGTCATAACCCACCCTA
>SMTZ1_10008693_pt1 | contig 10141 bp, 9 predicted proteins | sample DeeMarSWOR136_30_FD_25667 | JGI IMG/M metagenome (IMG submission 25667)
TTGGGTTTAATGGTCTCCGTGGTTAAGGAGACATTGCGGAAGTTCTCCATCGACCGTCTCGAACCCGGGGATGCGGTCATCACCAATGATCCGTACATCAGCGGTTCCCATTTGCCCGATATTGTCATGATCACCCCTGTTTTTGTGAACGGGGCCTGTATCGCCTTGCTGGCCAATCTGGCCCATCATGTGGATATCGGCGGCATTGTGCCCGGCGGCATGCCCACCATTTCAACGGAGATCTTCCAGGAGGGAATCCGTATTCCACCGGTAAAGCTTCGAAAGCGTGGTGTCGTGGATGAGGAAATCATGGGCATAATCACGACCAACGTGCGCACCAACTACGAAACCATCGGCGACTTCCAGGCCCAGCTCGCTGCCAACAATGTGGGGGAAAGACGGATCAAAGAAATCATCACCAAATATGGTGCCGACATGGTGCGCTTCTACATGGACGGTATTATGGATTACGCCGAAAGGAGAATGGTCAGCAGCATAGAAGGGTTACCCAAGGGTGTCTATTCCTTCGAGGATTTCCTGGAAGGAGACGGTCTTTCCGAGGACCTTCTCAAAATCAAAGTGGACCTCACCCTAGAAAAAGACCGGATACACGTCGATTTCACGGGAACGGATGGGCAGGCAAAAGGATCGGTGAATTGCACCCGCTCTGTGACTTTGGCGTGTGTGTATTACGCGCTGAAATCGGCCATTGATCCCGGACTGCCTTCGAGTGGAGGAACTTTTCGGCCCGTAGAGGTGGTGACCCCGTTGGGCACCCTGGTGAACCCAAAATTCCCGGCACCTGTTTCAAACGCGAATATCAACACCTCTCAAAGAATTACCGAGGTAATCCTCGGCGCCCTGTCACGTGCAGTGCCTGAAAAGGTGCCCGCCGCCTCCACGGGCAGCATGAGCATCTTTACGGTGGGAGGCGTTGATCCCCGGAACGGGGAATATTACTCCTATGTCGAGACTTACGGGGGTGGCCAGGGAGCCCTGGTCAATCAGGACGGCATGGACGGCGTTCACGTCCACATGACCAACACGAGAAACACCCCCACCGAGGTTATAGAAATCGCTTATCCTCTCCGGGTTGAGCGCTATGCGCTCGTTCCCGACTCTGACGGGCCGGGCCGATTTCGGGGCGGTCTTGGTCTCACCCGAGAAATAACGGCTGTTGACCATGAGGCCACCATGACCATTGGAACAGAAAGAAGAAAAATTCGGCCTTGGGGATTGATGGGGGGCAAACCAGGAGGGCCGTCTGACAGCTGGTTGGTCCCCCAGGGTGAAGAAAGAAAACCCCTTCCCAGCAAAATCACCACCCAGGTGAAGCCTGGGACCCGCGTCGCCCTCAAAACCGCGGGCGGCGGCGGATTCGGCGATTCCTTTGAAAGGCGTCCGCAAGACGTTTGCCGGGACGTCATGGAAGGCCTGGTCAGTTTGGTTAGAGCGAAGAGCGAGTACGGGGTGGTTATCCATCCAGAGTCCGGTGAGGTCGATGAAGAGGCCACCGAATTGCTAAGAAGAGGCGCGGCATCAGAATAAATCTTCTCCATGCATTATGAAGGCGCGCATTCGAAGAGGCCCAACGTCTCAAGTCTTTGAACTTCGAAGCTGACTTTACGTCACGACTCCAATAGCTACTATACTCGGAGCACAAAATTGTTTACATGCAATATCAAGGAAACGAGGGGCATGGGGCTTTTCTGAAGTGACTGGTGGGAGGCCGCCGTCCTTTTCGCGACTTATCTGTGGGGGAAGCCGCAGCTCCGCCATAGGCGGAGAATGCGGAGGGGGCAAAACTCCCCCATGGATAAGTCGCTGAAAAGACCAGGCCGGGAGCCTCGGAACGCAAGAAAAGCCCTATGACCCGAAGAAATGCAAGCAATATTTTGCTCTCCTTAATAATTGATCCATTGTTTCGCCCTGGTTAAGATCCTTGTTGCCCCAGGCGTCTTATCCCGTTTCCGACGGCCACACGTAAACAGAAGGCTTTCGATTCTTGAGGCATGGGATTTGATCTCTGACCCTCTCGAGATAGCTCATGTCAAGATCGGCCACGACGACCGTTTCAAGGTCCGAGGCTTTGGCTATAACCGTACCCCAAGGGTCTATGACCAAACTTCGCCCGTAGCTCTGGAAGAGGGGCTTTACGCCGAGCTGAGCGGGAGCCAGGATAAAAACCTGATTTTCAATGGCCCGGGTTCGAAGGACCGGCTCCCAGTGGTCCCTACCCGTGTATAGGGTGTATTCAGCGGGAACAACGATAATCTTGGCTCCCCGGAGCGTCAAAATTCGATACAGCTCCGGAAACCTCATGTCATAGCAAATGGTGAGCCCCACCCTGCCTAAGTCTGTATCACACAGCACGATCCGGTCCCCGTAGTCCTTGGTGCTCGACTCCATCATGGACGGACCGTCCTTTACTTCCACATCAAACAGGTGAATTTTCCGGTACTGGGCGACAATCTCCCCTTTTGGATTAAAGACAACCGTGGTATTGAACATTTTTTCGCGACCAGATGTCTTTTCCAATATGCTCCCGCCATGCAGCCAGATGCCCTTTTCCCTGGCCAGTGAGGCCAGTATGTCCGTGGTTGGACCGGGGATCGTCTCCGCTGCTCCCCGCTCCTCCTCCGGGGGACCTATGTAATTGAAGTACTCCGGCAGACAGACAAGTCTTGCACCATCGGTAGCGGCATCCCTCACCAGTTGGCCGGCTTTTCTAAGATTAGCCTCCTTATCAGGCTGAGAATCGATCTGGATCACAGCGACTCTTACTTTCATTTCCCATAACCTCCAAAAAACTCGGAAACAACGGAAGTTGTTAGTTTCCGTATGCTAAAGGCTCTATAAAGAGAATTTAGTTGAGCGGTTCCGGAAGCGGTTGTGCCATAAACTCTCGAAGGAAATCGGCCATTTTGGCCACGGCTCTGTCAACGATTTGATCCCCTTTCTCCTTGCTGGCGAGTGAGGGATCACCCCATCCACCGTATTCGCAGAAGTCTGTGAAATCAGGATAGGTGAAAAAGGGACCGCCCCCCGCCACGGAGTACTTCCTGTGAAACTCCCAGGCCGGTTTACAGGCCTCCTTGGTTGCTTGCGCGAGATCACCCAAGTCGGGTCGAATAGACATCATGACGCTCGTGGTGACCTCTCCGCCGTGCCCAAAAGGCAGGGCTTCAGGCTTGGACTCGATGATCCCTTCACATACGGAGAAGGCCGCTCGCCACCAATCGACTTGAGCTACGAGCACGCCGTCACGGCGAAGCTCACGACCGCAGTACTCAGCAGCACGGACGTTGGTCAGATGGGTGTTGAAGAAAAAAACGCGCTGCAATCCGTGGGAGATCAGACTCTTGCATACATCCAGGTAAAGCATCTTGAGGACATCTGAATCCACGGTGATCGTGCCCGGCCAGGCCGAAAGCTCCATGGCGTCGCCGTAGGGTATAGTGGGCGCAACAATCGCCCCAACCTCTTCGCCAAGCCGCTTGCCCAGTGTCATTGCGATCAGATGATCAGACCCAAGGGGTGAATGGGTTCCCAATATCTCAGTGGAACCCACCGGAAGAATGACCGTGTCCGTCTCCTGCAGAGCCTCGTGGTACTCTTTTGCTGTCATTTCGGCCATCAAAACCCTTTTCATTGCTAATGCTCCTTTCTATGTATGATCGGATCACGGAGTAAACCTCACGGCTCTCCTCAAATCGAGTCCCGGCATGGATTTCCCCTCTCATTTTTGTTTCAGCTCTCGAATATGCCCAAAAAAGTGCAAACCCATGATTGGAATGCTCAGTGCTGCAGCAAAAGGCACGGGCAGAGTCACATAAACGCGGGGGATGCCCAAGCCTCGAGAGTGAATCTCAAACTGTCCTAAGCTCAGGCTCAGGCCCTCGTAGAGAAGGTATGCGAAAAAAGCGAGGACCAGGCAGTCTGCCACTAAGTTGATGTACTTTGTCCTTTTTTCACCGAGCACCTCATGTATGAGGTGCATTCGTATGAAGCCCTTGTCGCGGGACAGGACAGGAACTGCGAACATAACCGCATAAACGAACAGGATGAGGGAGACTTCAAGAATCCAGTCGAAGGGCGCACGGAAAATCCAACGTGAAAGCAAGTTAGCGGAATTCAGAAAGACGATGGCCATTGTGGTTCCAATACTGACCCACTTGGACAATTGATAAAGAATATTGCAGATCAGTTCCAGTCGCCTAAGCATCTTGCCGGACCCTTTGCTCAACGGATGTTCATCCCTAGCATCTCGGGAATGGTCGTCGAGAGAAAAGGAATGAAAGTAATCAACATGAGTGCAAAAACCAACGCAAAAAAGAACCTCAAGGAAGAAGAAATGATATCCCTCATTTTCACATCGGGTGCGATAGCGGCCATGATATAAAGTGCCATTCCCATAGGCGGTGTAATCATTCCTATCATGAGATTGAATACAACCATGATGCCGAACTGAATGGGGTTCACAGCCAGGGTTTCAGCCATTGGCGCCAATAGTGGTACAACAATGAGCATTGCCGGAATCTGTTCAAGGAGGCTGCCGATAATGATCAGGAAAACGTTGATGGCAAGCAGAGCCAGGTACTTGTTGGTGGTTAGGGACAAGAAATTCTCGGAAAGGACGATTGCCGTTCGCTCTGCCGTCAGGATCCATACGAAAACAGTGGCCGTTGAGATAATGAACATGATAATGGCGGAGGATTTGACCGTGTTAATGATCACTTCAGGCAAATCGTGGAGAAAAGCCCGACCTCGGCTAACAAGGCTCATTACAAAAGCATAAAGGCACGCGATGATACCCGTTTCCGTGGGAGTTGCCCACCCCAGCAGTATGGAACCGAGAAGGACGACCGGCAGAAGAATGACGAAGAAGTTCTTGACAAAGCTCCTCCCGACCATGCGTAGAGAGAATTTGTGAGTCGGCGGACCCTTGACCTTCCCTCGGGCTACGGCATAGTATATGTAACCCATCAGGATAATCCCTGTTACGATACCCGGCAAAATCCCGCCAAACCACAATGCAGCAATGGAGAGCTCTGCGATGTGACCATAAATAATGAGCATGATGCTGGGCGGGATAATGGGACCCAGCATGCACGACGCAGCGGTCACGCCCACTGCGAACCTTTTGTCATACCCGGCCTTTCTCATGGCCTCGATTTCGACTAAACCCAATCCGGATGCATCCGCCACCGCCGCTCCAGAGATCCCAGCGAAAATCATGCTGGCCATGACGTTTGCGTGGGCGAGACCGCCTTCTATCCATCCAACCAGATCATCTGCGAATCTAAAAAGTCGCTCGGCTACCCCACCGTAGTTCATGATCTGAGCGGCCAGGATGTAGAAGGGAATTGCCAGAAGGGCCCAACTCTGAACACCTTTGACCATCATCTGGGGGAGAATTTCGCCGGGAATACCCATAATCAACAAGGGCACCACCGAGGCAATGCCCAGCGATATGGATATGGGCACATTGAAGAAAATGAGAACTATGAACAGACCCAGGGCGAGTAAGCCTATCATACCGTTCTCCGGTCCCGCTGGCCGGGTGAACTGCGTGAAATCCCCGTTCCACCCGGCCAGCGTTCTTTCCGGTTTTATTTCACCGACTCAACCTTTTCTATCCACCCCGGCTTCACCAAACCATCCTCGATTAAACCGGGAATCACCTTGTTCCGAAAGGCATCCACGAAGGGTTGGCGGTTAACCAGAATGTAGAAAGCATCCGCTTTAAGAAGCTTTTGTATGGTCTCCTCGACCCTGGTCTTGGCTTGCTCATTGTACCATTGCCCGGCTTTTTCCGCGCCGTCAACCAGTATTTTGCGTTCCTTATCGGATAGCTTCTGCCAAAGATTTTCATTTATGGAAATGAGTTCCAACTGGGGAAACTGCTGCAGTTCAGTGATGTAGGGTGCCACCTCATTGAACTTTTGTGGAAAGATGAGATCGAAGGGTGTTGTAATGGCTTCTACCACTCCCTGCTTCAACGCCAGATAGGCCTCAGCGAAGTCTATGGTATGAACTTGTGCTCCCATCCCGGCCCAGGACTTCTGAATCATCTTGGCCGGCCAGAGTCGAAGCTTCAGTCCTTCAATATCTTGCGGTCTGAAAATGGGTTTCTTGGCGCAGATAACACGGAACGGCCCGCGCTCCCAAGGTGGGGACAAGTTGATGATGCGCTGATTTGCTTTCTTGATCAGCTCGGGCATAAGCTCATTGCCCAGCACCTCGCTCATCCATCTCTGAAAATGGCTACGGTCGTCAAAAAGGAATGGAATGGTGGCCACCCCGATCTCCTCGAGGTGTGCCGCGAACCAGGTCTGGCTGCCCAGAAACATCTCCTGAGTGCCGAGTTTTACTCCCTCAACCATCTCAGGCCCGTGTCCCAACTGCTCATTGGGAAATACCTCAACCTTTAAAGAACCCCCAGACTCCTTGTCCACGTAAGGTTTGAAGACCTGGACAAGCGCCTGATTCTGGTTAGATTTGGGGGCTAAGACGTGCCCGATCTTAAGGGTGGTGGTCTTGGCGTTGACGGCGGTCGTAACCGCCATGAGTCCGGCAATCCCGAGAACCGAAATCAATACCCTAATAAAGAAGACTCTCTTTTCTCTAAACATCTCTTGACCTCCTGTTTAAGGTTAACCCATTGAATATCTTGCTCCTTAACACCCTTGACAAGGCGATGACATTCGTGTTTCGCCCTCATCCTTTTGTAAGTATTGCATAAAGACTCTGCCGCGAATATAACCGTCCAGATGCTATTTGTAGTAATATTGCTCCGGTGATGGGTTCTCTTTCATAAACTTACGCAGGTCCTTGGTCTCTTCTGCCGGCGGCTTTCGATAGAACCCGGCCCGGCTGGCAGCCGGATAACCGGCCATTTTGCACATCTCCGCCATCATCTCAGCCAGTTTGAAAGCCACAATCATAGGATCTATCACAGGCGCTCCGATGAGTTCGACAGGATCCTTGTCGAAATAGTTGGTCAAAAGAGAACCAATAATGGTGCAGCCCGGTATGATCACCTCCGCCTGGTCCTCCTGGACGCATTTTCGGCTCACCTCGACAGTCCTTCTGGCCACTTCTTCCGTAGGCGTGATTTCCGGGTATAAATCACAGGCTGTGATCCCGATCCATCTCAGGGAAGCCACCTTCTGACGCACCCCATACATATCCACCAGCCTCATGTCTATGCCTGCAACCGTCATGGGATCTGTGGAAACAACGCTGAATCGCTTTCCCATCATCCCGGCTACGTGGGCGGATGCCTCGAACGTTGCCGTTACTGGGATGTCTACAATAGCCCGCGCTTCCATGAGACCCGGGTCAAGCATGCAGGAGATGACCGCAGCGTCGTAGCCTTCCTGTTCAGCCTTAATGATCCGCTCCACCGCTCCATTGACGCACTTCAGTGTATTGTAAACATAGGTATTGTATGGAAGTGGAAAGACATCTTCCAAACACTCAAAATCAAATTCAGTATCCGGACGGGCTACACGCTCCAGATTCTGCTTGCCAAATGGTTCTGTCTTTCCAAATGGGGAGAGAACGAGAATCTTCATAGTCTTACCTCCTACTTGAAAATGCCTTACGTTTCAGTTCGTTGCTTTTCCTTGATGATATCATTAGCCTTTGTTACAAATGCAAGCTCTTTCCCTGCCCTCAGCTCATTTGCCAGATCTTTTTCCCTTTCTTGCATTGCCAAAGCTTTTTCTGCCACGGCTCTGGCCTCATCCGGCCTCAGAACCATAATACCGTTATCATCCGGTACAACTATAATAAACATCCCCGGACTTCCTCCCAGGATTACATCATCTTCCAGGCTAGCCCTTTTTTATGGCATTGCGATAGATCCGTTCAATAAATTGTTCTAAATGCTTTCGATTGGCGCGGGCTGCCTTAGCCGGATCTCGTTGTTGCAGAGCATCCAGTATATCGTGGTGGAACATGGTGGAATGGAGAACGCCTTCTAGAGTCTTTGTTTTGAATGATAGATACCATGTTCTGGTCACAAAATCATAAACCTGTCCAGCAATCTGTTCGATATACGGATCCATTCAACTTCTAACCACTCCCATATGGATCTGCCTATCCATCCACGGCAATGCATCGATGTCCATGTTATTTAACAATTTAGGAATATCAGACAGAAGGCTTCTTCGGTGATCTATTTCTGTGGCGCTGACTTTTTTTCGCAGCCTCGGGCACGCAATAGCTTTCAAGCAAAAAGCGGGTTTCGAAGATTTTCTGAAGATCAGTGAAACTTACGTGACGAACCTAGGCGCCCTTGCGGGGCATGATGACAACCAATCCCTCGCTTGCCAACAGCTGGAAGGCTTCTCTAACAGGAGTCGTACCGTGTTCCAATTCAGCGCAAAGTTACTGTTCGCTGAGGGTTTTCCCCATCTCAAATTGAAGCGTTACGACCGCATGCTTTATGTTTTTGTATGCTTCTTGCCGGAATAACGACATACTGGTATACTTTAGATATGTCATAAGTATGTCAAGTAAAATCCTTCTCACCTCAGCAGATCGGAGCCACTTGCTTTTCCGTTTCCCGGAGTGCCTGTTTCACCTTTTTCCAAGCGTGATGGAATAACTCGCTGAAAACAAAGGTTTTTTGTTAAAAACAGGAAACCCGTTTTTGTCCTTGACAAGACACATAAACGATAGGAAAACCGGTCATGATCGGTCGTCTCACCTATCTCGCAGACAAAATAGAACTCCGTTACAAAGTCGAGGACAACTCGACCCATGTTAGCCCTGTCGAGTAGTCCTCATCTCTGAACCACCGCTGACAAAAAGGATTGTGCATTTTATGAAAGAATTCCAAATCGCGGTTATTCCAGGGGACGGCATCGGCAAGGAGGTCGTACCCGAAGGCATTCGGGTTTTAGAGACGCTGGCTGAGCAATACCCGTTCAAAGTCCGTTTCGAGGAGTTTCCCTACTCCTGTCAATACTACTTGGAGCATGGGACCATGATGCCGAAAAACGGCATTGAACAGCTTAGGCCATTCGACGCCATTTTGCTCGGTGCCGTTGGGTATCCGGGCGTTCCCGACCATGTATCTCTCTGGGGCTTGCTTATCCCCATCCGTCGCCAATTTCAGCAATACGTCAATCTACGGCCTGTTAGATTATTGCCGGGCATCACCTCGCCTTTGGCCAATCGCACTTCTGAAGACATTGACTTTTACATCGTTCGAGAAAACAACGAAGGCGAATACTCGCAGATCGGTGGGCGTCTTTTTCAGGGTACGGACCGAGAGGTGGCTATCCAGGAGAGCGTGTTCACCCGTCAAGGTGTGGACCGTGTCATGCGGTATGCTTTCGAGTTGGCTCGGAAGAGGCCGAAAAAACACGTGACCTCCGCAACCAAGTCCAACGGCATTATCCACACCATGCCTTTCTGGGATGAACGTTTTGCCGCCATGGCAAAAGATTACCCCGATGTAACCGCCGATCAGTACCACATTGATATCCTTTCGGCTCACTTTGTGCAGCACCCCGATTGGTTCGACGTGGTTGTGGCCAGCAATCTTTTCGGAGACATCCTTTCGGACCTCGGCCCCGCTGTGGCCGGCGGCATCGGAATCGCCCCCTCAGCAAACCTCAATCCTGAAAGAACCTTCCCTTCCATGTTCGAACCCGTCCATGGTTCGGCACCGGACATTGCCGGGATGGGGATCGCCAATCCCATCGCCCTCCTGTGGTCCGTGGTGATGATGCTGGAGTTTCTGGAAGAGAACAAGGCGGCCCGGACACTGATGAAGGCCCTTGAGGCGGTCGTGGCACAGGGGAAAATCTTGACCCCGGACCTCGGTGGGCAGGCAAAGACACAGCAATTCACAGATGCTGTTTTGGAGGAACTGAAAAACCCAAAACCATCCTGGACAATCTGAAAGGAGGAGAAAAATGCCCAAGGAAATCATTCTCTACAACCTGAGAGACGACGTCAAAGAAGAGGACTACAAAAAATGGTGTGAAGAGTACAAAGGGCCCCTCTTGCTTGGGCTGCCCGGATCGAAAAGTTTTGCCCTCCTTAGAATGATGGGAGGAATACAGGGAAACGGGCAGAAGGGCGAGCCGCCAAATCCAACGAAATCTCCATTCAATTACAT
>SMTZ1_10008696_pt1 | contig 10140 bp, 6 predicted proteins | sample DeeMarSWOR136_30_FD_25667 | JGI IMG/M metagenome (IMG submission 25667)
TTAAAACATCTTTACGCTCCGATATCCACGCAACTGATTCAACATGTAAAGGGTGAAGGGCAAATAATGAAGCGACAAAAGCGCTCTGCCATAAATGTCCGGTCATTTTTCTAAATACAAAAAACAACAATAAGGTGTTTGCTATGTGAAAAAGCAAATTGGTTAGATGGTGCCTGCCCGGGTTTAGTCCATAGAGTTGATAGTCCAGCATATGGGATAGCCATGTCAATGGATGCCAGTTAGACACATTATTAGTGGTGAAAGCCCAACTGATACTGTCTAAAGTCAGGCCAGATTGAACATGACGGTTAGCATAGACATAATTATCGTCATCAAAGTTTACAAAATCATAGTTATGTACTTGCCAATACACTGAAAGCGTGGAGATAACGAGAAAAAGACAGATAAAAATATTGCGGTGTTTGTTAAAATAATTCCTGCTATGGGTATTTGTTTTGTTCATGGCTAAATTGATTACTCGATAATTACCCCAAAAAATGGGCAGGGTATTAAGGTGCATAGTAGAGTCTGCCATAGCCCGAAAGGAAGCAAGGCATGATGGGAAATTTCAGTGATATTTAGATCCCCCTTGAAAAGAGGTTAAAGGCTTGGGATGAGTAAGATGCGGATAATCATAATAGAAAAACCGGTGTTTATGCAACGATAATCATTTTTCACTGTTTATATGTGGTGGCGTGAGGAATTAGGCAAGAAGTTTAGATTACATTTTCTAAATCTATACTTTCATCAAAGTATAGCCTAAATAAATCAGAAATGTAAGAAACAATACGAAAAAAAAGAACCTGTAAATGAAAAAGGGATTACAAGCCAGAGCTTGTAACCCCTTGATATCATTGGTAGCGGGGGCTAGATTCGAACTAGCGACCTTCGGGTTATGAGCCCGACGAGCTACCAGACTGCTCCACCCCGCGACAAAATAATACATATAGCATCAAGGTATTTCATAGTCAATTAAATTGTTATAATGAAATCATGGCCTGGGGTGATATCTTTCGTGGATATTTTTTAATCTCTCTCTGCTTACATGGGTATAGATTTGTGTTGTTGATATATCAGCATGCCCCAACATAACCTGTACCGACCTCAGGTCAGCCCCCCCTTCAAGAAGATGACTGGCGAAAGAGTGTCTCAGCCTGTGGGGAGTTATCTTTTTTTTAATACCAGCCATAACACCATATCTCTTGATTATCTTCCAGAACCCTTGCCTTGATATAGCCTTACCCTTCGCATTTAGGAAAAGACGTGAAGGATTTCTTCCTTTTAATAATCCTGCCCGGCCGTCAGATATATAGGCCTTTACAGCATCGATGGCCTTTTGTCCCATAGGTATCATCCTCTCCTTGGAGCCTTTGCCAATGGTTCTTACATAACCTGCCTCAAGGTTGATGTTAATAAGGTTTAATCCTATAAGTTCAGATACCCTCAGACCGGTGGCGTATAACAACTCCAGCATGGCCTTGTCACGCATACCCAGGCTATCGGAAATATCCGGCTGAGAAAGCAGGAGGTCAACCTCTTCGCAACTCAGGATCTCAGGGAGCCTGCCGGGAAGCTTTATGGTCTCCAGCAACCTGGCGGGGCTGTCTTTAATCTTGCCTTCGGAGATGAGAAACCTGAAGAACATCTTTAGCGCTGAAAGATTCCTTGCAATACTCCTGGCGGATAATAAAGGACTTAATGAGCTGATATATTCAGCGATATGATCTCGTTTAGCCCTAAGGGGTGATATTTTTTTCTGTTCAATAAATTGCAGAAACCTTATAAGGTCACGTCCGTAAGATTGAATTGTATTATCAGAAAGTCCCCTTTCTACCCTTAGGTGGTTGATAAATTGATCCGCCAGAATGTATGCCTGCTTCTTGTCAGTTTTTGAAATCATCTATCTACCGGATTTAACCTTGCCTTAGAAATCATAATAGCAGTTGTTCTTTGTTAGAATCCTTGCCCCTTTTGCCTCTATAACCACCATCTCTTCGAGCCTTACCCCTCCCTTGCCCGGGATATAGATCCCCGGTTCGACAGTAACTACCATACCTTTGTCGAGTTTTAGAGGATTTATCGGGCCAAGCCTAGGGGTCTCATGCGTGGCCAGACCAACACCATGACCAAGTGAATGACCGAAATAGATCCCGAATCCTGCATCCTTAATAATCCCTCTTGCAACTGAATCAGGTTTAGTGCTATCTGTCCCGGGTTTAATATATTCAATGGCTGAGAGTAGCGCATTACGGACTGTGCGGTAGATCTCTCTAAATTTTTTACCTGGGCTATCCAGAAAAATTGTGCGGGTCATGTCGCAGCAGTAGCCGTTTAACTTCAGACCAACATCGAATATTATCGGCTCCTTTCTGCCTATCTTTCGGTTTGTAGGAACGGCGTGGGGCAAGGCACTATTAGGGCCTGAGGCCACAATTGGCGGAAAGGCCATTCCCTCTGCCCCTGCCTCGTGGGCCAGCTGTTCTATCTCCCGGGCGATTTCAATCTCAGTACGACCCGGCTTCAGGCCGGATATTACCTCGCTTAACAATCCGGACGTCATTGCGGCTGAGGCCTCCATAGTCCTTATCTCGGTTTGATCTTTTATAGCCCTCATTTCCTCTACTATTCTATTCATAGGGGTAAGGCGAACAGGGGATCGGAGCTTTTTAAGCATTTTAACCAGTTCTTGGTGTAATCTAAATGTTAGATAATCCCCCTCAAAACCTAAGACCATTGTCTCAACACGATCTAACAGGGCGGGAAATTCCTTGATGAAATCCCATTTGAGTGTAACTACATCAAAATCGCGCGCCTCTCTTTTCGCCTCAATCGTGTATCTTGAGTCTGTGATCAGAAGGGCCTCTTTTCTGTTAATCAGTAGCGAGCCAGATGATTCATTTATTTGAGGATCATGGGCCCTGAATCCTGAGAGATATCTCCTGTTTTCAGGCTGAATAATCCAGATAGTATCAGGGCGATTTTTTCCAAGCTTATCCCTTAAGTAAGAGAGCCGTCTTTTGAAAGGGGATCTATTCATAAATAATTCCCTAATGAATAAATGCAAATATGTCAAGGTGTGTTGACAAATCTTTTGGTATCGTTCATAAGTCTTTGCATGGCTTTATTCCCTATAGAATGTTTTGCCGGTCTTTGAAAGACTACATCTCATATTAGATTCCACTCTAGTTTAGCAGTGGTCTGATTTTTAAGGGTTTACGTTACCGGCTTATGGCAACATAGCAAGTTATCATAGAGGAAAAGTTCATCAAACCCTTAAAAATAAGACCACAAGCAATGTAAAAATTAGATGTCGTCTTGAAAAGATCGACAAAACCGAAAACTCCTAATTGATGAAAATTATTTTTCACTGTTCCATGCGAAGACTTATGAACGATATTAATCTTTTATCTGTTGTTATTAGGTCTCTATAAGCGAGTATGTAGAAAGGTATAGGCGGCGTATGACCCAGGGGAAAATTGTAGAGTATATTGATCAGGGAAAGATATTATGCGCCATATGCCTTCAGGATAAGAGAAACAAACTACATCTATTAACTCCTCTTAACCGTCAGGTTAATATCACACCTAAAAGGGCAATTTTTATCTCATCTGAAAACATAGACCCCCTTGGTCCAAGGGAAGAACTATTGAACAAACTGAGGCAGGCAGAAATTTTAAGGGATAGGTTAAAGAAAGAGATTCATGTCAAGGAGTTATGGGAGCTCATAAAAGACGAGGATGAGACCTTTGATTTTAGATACCTTACAAATCTATGCTTTAAAGAAACGGTTACTGATGACCATGTTTCCGCGATGGTAAGGGCGCTTTTTGATGATAAACTCTATTTCAAGATTAAAGACGGACGTTTCATCCCCAATTCCGAAAGCAAGGTAAAACAGATTATAAAAGAGAGGGAGGAAGAGGAGGAAAAGGAAGATGGACTTGAAAAGGGCAGCTTGTGGCTAAAAGCCGTCCTGCGGGGAGAAGTGGAGGAAGACAATTATGAGCATACAGAAATAATAAGGATTATTGAAGGGCTTGCCCTATACGGAAAGGATTCCCCTGACTATAAATATGGAAAAGAGCTTTTCTCTCGTGCGGGGATCTCTGATATCGGGGAGGCCAGGAAAATCCTTATAAGACTTGGCATCTGGGAGGAGGATGAGCCTGTCGATATTATTAGATTTAATATCAGGAGATCATTCACAGATGAACAGATCAAAGAGTCATGCAGGCTTAATGACCTTGAGATAGACATTTCCGGGAGAGAGGATTTAAGAAGCCTTTCCGCATTTACCGTTGATGATGCCATAACAAAGGATTTTGATGATGCCTTGAGTGTTGATATCCATGGCGATCATACTCAGGTAGGGATTCATATAGCTGACGTAGCTTCAGTCATTGATCCTGGTACTGTTCTTGACAGGGAGGCATTCCTCAGGGGCTCCTCATTGTATCTACCGCGACACAAGATACATATGTTTCCTTCCGAGTTAGCCAATGACAGGTTGAGTTTAAGAGATGGTGTTGATAGGCCTGCCATCTCTCTTTTGACAACTTTTGATAAAACCGGTCAACTTTCCGATTACAGGTTTGTGCCAAGCATCATTAATGTACGGAGGAAGCTGACGTATGATAAGGTTAATGAACAACTTGAAAATGAACGCCAGCTTTTATGGTTGTATAAGCTGTGCGGACAGATGCGCCAAAAAAGGATTGAACAGGGCGCATTGATACTTACTCTTCCTGAAGTGTCAATTCAAATTGGGGAAGATTCATCCCTGTCGATAAAAATGATCTCCCAGGAAACTCCATCACGTATAATGGTCGCCGAGTTGATGATCCTATATAATTGGCTTGCGGCGAGATTCTGCAGGGATCATAATATACCGATAATTTACAGGGGACAGAAAGAGCCCAGCGATAGGTTAACAATAGAAGAAACAGGGTATGTGTATTATGTCTTCAGACAGCGCCGAAAGCTTTCTCCCCTTATTATCGATATTGAGGCCTGCCCACATGCCGGTTTGGGACTTGATGTTTATTCGAATCTAACTTCGCCGATCAGGAGATATTTCGATCTTGTAAGTCAACATCAGATGAGAAATTACATCCTTCAGATGGCTCCCATATATAATACTGAAGAATTGGAAAAGATAAGGATTGCTGTAATGCCGGCATTAAAGGATCTTAATACGATAAAAAACAACCGCATCCGTTACTGGATTCAAAAATATCTCGGTGAACATATTGGTGAAAAGTTGCCGGCAATAATTCTTGATAACCTAAAGAACAGATACAGGATCGTTCTGGTAGACTTTTTGTTAGCAGCCGAGATTAAAAAGGAGGCTGGTCATGACATACCAGAGGGAAAGAAGATCATGATAAAGATAAAAAAGGCTGATCCGTGGAACGATCTATTAGTGCTGGAGTATGCCGGAGAGGTTTAATTTGCCACCATGTTAATAAATATCTTTCCCAATACAAGGGAGCCTTGTTTAATATATAACTGATTGTACTCGGAGGTACAAAGATCTTTTAAACCCCATAATTCATTAAGATCAACCTTATGTCCGTTGATACTTAGATGAATCCCATACTGGCTGTAGAGATTCGTAAAGATCTCCTCCACTCTCATATTGTCTGTCAGGGAAAGGGAGACAGAATCCTCGGATCTCAACAGGATATGCCTGTTATCGTTTACCTTCAGGACAAGGTAGTGCATTTTAGGCGTGGCAAGCTTTATAATGATTCCGCCTATCTCATTATCATCCCGGGATACTATGATCGGGTAATCTATTCCGTCTTTATTTATTGAATAACGCTTTATAAGATCCTTGGCTGTATCTATTTCATAACCCCTGTCTTCGCCGGTATTGTTTTTTTTGTCTCCTACAAATCCCTTGAAATTTACCTTGATACCGGGGAGTGGGGAAGGAAACACATCAAGAACCTTCATCTTGTCCCCCTTTACCACCTCCAAAGTTTCCCCATTGGACACAAGCATCTGATGACCTTTTGTTTCTATGACAAAATATTCCACTCTATCAAGGTCTGCCGTCTTCTTTTGTCCTCCTGTTCTGCTTTTGTTTATTATTATGGGAATTTCACCTAACTTATAACTGTCCTTCCTAACAATCATGGAAGTGTCCTTGAAGATCCTAAAGTTCTTCCTGTAATCGTTCAGGTCACCATATCCCAGGATATCAAGGCTTAGGCCCCTTTCATAATTGGCCTCAATGTGGGATATATTTATGGTATCGCCCTCGGACAAATGGAGGAATTCATTATTTTTTAAAACTATAGGTGTTCCACGGTTGATGGAAACTACAAGGTATTTCAGGGATGGTGTCTCAAGTTCAAGGCCGGGCGACTGGGGAATAATTCCAAAACGCTTCATAAAGGCGTTGATCACCATATTGTGGAACAATAACTTTAGATCCGTGGAAGGGAGAAATTTTGACGTCTCCACACCGAAGGCAGGGATGTGATGTACGTTAAGGGCATAGTAGGTGGCTGATTTTCTCTGTTCTTTATGAAGGCTGTTCTCATCTCCCGTGCGGGTATTCAAAAAGTGAAATCTATAGAGATCGTTGTTGATATCCCGATTTACCTCATCAATTACCTGCTGGGCCATTTCTCCTAACGGGATGACTTTATTGGTCCCTGGAATCTGGTACTTTTCGCAGTCGGCAATGATTGATTGTCCAAAACGAGATGGATTTCGCCATTTGTCTATATATTTCGGATAATAGTATCCTGAGCCGTCATGGAGGTTTAAGAGAAAATCGCTCTCGCTAATAAGCTGTTTTAGGATGGTGACTATCTCGTCTTCCATGCTGGAGGAGTTGACCTCATATGTGAATTTTCTGTTCATATCTCCGTGGGGCCCTCTTTGATTGGTAATGATCGAATAGAAATTGGCCCTGGGCACGACTATAAGGTTGCCGGTTTGTAGGCTCATGTCCGCGTAAAGATCCGCGGAAAGGAACCCTCCCGGCTCATTCCCCTGTATGCCTCCTATAAGTAGTAATGTCTTGCCAGGGGTTTTTCCATATATCCTGTATATATTAAGTTCATAGGCAGTGTTTGGGAAATAGACCTGGTGCTCCGTTTTGGAAAATGCACGGGATGGGTAGAGGGATGGAAGAAGCACAATAAGACATGTTAACAATGAAAAGACTTTATTATATAGTGATTTAAATTCATGATTCATTGCCGACCTCGAACTCTTTTTTAAAGATAAGCTTTCCGGATCGGTCGTACACCAGCACTCGTATGGCCTTGGGCAATTCAGAGTTCAAGTTCATGCTAAACTGGCGATGGTATAACTTAAAGCGTTGTATAAAAAAGGATTGGCCCAGGCGGAAATCAACCGGGAAACCGTCTTTCAGCGTATCGCGGGGATAGCTCCATTCCTGGGGGTAATTACCCTTCTTATCCATAGCGAAGATATGTAAATAACCCTCTATTGCATCCTGTTCCTGTATTGCATTAACAAGTCTGAAGTCCATAATTATCGCGGAATCCTCTTTCTTAATAACTAAATCCTTTATATCAACGATATTTGATGTCTTTTGCTCACCCTGATCTTTTTTATAAAGATCTGCCCTGGTTATATCCATGGCCTTAACAGTTGGTCCCTCTTTTTGAAGAGATTTATCTTCCGCTCTTTTGAGGTCACTGGAGTTCTTTATATATTCTTCGAGTCCAGTCGCATACTCTTTGGCCTGATTAAGCTCCTTCAGGTTATCATTATGTTCCTTCTCCAATTTTTCCAACTCCTCAGATTGTATATTATATTGTCTGTGCAGAAAGAAAAACCGGTTGAAGGTGTAGATAGAAACAAGAATATATGCGATAAATATCAGGGATGTCCATAAAATGATCCGGTGGGATATCTTGAAGGAGTAAGGTTTTCCGACACTCCTGATAACCATTATGGTTAATTCCTTAGGGTAAACGGGCTTTTCCTTAATGGGTCCTATCTCTTTTTGATCGGAGTCCATTCCTCTTTTTTGATCTTCCACTCTTTACCGTCATTAACAAGGAGTAGCTCTTTATTGCCGATGTCTTTGTAACTGTCGGCCCTGTAGTTCTGCATGAAAGTGGCCTCGGCGCTGTTATCTGAAACGCGTTTTATCTTGAGGTTGCTGATCTCTATTTTAAGGGATCGGTATTTTTTATTCAGCCTTTTCCTGTGTTCTTCCCATTCAGGCAGATCCATTCCGCGGGATTGGAAGTCTTTATGATAACATAAAATATATCTATTTAGGTCTTCTTTTTCCCATGCGTCTCTCCATGAGTAAATGAAATCTTCCACTTCCTGTAAACTGTAAGCCTCCTGTTTCGAAGCAGTGGGCGTTTCTGCCTTCATGATATCAACAGTAGGGGCCACCACTTCGCCAAGATCAGCAATAACTTTATCAATCTTTTCTATCTTATCAAGATCAAAGGTTTCTGCTACAATCTTCCATTGATCGCTATTTTTATTTAGATAAAGCATCTTTGTGCCCCTGCTCTTAAAGTCAGGAGTGCCGTAAGTCTGTTTAAATGTGGCAAGTACAACACCATTGGCAGTCAAGAGCCTCAGGTCATCCACCTCCACGGTGATCTTACCGTATTTTTTTGCCAGCCGGGATTTATTTTCCTTCCACTGGCGCCAATTTTTCCCGTCGGAGGTGAAGTTCCGGTTATAAAAAGACATATATTTATCAATATCCTTATTTTGCCAGGCAGTCCTCCAATTCTCAATTATCCCTGTCATCTCCTGCCTTGCTTTTTGGATATCGGCCGGCGAAGCTATTTCCATTCGGGAACTGATTATTATCGGTGTGTTGAACATCTTGATCAGGGTTGCCAGTTCTTCAATATCCTTGTTTTCCAGGCTAATACATCCGTTAGTATCATTTGGTATGATGGGCTTATTTGTCCCATGGAACCATATGCCATAGCCCTCTTTACCTTCCATCTGATCAATCAGGTTGGGGTAATTGATAGGAAGTGCCCTTGAACCGTAGATGGGCGCAAGGGTTTCACCTAAATATGAATTGGTGAAAAAATAGATCCCCTCAGGGGTCTTCCTGTCATTCCTTTTGGACTTGGGCCCGTCATTTTCGCCGGTGGAGCATTGGTATATTTTTTCAGGGGCAAGAAGATTATCGGTGCGATATACCATCACCTTCTGCTGGGATTTATCTACCACGATTGCATAATCGGGATTGCTCTGCCATTCCAAAAGGAATGCAGGAAGATCCTGTTGTTGATTTATAGGCTGTTTTACGCTGACGGCATGGGAGGGTGTCGTGCATATAATGACTATAAAAGCAAACAGAGGAAGGGATGGAACAAGATCCTTTAACTTCCCCGCCCTGCAGCTCCGCAGCATCTTATTATGTAAAGACCCTGTCAAATATCTCTTCCACATACTTGAAATGATAGTCCAGATTGAATATCTCTTCTATGGATTCCTTTGTAAGATATCTCCTTATGTCCTGGTCTTCCATGAGGAGGGTTTTGAAGTCATTCCCTGTTTCCCAGACCTTTAGGGCATCTCTTTGCACCATTTCATACGCAGTCTGACGCTTCAATCCCATGCCTGTCAGTTTAATAAGAACCTGCTGTGAAAATATCAAACCCTTTAATAGATTAAGGTTGTCTTTCATTTTCTTGGGATAAACCACCAGGTTTTTTATTATTTTATTTAGCCTGTGAATCATATAGTCGATTAGTATTGTGCTGTCAGGGCCGATAACCCTTTCCACGGAGGAATGACTGATATCTCTCTCATGCCATAATGCCATATTTTCCATAGCAGCCAGGGCGTTTGACCGTACAAGACGTGCAAGGCCGGCAATGTTTTCGGAACCTACCGGATTCTTCTTGTGGGGCATGGCCGAAGATCCCTTTTGCCCCTTCTCAAAGGGTTCTTCTGCCTCGAGGACCTCTGTCCTCTGCAAATGCCTTATCTCAACGGCTATCTTTTCCAGTGTACCAGCCAACACGGCAAGCGTGGAAAAGTACTGGGCATGCCGATCACGCTGTATGATCTGGGTAGACGCCTCCGCGGGCTTCAGGCTCAGTTTCTCGCATACATAGGCCTCAATCCTGGGCGATATATTGGCAAATGTGCCCACCGCCC
>SMTZ1_10008697_pt1 | contig 10140 bp, 9 predicted proteins | sample DeeMarSWOR136_30_FD_25667 | JGI IMG/M metagenome (IMG submission 25667)
AGATGGTAAGACAAGCCAATATGTATTAGAATCTTTTAACAATGTGGTAAATATTCCTTCCGAAAAAATTCTAAAAAAGAAATTAGATTTCGATATAAAAGAAGATGCGTGGAAAAGATATTTTTAATAGTTCTCATGCCTTTATAATCGCTGAGGCGGGCGTAAATCATAATGGCCATTTCGAGCTCGCAAAAAAGCTTATTGATTCAGCAAAAGAAGCCGGTGTAGACGCGGTTAAATTTCAAACCTTTAAAGCTGAAAACACAGTAAGCATCTTTGCCAAGAAAGCTGCATACCAAAAAAAGGGTATAAAGAAATCAATATCCCAATTTGATTTGATTAAAGAACTCGAGCTTTCCTATGGAAGTTTCGTGAAGTTGAAAAAATATTGCGATAAAAGAAAAATTATGTTCTTATCTACTCCATTTGATTTTGAAAGTGTAGATTTTCTCGAAAATTTAGTTCCTGCTTATAAAGTTGGCTCTGGAGAAATTACTAATTTATTCTTTTTAAAATACATAGCGAAAAAAGGAAAACCGATAATCTTATCCACTGGAATGTCAACACTTGGAGAAATCGAAGAAGCAATTAATACAATTTTGCCTATATTAAACTCTCAATATCCCCAATTGCCCAATAAATTTCCCCCATTATCTCTTCTTCATTGTATAAGTAACTATCCAGCAGATTATAGCGAAGTAAATCTAAATGCAATGTTAACATTAAAAGAAGCATTCAAATTGCCAACTGGTTATTCAGATCATACTTTAGGAATAGAAGTACCTATAGCTGCGGTTGCATTAGGAGCTCGAATCTTAGAAAAACATTTTACACTAAATAAAAATTTACCTGGTCCAGACCACGCGGCATCATTAGAACCGAATGAATTAAAAGCAATGGTAAATGCAATACGAAATATTGAAAAATCCTTTGGAGATTATGTTAAAAAACCCACTCGAAATGAATTGGAAATATCGGAAGTAACAAGAAGAAGCATTGTCGCAGCGAGAAATATTAAAGCTGGAGAAATTGTCAACGAACCAGATGTATTAATAAAAAGACCAGGACTAGGAATCAAGCCAAAATTTAGAGATATTATTATTGGCATGAAGCTTACTAGAGAAATTAAGAAGGACGAGTTTTTTAAGTGGGAGCATTTTAAATGAAATCAAATAGATATAAGCAAGTCTTAGTAAAAGCGAATATGCCTTTAAGGGTAGCATTAAAACATATGGATGAAGCTGCTTTGCAAATTTTAATTGTGGTGGACAATAAAAATAGACTTAAAGGAATATTAACCGATGGAGACATTAGAAGAACAATAATATCAAGCAAAGATTTAGATATTCCAGTTGAATTTATTATGACAAAAAAACCTATTACTATATCTGATCCAGCTAATAAAGATGAGGCATTAAATTTGATGAAATTACATAATATAAGACATATTCCCGTCGTTAATAAAGAAAATAAAGTTATTGGCCTGTTTCTTTGGAATGATTTTTTAAATGATGGCAAAATTAAATATGATGTAAAGGATACTCCAGTAGTAATTATTGCAGGGGGGAAAGGCACAAGACTTGATCCCTTTACTAAAATACTACCAAAGCCACTGATTCCAGTAGGTGATAAACCAATTATCGAAAAAATAATGCATACTTTTCAAAAATATGGATTTTATAGATTTATAATTTCTTTAAATTATAGAGCAGAGATGATTAAGTCATATTTCTCTGAAAATCCTGACAAATATCAAATTGATTTTATAGAAGAGAAAGAATTTCTGGGCACAGCAGGAAGTTTATCAATAACCAAAGAAAAATTAAATAGTACATTTTTTGTTTCTAATTCAGATATAATCGTTGATGCAAACTTTGATAATTTATTAGACTATCATTGTAAAACAAAAAATCATATTACTATCCTTGGGATAATTCGGTACATTAAGATTCCTTATGGAGTTATTAAGATAAAAAATGAAAATTTTTATGAAATTGCTGAGAAGCCAGAACATTATTTTATAATAAATTCTGGCATATATATTTTAGAACCAGATATCGTCGAGTTAGTACCCGAAAATCAATCGATGGATATGACAAATTTAATTCTATCAGCAAAAAAAAAGAAATTTAAAGTGCAGGTTTATCCTATAAGTTGTTCTTGGTTTGATATTGGAGACTGGAAAGATTATCAAAGGGCTCTTGAATATCTTAAGAAATATAGTGATTTTTAGTTGTAATTGAAATCAGGGATTTATCAATAAATGTATAAAAATAAAACTATATTAGGTTTGATTCCTGCGCGTGGAGGATCTAAAGGTCTTCCTCAAAAAAATATTAGGCCACTTCTAGGAAAACCGTTGGTTGGATGGACAGTTGAGCAAGGATTAGGAAGCAAATATCTAGATAAATTGATTGTCAGTACTGATGATGTGAAAATTGCTGAAATATCAAGAAATTATGGGGCTGAAGTTCCATTCTTAAGACCAAAGGAATTGGCAAAAGATAATTCTCCAACTATAGAAGTCATATTGCATGCATTAAACTTATTGGAGAAGAATGGAAAGAATTTTGATTATTTAGCATTACTTGAGCCCACTTCTCCATTAAGAAAAAAGGATGATATTGATAATGGCATAAAAAAATTGATTAATAATGAAATTTCTGCTGATAGCGTAGTGAGCGTTGGAGCAATAGCATTAGAGCATCCTTATATTGCGAAAAAAATAGACGAAAAAGGATATTTAAAACCTTTTTTCGAAATAAATAATAAAGCAACAAGAAGACAAGAGCTTTCAACTGCTTATTTTCCTTACGGAGTTCTTTATCTTGCTAAGATTTCTACCCTAAAAAAGCATAAAACATTTTACCAGCGAAGAACTCTGCCTTTATTTATTAAAAGGTGGCAAAATTACGAAATTGATGATATATGGGATTTTATATGTATTGAAGCAATTTTGGAAAAAATTCATGGGGAGAAAAAAAGTGATCTTTTTGCAAATTGGATTAGGTTCTATGGGAAAAAGAAGAATTAGATGCTTAAAGAGTTTGGGATATTGCGAAATAATCGGATATGATATAAAGAAAGACAGAAGAAAAGAAGTAGAAGAAAATTATGAAATAAAAACTATTAGCAGTCTCGAAAACTTAAATTTTAATAAAATTAATTCAATAATAATTTCCACACCTCCTGATATGCACTCAAAGTACATAGAAATAGCTCTTCAAAAGAAAAAGCCAAGTTTTGTAGAAGCGAGCGTTATCTTAGAAGGATTAGAGAGGATTAAAAAAATTGCTAAAAAAAAGGATATCTTGATAGCTCCTTCCTGCACAATGAAATTTCATCCTGCAATAAGAGAGATTAAAAATATTGTTGAAAGCAGAAAATATGGAAAAGTAACAAATTTCAGCTATCACTCTGGCCAATATTTGCCAGATTGGCATCCATGGGAGAATGTGCAAGATTTTTACGTAAGTAAAAAAGAAACTGGAGGATGTAGAGAAATCGTACCATTTGAATTAACTTGGATAGTGGATATATTCGGATTCCCAAAAAAAATTTTTGGCTATTTTGGCAAAACCATGAATATTGGTGCAGATATTGACGATACATATGCCATTTCTATTGATTTTGTAAACTCATTTGGCAGTATGACGGTTGATGTTGTTTCCAGATATGCAACAAGAAGCCTAATATTGAATATGGAGTATGGCCAGGTTATTTGGAAGTGGGAGGAGAATATTGTCAAATTATTTGAGGTATTAAATAAAAGATGGATCTATTATTATTCTCCTCAAGGGGAATCAGCGGAAGGATATAATAAAAATATAATTGAAAATATGTACATAGATGAAACAAAATCATTTATTGAAGCAGCTTCCGGTAAAGGAAAATTTCCAAATTCATTGAACGAGGATATTGAAATACTTAAGTTATTAGAAGATATTGAAAAAAGCAATGAACATAAATAAAAGTATTTCCTTATATCTGAAAGCTAAACAAATTATCCCAGGAGGAACGCAACTGTTATCTAAGCGTCCCGAGATGTTTCTGCCAGAACTGTGGCCAGCTTATTATCGCAAATGTAAGGGAGTTAAAGTATTTGATTTGGATGGAAACAAATACATAGATATGTCTATTTGTGGAGTAGGAGCTTGTGTTTTAGGTTATGCTGATCCAGATGTAGATTATGCTGTTTCTGAAGCAATAAAAGCAGGTAATATGTGTACGCTTAACGTGCCAGAAGAAATTGAATTAGCAGAATTACTTCTTGAAATTCATCCTTGGGCTCAAATGATAAGATATGCTAGAACAGGGGGAGAAGCCATGGCTATTGCAATAAGAATCGTGCGGGCATTAACAGGAAAAGAAAAAATCTTGTTTTGTGGATATCATGGCTGGCACGATTGGTATATATCTGCGAATTTGGCAGAATATACAGCGCTAGATGGACAATTACTTCCAGGACTGGAGCCTAAAGGTATACCGAGAGCTTTGCAAGCTACAGCCATCCCTTTTCAATATAATGACTTAACAAGCTTTCAATCCTTGGTGAAACAGTATTCAAATGAAATTGCAGCCGTTGTACTTGAACCAGTTAGAAATTATTGGCCAGAAAAAAATTTCTTAGAGAGCATACGACAGATAACAAAAGAAAGAAATATACCTTTAGTTTTTGACGAGATAACTTCTGGCTTTCGAATGACTAATGGCGGTATTCATTTAAAGCTAGGAATTGACCCCGATTTAGCTGTTTTTGCAAAAGCTATAAGCAATGGATATCCAATGGCTGCTTTAATAGGAAAATCTAAGATTATGAATGCTGCACAAAAAACATTTATTAGTAGTACATATTGGACAGATAAAATTGGTCCAGTTGCTGCACTTGCTACAATAAAAAAGTTTAAAAAATGTGATGTAAGCTCTCACTTAGTTTCTGTTGGCAACTTAGTACAAAACGGATGGAAAAAATTAGCAAAAAAATTCAATATAAAAATTGACATCACAGGCATATCGCCTTTAAGCCATTGGAAAATAGATTCAGAGGATAGTCAATTGTTGCACACTATTATTACAAAAAAAATGCTTGATAAAGGATTTTTAGTAACTAGAGCTTTTTATTCAACCTATGCACATAAAAAAGAACATGTGGAAAATTATATTAATTCTCTTGACATTATTTTAGAAGAATTAATTCAATATATAAAAAGTGGAACACTAAAAACAATCTATAAAGGACCTACTGCTCATACAGGATTTAAACGATTAGCATAAGGAAAATATATGGAGCCAATAAGAAAAATTTCAATTATAGGCTGCGGTCAAATAGGAAGTCGGCATTTGCAAGCCGTTGTTAAATTAAAAGGAAATTTAAAAATTCAAGTTGTCGATCCAAATAAAGAATCTCAGAAAATGGGAAAAGAGAGATTAGGTGAAGCACTAAAAGCATTACCGAAAAATCATAATATAAAAATAGAGTGGTTAGATAACATTACATCATTGAACAATGATTCTAATTTGACAATAGTTGCAACTACAGCAAAAGGTAGGAGCGAAATAATTAATCAACTAGTTCAAAAAGGGCATAGACGTTTCTTAATTGAAAAAATAGTGTGCCAATCAACAGAAGAATTCGAAAAACTACTTATTCTTTTTGATAAAAACAAAGCAAAAGGATGGATTAATTGTACACGCAGGTATTACCCATTTTATAAAAGAATTATTAATCTTCTTAAAAAGGAAGCTCCGATTTTCTTTTCAGTCATTGCTGGAAATTTAGGACTCGGCTGTAATGTAATCCATTTTATTGACCTCTTTTATGCACTTACTCAAAATCCTACGGATATTAAGTTAAGCGGAGATTATCTATTCCCCGAGATTCTGCCTAATCCTAGGGGAAATGATTTAATTGAATTTGCTGGTACAATTATTGCGGAAACCAAAAGATATGATGTGTGCTCAATTTCTTTTTTTCCTTATAACGACACGTTGCCTCTTGTTATCATATTAACAAAAAATATTAGAGTATTTATTGATGAAGGTATCCACAAAGCAGTTATTGCAAAAAAAGAACATGATTGGCAGTGGCAAAACTTTAAATTTAAGGAACTATATACAAGCATTTTAACTACTCACATAGCACAGTCCATAATTGAGAATGATGTCTGTAACCTTCCTACCATTCAAGATTCCTATTACATTCATAGAGAGCTATTACGAATATTTAATAAACATATTGAATTAGTATCTGGCAAGTACACTTCTAATTGTCCTATTACTTAAAAGAAATACAAAATGTCTTTTGAAAAGTTAATTGGAATAAATAAATTAGATTTTAAGGGAAAAAAAATTTTGATAATAGGTGCTGGCTGGATGGCCAGACAATATTGCCAAGCCTTGACAATAATGGGAATTAAAGATGTTGCTGTTGTTGCAAGGAAAAAAAAATCTTCTGAGAGATGTTGCGATGAATTTGGATATTCTCCTTTACATGGAGGATATAAAAAGGCCTTGCCAAAGCTTGATAACTATGATTTGGTTATAGTAGCAACTCCAATTCACGAACTTAAATCAGCTGCAATGTTTGCTACAACTAGCGGAAATAAAAATATTTTGGTAGAAAAACCAGGCGCGTTATATTCAAGTGAACTTAATAATTGGGCTAAAGAAATTGCTCATTCTGATATAAAGATAAGGATAGCATATAATAGGCATACATATCCAAATTTGTGGAGATTAAAAGAACTTATCAAATATGAAGGAAGTATTACATCTTGCCACTACACCTTTACAGAATGGATTCACACTATCAATTTTAACAATAATAGGCCAAATGTCTATGAACGATGGGGGATAAGTAATTCACTTCATGTTATTCAGATGGCGCATAATCTAATAGGCATGCCAAAAAAAATATCTACTTACCAGCATGGAAGCTTACCATGGCATAAAAGTGGAGTCCAATTTGCAGGAGCAGGAATTACAAATAAAAACATAATATTTTCCTATCACGCCGATTGGGACTCAGCTGGAAGGTGGGGCATAGAAATAATGACACCCAAAAATACATATCGTTTGATTCCTTTAGAGAAGTTATATAAATGCTCCAAAGGTTCTATTAACTGGGAATCATTGGAAGTCACTTGTGCCTATCCCAAAGTAAAATATGGTGTCGCCGAAGAAATTGCTGTCATGTTAGAACCTGAATTAGAGAAATTTATTCCTATGGTAACTATAAAACAAGCCAGCTTATTTACAAGGTTAGCAGAAAATATTTTTAATTATGCTCCCTTCCCTTCAAAGCCGTGAAAGTCTTTTTTATTCCAAACTACTTCTATTTAAATATTCAACTCTTTGAAAAAATTATAAATAAACTCAAAGGAAAAGGTGTGATTTCCTACATCTTGAAACTGCCTGGTCATACTAATATTTCTGCGGATAACCATTTTGACCATATCTATTTAAATCACCATAAATTAAATTTAATCGAGCCACAAATCTATAGAGTATCTAATTACAGAAAAGGGATTTTTCCCAAAATTAAATTTTTATATTTGTCTTTCTTTAACTTAAAAGAAATTAGACGACAAATAAAAATTTGGAATCCTAATATTGTAGTAGCAGGATCAGATTTGGGAAATTTAAACGTACGTTTTTTAATAGATACATGTTTATTTTTTAAAATTCCGATAATAATATTATATATGTGTGATCTTCCACAATTTAAATTTAGAAAATTTCCCTTTTTTTCTTTTTTGTGCAGGAATAGATATGTTTTAAGATCAAAAATTTTAAGCTATTTACGAGCATTATTATTTAAAGGATCCACCCCCGGAGAATATTCAAAAGATTCTATTATCTGTGTTATTTCCAATGATATTCGAAAGAAGCTGATATTGAGAGGAATCGATGAAAACAGAATTGTTGTAACAGGGATGCCTTTTTCAATTTATCCGACTTGCAATTTTCCTGAAGATGTCCTAAAAAAATTAAGCATTCCCGAGGGTTTCAGATTAGTAGTTATATTTACTGAGTGTATTCAAAATATTTATGGAAAAAAATATGCAAAAGCTTTGTATAGAAAAATAGCTGAGACAATTGAAAAACTACCCAATAAACTTATATTTCTTATAAAATTACATCCTCTTGAAAATGAAGAAATGATAACTTTTTTTAATGAAGTTTTCAGCATGCCTCACTGTAAAATCATAATCAATTTCGATGTAGAAAAATTGATAGGAGTGGCGGACCTTTGTATAGCTCATTTTTCAAGAACATTGATTACAGCTGCCTTAATGGGAAAAAGATTTTTATCCATAAATTTAATGAAAGACAGAAAAAGAACATTTATTCGAGCTGAAGAAACTGATTTAGAGATACAAACTGAGGAAAATCTCTTAGATAAGATAATGCGGACTCTCAACGATTCAACCTGGCAACAATATATAGATGCAATCATTCTGAAAATTGCCAATCGATTTTTGCTTCAATCAAAAAAAAACAGCATATTAAAAATAGAGTCTACTATACTTAGTCATAGTAAAAAATTGTGAGAAATTTGCAGGCACTTTATCTTTAATATTTTCTCCATTTGTAATAATAACAACTGCCGATAATGCAAAAGTGGAGTTCTAGATTTTCGTCTGGTGTTCTAATTACTTTGATCACTCGCGGTTTTCACATACTATTAGCATTTTGCAATAAGCTGCTAATAGCTAGAATATTTGGCGTTGGAGGTATTGGATTTTTCACATATCTTGCTTCATTCATTGGAGTGGCAACAACAATTGGAGACTGTGGAGTTTTGAGAGCAAATATTTATGCAGTTGCCAGGAATTCTGGCATGACTCGACAGATGATTAAGTTATCCTTCATGGTTGCATTTCTTGTCGGAGGTTTGACTTTAGTTTTATCCCTTCAGAGTTCTCTTTTTAAAGCATTTATTCCTTCCTCAAAGATTTGGATTGTCATTTCGATTACCATGATGCTTATTGTTATATACTTACGAGGTATTCTTTTAGGAAAGCAGAAATTTCTAGAATATAATCTTATTGACCTTGCTATGAATGGATCATTCCTAATTTCAATTCTTTTCTTAACTTATGTAATAACTATAAGGGATGTTCAAGAAATTGTATATGCTTATTTTTTTAGTATAATTGTCACTATCTGTATAACATTTTTCTTTCTACGTTATGAACTTAAATTAGGATTTCCCTCAAGGGAGGCCATCCGTTACTTAGGGGTTGGTTCTAGAGGGTATCTTCTTAATATTATTGGCTACTTAGTTATACGTTCTGATATCTTTTTAGTACAATTCTATTTAGGCTCATATAGCGTTGGGCTCTATGGAGTAGCTGTAGCAGTAGCGGAAATGATTTGGATATTTCCTTCAGTTATTGGCCAGATACTCTTCCCAAAAATTGCTCACGCTCGAGATACTATTTCTCAAGTAGCTACTACTGAATATATTGTCCGCCTCGTTACATTAATTGGCTTGATAGAAGTTACTGTATTTGTTTTGGCAGGCAAATTTTTGCTCAACATTTTCGGACCAGATTTTATGAAATCTTATACGCCATTATTGTTTTTACTGCCAGGAATTTTTACAATGAGCATATCGCAACCCCTTGGGAGCTACTTTGCAGGCAAAGGCTATCCACCGATTGTCATTCTAGCTGCTGGAATAAGTTTCTTGGTCAACTTAATTATTAATATTATCCTAATCCCACGTTGGGGCATCATTGGTGCAAGCTTTAGCACCTCTATTGCATATACTATTCATTTGATAATTCTCATATATGCCTTCATTCATATTACAAAAAGTAACTGGAAAAACTTATTCATAATAAAGAAAGATGACTCTAAGTTTTTCTTAAATATTATATTTGAACTAATAAAGAGTAAAAAATCATCTTTTTAATTCAATAAAAGGTTTCCAAAAAATTTGCTCATTCTAGCTGAAGTAAACCTCAAAAATAGTCCTTACTATATTTACAATTCCTCAGCTATTTCTTTCCTTCTGAAGTGAATGCTTCACTTCGATATATTTGCTATGACTGGCAGATAGTTTAATGGATATTTATCAACGAAAAAGAATTCCTTTGGTTATCTGGGCTGTCTATCTAGCAGTTTTTTCTT
>SMTZ1_10008701_pt1 | contig 10139 bp, 7 predicted proteins | sample DeeMarSWOR136_30_FD_25667 | JGI IMG/M metagenome (IMG submission 25667)
ACTGCCGCGACGTGAAATATATGAAGCGATCATATCAAATTGAAAATGGGAATTTCCTGGACAATTCTCCACAACACCAGTTATCAAATAGTCTTCTTTCCTGTCTTCAAACCTCAATGATTTCCCCAGAGGGTTCTCATCTCCAAAATATTTTCTGGCAATGTCCTCGGTGACGACAATTGTTAAGGGATCAGATAACGCGGTCTCAGGATTTCCAGAGATAAAGGGAATCGAGAAGACGTCAAAAATACTTGCGTCAGCATATTTAATTCCTTTTTCTAAATACTTCTTCTCCCCTACACTGGCCAGATAATTCCGAGTCCAAGGGCTGTATCTAACCGCATGGACTATCTCTGGAAAATCATTCAGAAGCGCTTGGGCCATGGGAGGGGCAGTAAACGCTCCTCTCATATCGGTGGTGGGGCCGAATTGTGCTCCAACTCTGTAAATCCGGTTGGCTTTTTCGTGGTGCTTATCAAAACTCAGTTCATAAAAAACAAAAATAGCTATGAGAATGCTGCAGGCCATCCCGATCGCCAGACCGGCAATATTGATAAACGAATAACCTTTATGCCTCTTTATATTTCTCAAGGCAACCTTTAAATAATTTCTGAACATGATCCAGCTCCAATACAACGAATTTTTGATAAACGACGGAAAAGAAATGATGACAAGAAGCCAAACCCAAAGGCGGGCACGCAAAATCCCCTGCGAAGCCGCTACGTCATTATATTCTTCCTGAAAATCTCCTAAAATGGCAGAACAATTGTCTTTATTAGCAAATTTTTTAAGCAGGCTCCCTGCCATCCAGGGGAGTTTTCTTTTTTGGTTCTCCATAGACCTCAAGTTTCCTTTAAAGCGAGTTCAGTCTCTTCATCCCACATTTTTTTCTTTAATTCCAGGGCAATCCTTAGAGCGGAAATCCCTTCAGGAGTGATATTATAATAATTTCTACACCGGCCCCCTCTTTCAGGAGTTGGATCACTCACTGTCATTACCAGATAGCCTTTTCTTGTCAGTTTATCCAAAGCGCTGTAGAGAGTACCATAAGGATAAATTCTTTTTGTTTCCTTTGAGACATATTTTCTAACCGTTACACCGTAAGCATTGTCTTTCAGTTTCCAGACTGCCAGCAAAAACATCTCTTCAGTCAGAGTCAAATCTTTCATTATGATATCCTTGTATATATATACGAAAAATCGTACAAATATGTTGACTCATCACTCAACAAAAATATCCGTGAGGATTCCTACTCTAAAAGTGAGCCTTCAGGAATGGATGATGTGACTATCCCGAAGTACTATCTATGAGAGAGTGAATGATGCATAGTTCGAAGGAGGCCATGAAGAAGTTTCCTTTATTTTTATTGTAACCATATTTTGAGTGCCTGAGATATACTTCGGTATAATTTGGTATACCTACATATACCTACAGATAATTTTTAAGTTCCTGATAAGATTGACTATTACTTTGTTTTCAAGGACTTAGGAAAATTGTAGGCATCGGATCCGGAGTCCGTCGCTCAATCCCCCGAGCTACAGGCGCACATATAATCTTGACTCTGTTTTTTTATTATTGGACGCAGTCGAACAAAATAAAGGAAAAGAGCTTTAAGACCGAAGGTCAGTAAGAAAGCTTAATCAGCTTCATCTCTGTGCTTAAAACAGGGCCGCTATCAGATACTTGAATCTCGACTTTCATGGTGTGGCCGCCACTAATGATATTTTTCATGTCGAGATGAAAAAGCCCACTCCAGACTTTTAATTTTCTATTCCAGTTTTCTGCAAGCATTTCTCCAAGAATCTGCTGTGTCGCACCTTCATTTCCTACAGCCAAAAATTGAGGATGAACCTCTGTCTTTCCTTTGGGGAGGTAGATTTGAAGAAAAACCGCAGTATCCTGTGATCGCTGGACTCTGTTTGTGACTAACGGGAAAAATTTAAATTTACCGTATTCCAAACTTCCGTCTTCCTTAGAAAGGGAGAAAGATTTTTTCTTTACTTTTGGACTTTGGGCAACCATACCCAAAACACAATTGAGCACGTCTCCTCGATTCTTTTCTTTTAAATCAGGAAAAGAGAGAGTCGATTCCCATGTCCCCACTTCATTCGTTTGTTCATCATGAAGAGCGTAGATGACATGATTTTTCTCATGTTTAAGGCGTGTTTCCGAACCTAAAAAGTGATAAAGAATATAATCTGTATGTCTTGCCGCGTCTAAGAAATTTGGATCGATGTTAAATCGAATTGGAATTTGTCCACCCAAAGTACGCTCTCCCTTTTTCGCATCTTTGATCCATATGTGAAGGTCTAACTTCATCGGTCCGAATCCAACGTTTCTTTGGATGAATAATTTGTTTGCGGGAAGCGCTACACAAATCCAGGGCTCGAATTTACCCGATTTCAAGTAGACGGGAATAAGGGCACCCTCAAAAGGAAGCTCTTTGAAAAGAGAGGGATTATAATAAGTCGAAACAAGAGACATCTTCTCGCTTCCTTCCTCAGAGTAATCTGTATAACCCTTTCGAGAGCGCACATTTACTCCTCCTTTTTTTACTTTGACCTTAATTTTATGGTATTTGTCGTCTGGATTCTCCCTGCGAGGATAGTAACTGAGTAGATAATAATGATTTAAATCTTCTCCCATGACCTGCTTGAACTTTTCATATTTATCGGAACCTCTTAAGGTAATTCCGCCTGTATCCTCTGAAATCCATACAAGATTGTAAAGCTTAAGCTTTTTTTCTTGTTCAATAAAATCTTGTGAGGGCTTCATATCAGAATAAAATGCAAATTCGGTCGAAACTTGCATTAGATGATTCATAAAATTCTCAGGATATAAGGAATAAAACGAAATATTATTGGCATTGGCAAAGCGAATCAATTCTTGTAAAACCTCTTCTCCCACCTTAAACTTTTCCTTCCCGAGAATGTTAAAGGGATCGAAAACCTTAGCCTCACGCACTTCTCTCTTCCTGAATGCAGGTCCTCTGATCCCGCTTGATACTTCCCTAAATGAACTCTCATCACCTTTTTCCGTATATTCGACCGCTGGAGCAGAGGCAAAGGGAATACCATCGCTTATTAAAAGAATGGATTTTTTTCCTGGTAAATCTTTTATGGTATTTGTAAGGGCTAAGATTTCACCCAATGTTTTCTCGAATTTCATTCTCTCACGAACGACGTATTCTTGCTTTATGTATGCTCTGGACATTTCCAATTGCCCGGAATCTGGAGGTAGTGGAACTCCAGAGTCGTCAGTCACCTCAACTTCAAGCCCTGCGTCTCTATACATCCTCATAGCTTCAACAGAGTTATCAAACCAGATACGTCCTGAGGCCTTGACAAGCGCTTTTCTTATGAGTTCAGCATCAGTCGTGAAAGGTTGGAGAATTGTTAACGGCCTGTCCTCACTAATCTGAACCACCATGACCTCATTCCCCAGTTTAGCCAATGACTCGAGCTCATCAACAATCTGCTTTCCTCCCTTTTTGAGGTTTCTCAGCCAGGAATTGATTGCATCGAACACAACCACAAGTCGTTTTCTCGCGATTGCTGGAGGGATTTCTTCAGGTTCTTCCTCTCCAGTTCTTATCTCCATCTTTCTAAAGCTTATCAATTCGCAAGAATTAATCGGGACTTTTTTTCCGTCCTCGAGTATTTCAAAATCATCGATCGTCAAGTCTTTAACAAATTTCCCATCTTTGGTCACGATGACATCTACCAAAACTAATCTGACCTCGACTTTATGTTCTTCTACCTGGCCTGGGTTCTTTTGTTTCTGATACCCGAAAAGGAGGCAGAAAAACATTAATAGTAAAACCAAAAATAATAGAATGTGTTTTTTCATGATTTCTCCTCCTGCATTCCGAAGATTGCTCGGGGAAATTTAACTCTTTGTCTCCAAATTCATCATTTAGCAATTCCCCTTAACGCTATAATATTAATGTGATTTATTTTGTCTGTCAATCAAACTCACTTTTTTTTCGTGGGGATATGGCTTTAATCAGAGTGACTGGATAGCAGGGATTCGAAGTGGGACGCTCTATCCGCTGAGCTACGGGCGCACCTCGGTGAATTATATCACCCTATCACATATCTATGGTAAAATAGCAGACACAGTCACATTTTGGTCAAATATAGCTGAAATCATGTTATAGAGGAAGCTCAAACTATCTGAAAATAATAAAGAAACTGCATCCTCCCAGGGGAAGCAATACTGAGGTCCCTATGCTGACTAATTTACCCTTTATCAATTATCTCAAGGGTAAATCTCTTTTTCAGCTTCATTCCAGCAGCCCCTAGAATAACTCTGATAGCCTGGGCGGTTCGTCCCTGTTTTCCGATAACCTTGCCTATATCTTCCGGAGTAACTTTTAATTCTAGGATAGAGGTCTGTTCCCCGTCTAATTGGGAAACCTGAACCTTGTCCGGATTGTCCACTAATGATTTGGCAATTAATTCAACGAGTTCTTTCACTCTAACCTCCTTTAAACCTCAAATTGCTTTTTTCAATCAAGCTCATGGACTGCAATTATTTTTTTCTTCTTCCCCGACGGGAAGGGATCCTTAGTTGTAATAAAAGCCTATTTTTCTCACCCTTTTTTGGTGGTCTCTTTTTCTGTTCGCTCCTTTTCATCCTGGTTCTTCTTATAAGATTTTCAACCTTTTCTTTCCCGTTGTGAAGAACACCCATTATAACCTCCCTTTGAGGAATTAACCCCAAAACAGCCAGCACTTTTCTCTCTCACTGATAATATCCTTTTCTTTCCTTCTCTATTGCCTTCCCTAATGAAGTATTAAACCAGTTTTGCTGTCTTTTTTCAATTTCGGGAAGCCAAAACGACTGGATCACTGGCATTGTACCCCAGTCAGCCTCACGGCATCAACTTCAATGACACCAGGATCAGCGTCCTTCCAGAGGTCGAGGAATTTCTAAAAGCATTTGTTAGGATATATCACAAGTTGTCCTAATCTGACTGAAGCGAAGAACCACTTCCAAGTTTACGCCTCAATTATAGTATCAACAGATGTTGAAAGTAAGACGAATCTAAAAAATTGAATGAATAAAAAGGGCACTCCCTCAGGTTTGAGAGAATGCCCTTTTATTTCTTAGAGATAGAGAGCTAAATTACAGTGACTTTTTTTGCTGTAGGTCCCTTTGGTCCCTGCTCGATGTCAAAAGTAACTCTATTGCCTTCTTCGAGAGACTTGAAACCGGTTGCATTGATTGCTGAATGATGGACAAACACATCCGGACCATCTTCCTGCTCAATAAAGCCATAGCCTTTATCGCTATTGAACCATTTAACAGTTCCATTAGCCATAGTGACATTCTCCTTTCCTAAAATTCTCAACGTCCCAAACTGAGGAATGCCACTTTAACAAATGGAGAGTTCCTTCAGAACGAAACCGGTCAGTCAGTTGATGACAAACCTTAATTGATTGATAATATTTTAATATATTTCAAAAAAAAAAGCCACCAGAATATATTCTCCCAATGTTCGGTTTTAAAAGTTACATAACACAGAACATATTCTCCCTATTCCTTCAACCCAGCCAGCCTCTTCCTGGCATCCTCCACCTCAGCAATACCAGGATCAGCGTCCTTCCAGAGGGCGAGGAATTTCTCGTAATGCTCTATGGCTTTGATTCTCTAGCCTCCTATCCATGCGCACTTGATTACGTCAATTAGGCAAACGATTGCTGTTGTCCAAAACATTTGAAGACGTACAATGGTAACGATGGGAACAATATATTAGGGAACTGGCTGCAAATTCGATATAATGAAGAATTAGACAAGAGAGTTCTGAGCCATGAAAAAGATCGGTGTTTTAACCAGAGACTGTGCGGGGATCAACGCGGCTTTGAGAGCGGTAGTGAGAACAGCTGTCTATCATAATATAAAAGCCATGGGAGTGATCAAAGGTTACGATGGCTTAATTAAAGGGGAAATGATCAAGCTGAACAGACGTTCGGTTTCAGGCATCCTAAATCTGGGTGGAACCATCCTGAAAACAGCCCGCTCCAAAAAATTTTGTACAGAGGCCGGACAAGAACAGGCCGTAAAAACCATAAAAGACAACAAGATCGATGGGTTGATCGTGATCGGGGGCAATGGCTCAATGACCGGAGCACACGTTCTGGCCACAAAATTCCATATTCCTGTTATAGGAGTACCGGCCACTATAGACAACGACTTGAACGGAGTCAATATTTCTATCGGTGCTGACACGGCGGTTAATGTTGCTGTCGACGCTTTGGATAAAATCAGAGATACATCCACAAGCTTGGAAAGGATATTCGTGGTCGAGGTGATGGGACGCGACTGTGGCTACATCGCTCTCCAAGCCGCTCTTGCCGGTGGGTGTGAAGAAGTCTTAATTCCAGAAAAAGATATGGACATGGAAAAGATATGCGAGGAAATTATAGAGGGAAGCCGCAAAGGGAAAAAGAGCTGGATCATCCTCGTAGCGGAAGGTAAAACCAAGGGAAGCACCGTTGCTGAAACCATCATCCAGAAAACCGGATTAGAAACACGGTTGACCGTTTTAGGGTATATCCAGCGGGGAGGAATTCCCACGGCCTTCGACAGAATTATGGCTGCCCGTTTGGGAAGCTATGCCGTTGAAATTTTAAAGGACGGCCAGACCGATAAGTGCGTGAGTCTTGAGTGTGGTAAACTGATCACCGTCCCCTTGGATTATGCGATTCAACCCAAAATAATCGATTACAAGCAGGATTATCGGCTGCTCAAGATCCTGACCTGAAGGACTTTGGATCATCCTCAAAATATATAAAACCATCAAAGCCTTTTGCGGCAGACGAAGGTTTGGGAGTAAAAGGAATGATAGGAAAGGAGGAAGAATGTGGCTATAAACATTAAAGAATTGCTGGGAAAAGAAGCCTCCGATCTTCTGGAGCACGTTTGTAACACCATTCCCAAGGATGACCTCAATCTCCCTGGTCCGGACTTTGTGGAGAGAGTCTTCGGTCTATCAGACAGGCCAAAAGATGTTCAGAACAATCTGAAAAAGATGTTCGATCACGGACAATTGAAGGCAACGGGATATCTCTCTATCCTTCCCGTAGACCAAGGAGTAGAGCATACAGCTGGCGCTTCTTTTGCTCCCTATCCCTTGTATTTCGATCCTGAAAACATCGTCAAGCTCGCGGTTGAGGCGGGCTGCAACGCAGTGGCCTCAACACTGGGGGTACTGGGCATGGTCTCCAAGAAATATGCGCATAAGATCTCCTTTATCGTGAAGATCAACCACAACGAACTGCTGTCTTATCCCAACTCTTACGACCAGCGGATGTTCGCTTCTGTGGAACAGGCGCGCAACATGGGAGCAGCAGGAGTCGGAGCAACGGTCTATTTCGGATCTGAGGAGTCACGCAGACAGATAGAAGAAGTCTCAAAGTCCTTCCAGACAGCACATGAGATGGGACTGTTTACTGTCCTGTGGTGCTACCTCCGGAACTCTGCCTTCCAGAAAGAAGGGATCGATTATCACAGCTCTGCAGACTTAACCGGACAGGCCAATTATTTAGGGGCAACTATAGAGGCGGATATCATCAAACAAAAACAGGCCACTAACAACGGAGGCTTTCTGGCCCTGGGCTTCGGGAAAACTCATCCTCTCATGTACAAGAAGCTCACCACAGCCCATCCCATCGACCTGACCAGATATCAGGTCGCGAATTGCTTTATGGGAAGAGTGGGGCTTATCAACTCAGGAGGAGCCTCCGGAGAAGACGATTTCAAGGAGGCCGTAAGGACGGCAGTCATAAACAAAAGGGCAGGAGGAATGGGCCTTATTCTGGGGAGAAAGGCGTTTCAAAAACCGATGGAGGATGGCATAAAAATCATCAATGCGGTCCAAGATGTCTACCTTTCACAAGAAGTGACCGTGGCCTGATAGTCCCGAAACACTTCGCCTAAGCGCCGCAGGGAACTTAAAATCCCATGCAGGTAATTTTGCGCATTTGGTTCGATCCAGGCTCTCAGAACTCTTTTGCTACCAAAAGCTCTTCGATATACCATGAAATCTCTGTTGACATCACCGAATTTTCAAGGTATTATTTTTTTGTGATAAAGCGGGAAAAAGAGCTCCAAACCATTCAAGAATTGCTCCGAAAATATCCCATTGTGGGCATAGTGGGGGCCCGCCAAGTGGGGAAGACGACCTTGGCCCGCATGATTATCGATAAAAAAAGAGGATCTTATTCATATTTTGATCTGGAGAACCCGGAGGATTTTTCCCGGCTTTCCGACCCTCTGCTTGCGCTGAAAGAACTGAAAGAGCTTGTTATTATAGATGAAATTCAACATTATCCCGATCTTTTTCCTGTTCTCCGGGTTTTAGCTGATCGTCCTCGACGACCTGCAAGATTCCTAATTTTTGGGAGTGCTTCACCAGATCTGCTTCGTCAAAGTGCAGAGTCTCTCGCTGGTCGTATCTATTATCATGAATTGAACGGATTTTCATTGGATGAAGTCGGTATTTCCAATCACAAAAGACTCTGGTTAAGAGGAGGATTTCCAAGGTCCTACTTGGCCCGCTCTCATGATGATAGTTTTGAGTGGAGGCGAGGATTCATCCGTACCTTTTTGGAAAGAGATTTACCTCAATTGGGAATTACAATTCGATCAACTACACTGCGTCGCTTCTGGACAATGCTGGCCCATTACCATGGTCAAACATGGAATGCTTCGGAGTTTGCGCGGTCTTTTGGTGTTGCTGACACAACCGTCCGGAATTATCTCGACCTTTTGTCTTCAGCACTTGTGGTCCGCCAGTTTCCACCATGGCATGAAAACATAAAGAAACGACAGGTCAAGGCACCTAAAGTCTATTTAAAAGACAGCGGCATCCTACATACTCTCCTCAATTTGAGGTCCTTAAAGGATTTGGAAGGACATCCAAAAATCGGTGCATCCTGGGAAGGTTTTGTTTTGGAGCAAGTCATAAGCCGATTGGGAGCTTCAATAGACGAGTGTTTTTTTTGGGCCACCCATAGTGGAGCTGAATTGGACCTGCTCATTGTTAAAGGACGAAAGCGATTGGGCTTCGAAATCAAACGAACAAGTTCGCCAAAGATCACTCCCTCCATGAGGATGGCTCTTAAAGATTTAAATCTTCAGAGTTTGGACATTATTCATGCCGGCGAGGAGAGTTTTCCCATGCACAAAAAAATTCGAGCCGTATCAATATTGAATTTGCACACAGATCTTCATCCCATAGCCTGAAGATATATTTCTGTTTCGTTTTGGTAAACACCAGCTCGAGGAGGTTGAAGTGGCTCTTCTGTGGACACTTTGGCATTGGGGCAAGAAGTCTTAGGAGAGGTGAGATATGGTTGATACCATCAGCTTTTATGCAGAAATCCGGTCACAAGGAATTTTAATATAAAAGAGTTAAGTCACAAAATTATTGATTTTTAGCGAGTTACCCTTTTGCCCTCTGTATTACGCTGAGTTATGTCCGCTCCGTCTTGACTGATTACATCAAACGATTCTGGTGATGCTCTCAATCAGGAGCTGTTTATCAATAATATTAATGAAACCCAGCCAGCCTTTCTCTGGTATACTCGATTTCCACTATTCCAGTGTCAGCATCCTTCCAGAAGTCAAGGAATTTTTCGTAATGATCTATGGCTTCGGCAATGTTGTGTTTCTTTTCTCAGTTCATTGTATACTTTTATTAGACTCATCCTGAGGCACTAAGTCAATTATCACTGGGAGATGGTCTGAGGCCTTATATAAAGCATCGGCAATATCTAGGCATACGATCTTATTCTTGGGCTTATTTATCGCTTCATTGAGATGTATCCCGTCATTCCCGCATACAACACAACTTCCTGGCCTATAAATCAACTCACCATCTTGATCCAATCCATAGGAAATTAGGATCATGTCATAGCGGTCGTCAAGGCCTCCTCCTCTACCACCGCCGAACTTAGACTTTCGGGTTGATTCCGTGTGAATGCATCCGTGTTTGGATTTATCATGCCAGATGCCCGTTTTATGAATGGGATCCATCAACCTTCCATTATTATTGACCTGATTACCCGTTAGTATCTTAAACGCTTCTTCTGTGCTCGACATCATATTGAATGATCCGCATACTAAGAATA
>SMTZ1_10008704_pt1 | contig 10138 bp, 10 predicted proteins | sample DeeMarSWOR136_30_FD_25667 | JGI IMG/M metagenome (IMG submission 25667)
GCAGTCCTATAATGCGAACAGGTCAAATTGATCCGGTGAATGATTTCATGAATTATAATATTATGGAGATTAATAAAACTGGAGCTAAAAAGGTAATAACGTCATGTGCAGGGTGTTATCGAACAATGAAAAAAGATTGGTTAAAGCTGGGAGCAGATTATGGATTTGAGATATATCATACTGCTGAATTAGTTAAACTACTAATGGATGAAGGTCGACTGATTATTAATTCTAAATACAATAATACTGTAACTTATCATGATCCCTGTCATTTAGGTCGCCATATGGGGATGTATGAAGTGCCAAGAGAAGTTTATAAAAAAATTCCTGAAATAAATTTAGTGGAAATGAGAAGAAATAGAGAAAATGCATGGTGTTGTGGAGCGGGAGGTGGTGTTAAGATTGGATATCCAGAATGGTCAGTAGAAATTTCAAAAGAAAGGTTAGAAGAGGCAAAGGATACTACAGCTACTATAATATCCTCAATCTGCCCCTTTTGTAAAACTAATTTATCGGATGCAAATGAACAATATGAAATGGGTTTTGAAGTATTAGACCTTATAGAGATCTTAGATCAATTAGATATAGAACTCAAATAAAAAAAAAATTTAATTTTTAATAATCTAATTTTTCTCCAATTGCTAATCTACATAAATCACTTAGAAGATAATTTTTAATTCCTTTTCGTTCTGTTCTATTTCCAAGAGCCTCTTTACACATTGGACAATTATATACACATATTTCTGCTTTATGCTCAAGTATATCATTGATATTGTCATTTTGAGTTTTTCGCAGTAAAGATCTCTTTCCTAAAGTTGCAAATAATCCTCCACAACATAATGCATTTTCTCTATCATACTTTCTGGCTACTCGTTCAACTCCTATTAAATCACAAATTCTATCTACCCACTTATCTATATCAGGAATGAAACGGTTGGAACAAGATCTCTGATAAGCCATTTTCAAATTTAGTTTTTGTATCTCTGATTCATGATCTTTTAAAAAATTATAAAGATATTCATAAATATGAATTGGTTTAAAATCTTTTGGAAGTTCAATATTATTACGCGAGCAATAAGACGTATAAAACCCATAACACTCATCATGGAAACAGATCATTTCTTTTATACCTTGCTTCTTGATATTTTCTAGAATAATAGGAGCTCTTTCTCTAATAACTGAATCTCTAGCATAATGATGATACGCTAAATTACAAAAATAATCTCGACCACTAACATATTGTAAATGATCAAATAATTGACCTTTCATATTTTTATCATTTACTTTTGCTAGTCCGCATTTATTTAATACAGGTTCATTTGGATTTATATCTTTTAACCTAAGTTGATCATGAGGAGCATAAGTTTTAATAGTTCTTTCTAAAATATTAGGATCTATATTCAAGGAATTATATTTTTGCTGCAAATTTGTTATCAAATCAAAAGGATGAGAGCCATATGGACAATACTCATCACATGCAAAGCAGGTAATACATTCTGATAAAACACGAGAGTCTTCTTCATTTACCATTTTCATTATTTCTATCCGAGCTTCATCGTTATTAATAAACTCAATCCATTGACAACGAGTTAAACAATCTATATTCTCACAATTAACACAATTAGTTTTATCAAACATTTATATTCCAGTTGGATTTTGATTTAATAATAAGATTAATACAATAAATCTAATGAAAATAAATTAATAATTTTATCAATTAGAAAAAATAAAATGATTTTCTTTTATGAAAATCATCAATCAAAATAAATTTCTTAATAATCTAATTTTTCTCCTATTGCCATTCGAGCTAAATCGCTTAGTAAATAGTTTTTCAATCCTTTCCGCTCTACTTTAGATGCCATTGTTTCTTTACACATGGGGCAATTATAGACACATGCCTCAGCACCATTATCAAGCATATCTTTTATATTTTTATTTTGAGTAGGTCTTAGTAAATTAGCTTTACTAATCATTGCAAATGGTCCTCCACAACATAAAGCATTTTCTCTGTCATATGTTCTTTCTACTCGTTCTACTCCTATTATCTCACAGATTTTATCAACCCATTTATCGGTTTCAGGAATGAATCTATTTGAACAATTTCTTTGATATGCAATTTTCATATTGAGCTTCTTTATATCTGATTCATGTTCTTTTAGATAATTATACACATATTCAAAGAGATGAATTGGTTTAAACGGCACATCAATGTTATTCCTCTGACAATATGAAGTCCATAATCCATAGCATTCATCATGCCAACAAATGAATTCTTCTATTCCATGCTTTTTAATGTTCTCCATTATAATCGGAAGCCTTTCTCTTATTATAGAATCCCTAGCAACGTGGTGATACATTAAATTACAAAAAAATGCACGGCCACTTATATATTGTAAGTCCTCAAACATTTGTCCTTTCATTTGTTGGGGATTCATTCTTGAAAAAGTGCATTTATTAAGAACTGGTTTATCAGGATCAATTTCCTTTATTATCAATTCACCAGGAGGTTCAAATTGTTTTATCATGTTATTAAGTAGTTTAACATCAGTGTTTAACGAATTATACTTTTCTTGTAATTCTGTTATTAAATCAAATGGATGAGATCTATAAGGACAATATTCATCGCACGCAAAACAGGTGACACAATCCTTTAAAACAAATGAATCATCACCATTAATCATTTTTTCCATTTCAATTCTTGCTGTTTCTTTACTGATATCCATCCATTGACAACGAGTTAGGCAATCAACACTTTTGCATTCAGAACAATGAGATTTATCAAACATTTTTTCTCCCTTTTTTGTTTTTAAAAAATTAAATCTATAAAATTATATTTTAAAATCTAAAATCTAAAATCTAAGAAAAAAGTTATTATTCTCTCTAAAAATGATCTTACATCTAATTTCTTTTTTACTAAAATATATAAAATCAAACTTAGATCATATAATAAGAACAAATTTAATATAAAATAATTAAGAGGAGATTTTGTAATTGTCTGAATTTGAAGAAAAAGTATTGAGATTACTTGAAGATATAAATAGAAAACTTGATAGACTCTTAGGAACAGGATCTACAACTAGTAGCACACCAACTTCAGTATCAACATCATCTCACGCAGCTACAACTGTTAAACCGTCTGCAATAGTTGATAAACAAGAAATGGAAAAAAAGTTAGAAGAGAAGCCACCGGTGGAAGGGAGGAGAGTATGCCCTGATTGTGGTGGAACTGCATTTAATACAATAGAAGATAAAACACAAGTTCTACACCAAATGGGCGGAGTTAAAATATATGCTAAAAAATATGTCTGTAAAAATTGTGGCAAAGAAATGTAATATTCTCCACTTTCTTTTTAGTAACTTAGTAATTTAAATGTTTATTTCTTTTTTTTACTCCTTCTTTTTAACATTAAATCCAATTCAAATCTCATTTTTTTAAAAAGGAACTTTTTTTTTGATTCAAATCAGTTATATTTTTAACTTGAATATACTTTAAATCTATAATAAAAACTCAAATCAGAAATAATGGTGTACTGTTAAATTCCCCGAAAACGAGTAAATGGATGGATCAAGTACATTAGAAATTTCCTTTTAAACAATTTTACAAAGAGAAAAATCCCTTACTCGGCACAAATAGAACTTACTCTCCGCTGTAATGGGAAATGTGCATTTTGTTCTATTCATAGTCTACCAGAATCAATTTTAGGAAAAGACATGAACACAGAACAAATAAAAAATTTGATAGATCAAATTGCTGAATTAGGAGTACTTGCATTATCATTCACCGGTGGTGAACCAACTTTAAGAAAAGATCTTCCAGAACTAATATATTATACGGGTGTTATACATAACTTTATGAATGGTATTGCTACGAATGGATATTTACTACCAAAATTATTTAAAGAACATAAATTGGAAGGATTGGATTATGTTTTAATATCTTTAGATTATCCTATTGCAGAATTACATAATAGAATACGGGGAATTAATGTATTTAACAGAGTTTTAGAATCTATTGAATTAGCTAACAAAAATGATATTAAACCAATTATTAGTACAGTTGTCATGAAAGATAATCTTCATTATCTACGAGATTTATGTGATTTGGCAGAAAGTCTAAATTGTACAATAGAATTGTATCCGTGTGAAGACATTATTAGGGATTTTCCTAATAGTCGGTATCAAGTTGAAGATATAACTGATAAAGTTCCAGACCTTTCTTTATGGGCGAATTTTATTCGATCCTTGAAAAAACAATATAAAAATATTTTAACCGATTCTATAAGTATTGATGTAATTGAAAGAGGTGGATTTGGGGGAAATCCCTCATATTACCAACAAATATTACGATGTCATGTTGCTGAAGCTTATTTATTTATAAGTCATGATGGAATTATCAATTATCCATGTAAGATACATCCTATTAAAAATTTTGACGCTTTGAAGTATTCACTCTCTCAAATTTATTACTCAAAGGAAGTCAGAGAAATAATGGAGATATATGATGGTTTTTCTTTTTGTTCTCATTGCAGACTAGGTTGTAGTATCGTTTCAAGTTTACCTACTCGCTGGAAAACAGTTTATGAAAAATATATTAGAGGTTTTTTAGAAGGTAACTTAAGATAATTACAAAAGTTTAATTTAAAATATGTATTTCCTAACTTAGTGATAATAGTATGTCGAATACAGCAATAATATTACAAATAATGTTCATTACTATTGGAATGATAATTCTAGGGATGATTCTAAATAGGATTTTAGGATTAAGAAGAGAAATTATGAAAGAGTTTAGAGATAAAGCATTTAATCTCCAAGAACGCCTGAGAAACGCTCAGGTTTTAGGTGACATGCAATTAATGATGCAATTACAGCGAGAAACCGTTCAATTGACAAAACAAATTATGGTGAAACAATTTGTTCCAATGTGTATAAGATGTTTGATTTTTATTGGAATTTTTATGATATTGGGTTTTATTTATTCCAATTATGATTCTGGATTATTGTCATTTCCACTTTTGTTTTTTGGTAGTGGATGGGTGGCGATTTATATAGTTTTTTCTCTTTCATTTTCATTAGCGATATTTGGAGTAAAATTAATTTATAAAAAATTAACAGGTCAGGAAACTAGAAAACAAAATTATTTGAGAGATATTATGCAAATTTTATCTCCATCTCAAGAAAGCTCTGGATTTTCTTTAGGACTCTCTACTCCTGTAACTTCAAAAACAGGGATTCAACAAAGTAATGTTCATAGCTCTGATATAGAAGAATCCTCTACTAAGAATGATTCTTGGAAACACCGTATTCAAAAATAACGTAATAGTTTTAATAATAGCTTATAATAATAATCTGAATGAGTTATGAAACGTAATTATATTTTAAACTTAATATTTCTCGCAATAACCGTAATTTTTCTAATACTATCAATTTTAATAGAATTCTTTTTCTTTCTACCAATTATATGTTTATTTCCTTTTTCCTTTTGGACAAAAAATAGTACTAAATATGATTCTAATTTGAAAAAAGAAGATTTTATAATTAGTAGGGATAATAAGTTTGAAATAAGTCATTGCCCTTCTTGTGGAGGAGAACTCAAAGTAGATAATGCAAAATTCTGTTATCACTGCGGAACGATATTAATTAATATTGAAAAAGATGAAATTGATGAGTGAGAAGAGCGAGATTAAAAAACAAATAACCCTTTATTTAACTTTTGCAGGGTTAATGATTTTATTGAATTATTTAATTCAAAAATTAAATCAAGTCGTATTTGAGCCTTTAATTTGTGCCAATTTTGCTGATAGTGGCTTAATTCAGTCTTTTTATTGCTCTACTAACCCTTTTAATATGCCAGAATTAATGGGTTCAATTTTAGCAGTTGGAGTGACCTACATTATTAAGTTTTTTTTAGATAAATTCATTGTGTTTAAAAAAACCCAAACAGAATTAAAAGAAACTTCAATAGAATTTATGAAATATTTTGGATTTGCCATACTTACGACTATAGAAAATATTGGAATTCAATTTCTATTAACAAATTTTCTGAGTACACCTCTCGAAGTAAGCTTTATTATCGCACTATCTATTGGATATCTAACAAAATTTTTCTTAGATAAGCGATATGTATTTAATAGGGAAGAAAAATAATAAAATTTAATAGAAGAAATAGTGATGTTAATAATATGTCAGAACGAGAAGAACATGAAGAAGAAGAAGATAAATCTATAGTTGACGCTTTATCGACTCTCGGTTGGGTAGAAGAGAAAGAGGAAGAAGATGAAACCTTAGAAACAGAAGATAATATCAAAGAACAACTGGCATTTTTTAGAGAAGAAAATAAAAGATTAATCAATGAGATCAACGCTAAAGACGATATAATCAAAAATATGGAATCAAAATTGAATAATTTAACATCCCAAGTTGAGAACAAAACAGATCAGAGTCAAGCAATTCAAAAATTGTATGAGACAATTGAAAGTAAAAATGATGAAATAGAAAAACTAAATACTCTCATTGAGGAGGGAACTGCAAAAAAAGATCGGATTATCAATGATCAGATTGAAAAAATAAAAGCTTTAAAAATTCAGATAGATAATCTAAAACTTGAACAAACTGAAAATTTAGAGGATAAACTAAAGGAAAAAGACCTTCAAATAAAAGAGTTAACAGAACAAGTACATTATCTTGAAAATGATACCATTCAAAAATCTAAATTTGAAAAACTTCAAGTTTTATTAGAGAAAAAGGATGAACTAATCACAGAAAAAGAAAAATCGTTATTCGATGTTGAAAATTCCTTAAAGACTGCCAATCAAAAAATTCATGAACTTCAACAACAACTTGAAACCTTTAATCTCGTAAAAAAAGATCTTGAGAAAAAAATTGAACGAAATAAAGCTTTAGCTCTTGAATCAGAAGAATTAAAACAAAAAAATCTCACTCAAAAAGATATGATAAATCATCTCGAAGAGAAATTAGAGGAATCACATAAAAAAGCTGGAAATTTAACCGGTAAATTTGAAGTTGAATTAGCAAATTTACGAAATTTATTAGATGATAGAGATAAAGAAATTAAACCTTTTCAAGACAAAATTAGTGAATTAGAAAAAAAAATTCAAGAATCAAAACAAATTGAAGAAAAACTCTTAAGTGAAATTCAAACTCATAAAGATAAAAACTTAAAATTGGAATCAGAGATCGAAGATAAGCTATTAGAAGTAATTGAATTAAAGAAAAAAGTTAAATTAATGCGTAGAGATATGCAAAAATCATGAAAATAATATTTTATACATTAAAAAAAGACAAAAAATAAGGTAAAAAAATTAAATTTATCAATAGAATATTAATTCTTATTTTCTTCTTTTTCTGATGACTTATCTTTTCTTTACTTTTCTCTCCACTCAGCCCCGCAATTACCACAACGATACTTCTTTCCGTACATTCTTGGATAATCCAGAATAATATTACCCTTATCTACACTTTCATGAATCATAAGGGGATTATCATTATCGCACTCTGGGCATTTCCTGCGCCCTTCTGTATGCTCAATAGTTAAGATTGTAGCATCAGTTCTTCCAGGAACTCCAGGTGCAGCTGCTGAAGCTCTAACATCAGAAATTTTAGCTTGAACATCCACTGGAGTTTTTTCTTTCACTTCTGATTTCAGTTCAGGTTTAATTGCTGCAGCTATCTTATCATCTTCATCCTCACCTTCCAAGACTGATTCAGCTTTTAATTGAATAGCATCAGATTCTTTATAATTCTCGCCTTTTTCTAAAGCGGTTAAGAATTCAGTATCATTACCTTCTTCGAAAATGACTTCATTTTGAAGTCCTGTTCTCTCGGCATCAATCTGTCGAGCCCATTGACCTGCTCTCACTTTTTCACTTACTGTACATGCATTTCCTTGCCAGATATACACTTTATTTCCTAAATCCGCCACAAAACAATCTTCTGAATCTAGAGAATCTTTTGAAAAAGGAACTTGGATCATCTTCATGGCGTTGATATCTTCAAATTCCTCAGCGGAAACTCGATATAATATATTTTTCCATTCAGTAAAACCAGCCCAATCACCTGTAGTAACATCTTTAAGCAATGTTTTGGCATAATTTTTCTCAACTATCTTCATAGTACCCATTGATGCTACTGCCTTAATAAAATCTGTTGGTTCTTGACCCTCATCTACAGTAATAATTTTAGCAGCTCCACCACGCTGTTGATCCAGCGTTCTTGCTTGAGCAGCACCTGCTGTCTTCTCATCTACAGAACATTTATTACCAATCCAAATATAAATAGTATTTTCTTGGTCTAATAAATATACATCTCCACTAGAAAAGATTGGTTTATTAATTTCCTTTAAATTACCTTGATCAACCATAAAAAGTTTCAAATTTATCTACCTTTTTTTTTTAGATACGTTATATGCATTATAAAATTATCATTATAAAAATTTTGATAAAATTTTTATATACATCTAATGAAAATAGGAAAAAAATTATAATTCTATAAATCTTGTAGAGCTGAATTGATTCTTTTTATCAATTCTGGAATTGCACTAAGATTTATAGAGCAATAGGCAATGCGAATACCATTTACATTTTCATCTGGTTTCTCAATTGGAATTATTCCAACTTTATATTTTTTTAATAAATAATCAGCAAATTCTGTTGCTTTAATTTTAGAGGGATTTAAATTCATGAATACAAAAAAACCTCCAGAGTTTGGATCAATTGATATGGAAGGATTATTTATTTGGTTTAGTTCTTGATTAATTCTTTCGAACCGATCTCTTAACAATAACTTAACTTTATCCCTCGAATTGATAATTTGAGTGGTTCCTTTCTCAGTAAATAATTTTTGTGTAAGCACTTGATAAAAACTATTACAATTTGAAATTGTGGCACGAGTAAATCCCTCTAATTTATTATTAATTTCTTTCTTCAGATTCTCTAATTCTATTTCATTTGCAGTCCAATGTGGTTTTAAACCGAATGTAATAAATCCAATCCTCCCTCCATATAAAAGCAACTCCTTGGTGATTCCATCTAATTTAATTGGGATAACTTCCTCTTCTAATTGATGTAAATCATAAAATATTGAAGTCTTTATCGTATCATTAGTGTATGTATATGGTTCATAAGCATCATCTACAATTACTATTATTGGTTTATTGTAAAATTTTTGGCTCTCTCGTAATAAATTAACAAGTTTTTTTCCCTCTTCTTTAGTGGGGACATAACCAGTAGGATTATTTGGAAAATTTAAGATTATTACAATTTTTTCTTGAATTTCTGATACTTGATTTATTGCTTCTTTTATTCCATCAAGATTTAAGTTTTTGCCTTTAAAGAATTCAAATGGTTTAATATTTGCATTAATGTATTTTTTAATAATATTATCATAATTTCCCCATCTTTTATTTGGAGCAATTATAAATTCCCCTGGATTTAAAAATAAAGAACAACTATTAAATAATCCGTTAGTAACACCTGTGGTTATCACTGGAATTGTTATATACTTTTCTAGTCTATTTAATAAATCTTTTTGTGCATTTTCGTCATATAAAGATTTCTTTACTATCCATTTTTTCCAATATTCTCTTGTTTGATGCAATCCTCCAATAGAGGTATATGGTACGATTTCATCTATAGTTAAATTACTATATTCAGAAATCTCTTTAAGATAACATGGCACCCACTTATTAGACCCTCCTTCAATGAAATCGTTTTCAAATCCAAATGCGGCTCCAATTGTCCCATTCAGTTCTGCCTCTTCTTTGGCTCTTCCAGCCCAATAAAATATTCCCTCTGGGAGGAAAATTCTCCTTCCTAACTCTGAGAAAGCTTTATATAAAGGTGTTTTTTGAAAGTAATTAAAACTCATAGTTACTTCGAAATTTATTATTATTTTAACTAAAATTTTACTATTAATCAATAATTAAATAATGTAACAGAAATTTTATTACTGGATTTAAATACTAAAATAAATTAATTGAAGAATATGAGCGATCAAAATAATTTAAATAATACAAATAAAGAAGAAGATAGTAAAAATTTTCTTCAAAAAGGGTGGAAAAGCTTTATTGATGGAATTAAGGGAGGTTATGATGAATTTCAGCACTCTCTTCAGCAACAAACAA
>SMTZ1_10011235_pt1 | contig 10138 bp, 8 predicted proteins | sample DeeMarSWOR136_30_FD_25667 | JGI IMG/M metagenome (IMG submission 25667)
TTTCATTATTGACACACAAGGCCTATCTCCATATACTCGATTCCTAAAAAGAAAATTCTTATCAACGAATCAGAAACCTTTAAAGCGGAGGTGCAAATTGACTAGAAAGATATGGTCCGCAACATTAATCGTTCTACTCATTGCTGTATATTCGACAGCATATTCTTCGGAAAAACTGAGGGTATTGAATCCGACACCCCCGAATAGGATGGTCGATCGCGTACCGCTTATACCCCGACTTGATACGCTGGAAGGAAAGACAATATTCCTGGTGGATATCGGTTGGGGAGGTGAGCAGGCGGCTCCCAGCATTTATGAGGAAATGAAAGCATGGTTTGCCCAGAATATGCCGAGTGTGAAAATAGAGACCAGAAAAATCAAGGGCTTTTACATGATGGACCAGCCGGAACTCCTGAAGGAGATATCCGAAAAGGGTGACGCGGCCATGTTCGGGATAGCGGGTTGAGACAGCTGCACTTCGGCCGTGAGCCGAAACTGCAAAACTCTGGAACAGAATTACAATATTCCAACTGTCGGGGGCACGGCAGCCAATGTCATAGATTACGCCCAGGATCACGATTTCAAGTATACCAACGGATCGCCCATTCGGTATATAGCCTTTCCTTTCCCGGTGGCCGGGCAGCCTCAATCGGTCCACCATCAATATATTTTTGAGGGCAGAGACGTCGTAAGCGGGAAACCGATGATGCAGGCATTTATCGACGCCCTGACCGTTCCCCTGACTGAAAGAGAGAAATACAAAGGGCCGGCACCTGAACCCCAACAGGCGGAATCCCGCTTTCTCGGGACGGACACTGAAGAGAACCTGCAGCAGCTTTTCAAGGATCTTGACTATACAGACTATCTTCCCATTATCCTTCCGACCGAAGAACGGGTGGCAGAAATGCTAAAAGGCACTTCTCATAAACCGGACGAAGTCATCAAGATATTGGACTGGCCGGGAGGCAAGCGGGAAGTTACCGTAGAAAGGGTGGCGATCTGCGCTGTTATGGCCGGCGCCAAACCGGAACATCTTCCTGTGATCCTGGCCCTGGCCAACCACATACCTTTTGGAAACTCCACGTCCTCTATGGCCAATATGATTCTGGTCAACGGGCCCATACGCGACGAAATAGGCATGAATTACGGTCACAACGTCATGGGACCGCATAATGAAGCCAATTCGGTTATTGGCCGCAGTTACACAATTATGTCGAAAACCATCGGCGGTCTGCACAGCGGAAAAACGACGTGGAGCAGTCTGGGAAGCACCATGCAATACAACAATGTCTGTATTGCGGAAAATGAGGAGGCGCTGCCCGAAGGGTGGGAACCTTTTCATGTGCAGATGGGATTCAAACCCAACCGGCTGGTCATATATTTCCAGCGTATTTGAAGCCCAGAGGGACTACCCCGTATATATTTGGATGGGCGAGTATATGAAGGCCCTTACAATGGGATCGGCCACAGTCATTATGGATCCGACCGTTGCTAGACTTCTCAAGGACACCTATGGTTTTAAGACTAAAGACCAGCTTAGCAAATGGTTTTCGGAAAATGTTGAAAAAATCCTATACCCCTCCGGTCAAAAGATAAAACCGTTCCAGGCATCCTCAATCAATATAATTGTTACCGGAGGCGGGGGCCAGACAACCTGGTTTGTGACGGATTTTATGATGAGCCGGAATATGGTTTTGATGGGAGGGAGTACACGCATCGACGACTGGCGCTAGGTTAAAACTCCCTATAATTAATTTAAGATACTAAATTCAAGATTGAAGATTTAAAGTGATTACCGGGGTCAGACCGTTGACGATGGACATTCATTATCAACTACGTCCAATGTCAATGGCTGACTCCAATTCTACAATCTCTCTTAAGTGAAATGGCGTGTTCCTGAAGTTTTAAGAAGAAGCTTATTCGACAATGCTTTTCTTAAAATCCATAAAATTTGGCCATAGTGTCCAGAGGCTCCCTGTCGCGGAAGTCTTTGTTTATTTCGTTATCCCAATCCGGATAGCCGATAGCAATGCCAAGTGCAACAAGTTTATCTTGCGGGATACTCAGTTCTTTATGAATAATATCAGGATATACTACTGCCATGGCTTGCGCGATAGTTCCCAATCCGTAATTCACGGCCAGAAGCATGATATTCTGAACTACTGATCCGGAATCATACATTCCCCAGACGTTGATGCCTTTTTCCTGCTGCAGGTAATTTATATCAATCAACAAATAGATGCAGGTTGTTGCGCCGTAATTGCGGAAATTGATCAACATCCGCTCTTCCATTTCTTCCGGTTTCATCTCGGTAGTACGGCCGCGCCTTTCCTTGACCTGCATCTTTTTAATGCGCGAAGAATATGGTTCGGGAAAATCATAAGGCCGGGGTACTTCGGACTGCAAATTTTGTATGGCAGTCACGCCCCGCTTTACAAAAGCGTCCTGTATCGCCTTGAGTTTTTTACCCGTAACTACTGCAAATTCCCAGGGCTGGGTATTCGCCCACGAAGGGGCACGCATCGCATCCTCAAGAATCTTTTTCAGCAGGTCCAGGGGCACCTGGTCCGGCTTGAAGGCCCTTATACTTTTTCTTTCCTTTATTGCCTGGACAACATCCATTTTGATATTCCCTCCTCAACTTAAATTAAGAATTATGAAATTTTATTAATTATCTGTATTTTTTTGAATCCAAGTCAACAAACATTTTTTATTTTCTATCTATAAAATTTATAAGACAAGCCTTAACAAGAGGCATTCTGCTGCGTTTAATCTTTTTCCATTTCTCACAGGCAACGTATAGCTGCTCGAAAAATGCTTCGGGTTCTGGCATGGAAAGAACATAATCCCTGCTTTTCTCTGGAGTATTCAACCACGGCAGCAGAATCTTTGACAACCCTATACCTGATTTACGGGAAGGTGGATATAGCTATATAGGCATCGTGAAAAGCATATCAAATGTATCCCAGATTGCGCGCTCCTCCTCATAAGGTGCCTCTTCAAGCCGGCATTCCATGTCAAATATCATTGTTGTCCTATTCTCGCAATATGGTTCCCATTTGCCTAGGCTTTCGCAGCTCGGATCACCAGTGCGGGCGAAGGCAAACCAGGCGTCCTGCATTTTCCTTGACAACGCCTCAGCGTCCGGTCCTGATCCGCAGAAATTGTCGTCAAAATTACCAAACACAAATCCTATCTCTAGGGCGTGACAAGCCCCAAGAACTCCACCCATCATCGGGGATTTCCATGTGAATAGATAGTTATATGCCGGTTGATTGTTTTTGCACTGGGCCTCCACGAGCTTGAGGCAGGATATTCGGAACATGAGATCCGTTTTTATGGCGATCAATATCTCTTTCGGGCTCGTGCTTTCACCCCGGCTTTCTCGTCCCTTCCTGTATGCCGCAATTATATTAGAAACCTGCTCAGGAGGTATAAGTCTCTTTAGACGACTAACCATCCCTTCTTCATCAATATTCCGCAACGCAGGATCCGTAACGGCAAAGAGTTTGAACTCATCCAGATTAGTTCCCGCAAGGGTTTTTACGTCAGCCGCTGAACCCTTTTCTATCGCCTCAATCGGAATCTCAGGTATTACGACTCCATCCACTACCGGTTGATGGGGTGTAAGTCTTCCTTCCTTCTCCATTAGATAGAGGCCCAGTTTTTGCTGAGTATTAAGTATCTGTTCAACAGATAAGGAACGAAGGGCGTCTGTATCATTGCCTTTGAGTCTCAGAATATCCAAAAATTTAGCCGTTGTTGCCACACTCTCTTCAAGGGAACTTACCGTATTAGCCGCACCGCTTTCTAGAATTGCTTTATGGAATTTACCCTTTGCCAAGGGCATGCCCATAAGACAACCTATACTCATACCTCCGGCGGATTCCCCAAAAACCGTAATATTATCCGGATCCCCTCCAAATGCCTCGATATTGTCCCTAATCCACTGAAGCGCAGCGATCTGATCCAGAAGTCCTTCACAGCCGGTTGCCGGAATTTTACCACCTGTGATTTCCTTGAGATTCATAAAACCAAGGGCACCAAGGCGGTAGTTAATACTTACCAGTACCACATCCCCCCGGATTACAATGTTACCGTTTCTATACATTGCTTCGGAACCGGAGCCTATAATAAAACCCCCGCCATGAATCCATACCATAACCGGTCGTCGCCTGTTATCAAGACCTTTTGTCCATATATTTAGAAAGAGACAGTCCTCATCCTGTGGTTCCTCAATTTTAATGGGGATCACTTCACCTCCGGGCAACTCATTCTGGGGTGAGATAGCTCCATAATCCCTGGCAGGCCTGACGCCTTTCCATGAAGTAACAGGCTGGGGAGGAAGCCATCTAAGATTCCCCACAGGAGGAGCCGCGTAAGGTACTCCCTTGAACGCAAAAATTTCATCTTCTAAAATACCCTGAATTTTTCCTGAGTGAATATTAACTATAGCCTCTGTGTTGCCACTCATAATTCTCTCCCTTTACTAAGGATTAATCGCGATTAATCAGATTGCTTATCGTATTCTAACATCTGGAGCTATCGAATTTTGTTTATAGTAGCAGATGATGTATTTAACAATATTATTATACGACTGATTGCTGATTTGGGTTATTCTATTTTACTACATTTATATCAAAATATTATGAGAAAGACAAAGTTACTACTTGATTCTGTAGTATTTAATATCGGAAAGGTTTAACATACACAATATATCTCAATTACACTGCAATAAATCTCAAAAATTACACAATTTGTAAGGGAAAATATTCATATAATATGCAATACGATATTATGCGCATGTAACTTTCTTGACACACAAGTCCAAATACCTATATTCTACTCCCAAAATCAGCAGGGTCCAGCGGGTTTATCAGAAGTTCAGTGCGTTGCGCGAGGCGCGTAATTTTATCCGCCTTCGCAGAGGACCACGAGCTTGCCGTGGGGCCCCATTTCAGTCCGGATCCGAGCTTATCTTATGTGGTAATGCAAAGCGCATTTAAGGATGTATTACCTTATATGGGGGATCACTATGTTAAAACGTATTGCTTTTTCATTATTTGGCACCGTTATATTAAACAGTATTGTTTTTTCGCTATTGGGCACCGCTATAGCAGCGTCGACGTGCGAAAATCTTATAAATCTTAAGCTTGCAGATACCATCATCACTAGTGCATCCGTTGTTCCCGAGGGCCCAGCTCCAAAAGTCAGAGGATTCGGCAGAGACTTCCCGGACGGAGCGTCTCAGATGAATATTCCGGCTCATTGCAGAGTTCAGCTGGAACTCCGACCTACTTCCGATTCCCTGATTAAAATGGAACTCTGGCTGCCCACTGAAAATTGGAATGGAAAATTCATGGGCGTTGGGAACGGATTTTTTGCGGGCTCTATTCAGGGTAGGATGTTTGATATGCCGGAAGCCCTGAGGCTCGGATACGCCACCGCGGGTACTGATACGGGCCACCAGGAGGAGGGTGGGGATTGGGCCATCGGCCATCCTGAAAAAATGATCGACTTTGCCTATCGCTCAACCCATGAAATGACCATCAAGGCCAAAGAGATCATCAAAGCCTTTTACAATCAGAAGGCGGAATATTCCTATTTTAAAGGATGCTCCACTGGCGGCCGCCAGGCCCTGATGGAAGCGCAACGATACCCGGATGATTACGACGGCATTATTGCCGGTTCCTGCGCCAACCGGCACATTCACATGTGGACTGCGGGAGTCGCTCAAAGCGTCGATCTATACCGTCATCCGGAACGGAGTCTCACGGAGGAAAAGGCTTCCCTTGTAAATCAGATGGTCATGAACACTTGCGACACGCTCAAGGAAGGATTCCTGAATAATCCTCTCCAATGCAAGGTGGATTTCTCGAAACTGCTTTGCGCCGGGGATAAGGATGACAACACATGTCTCACGGCTGAACAATTAAAAACCGTCGAAACATTTTACGGCGGTGTGAAGAACTCGGAAGGTGAACTGATCTTTTCGGGTCAGGCTCTCGGCAATCCAATACCGCCCCAACGCAGCACAAACCAGGGGCCTGGCGTCGTGTTTGATATTGTCCGAATTGCTTTCAACGATCCGGACCTCGACTGGCGGAAATTCGATCTTGACAGGGATATGCCGCTGATTGATAAAGCCATAGGTTATGTCGATGCCGTGAATCCCGATCTTAGCAAATTTAAAGCTAGTGGCGGAAAACTGCTGCTGACACACGGATGGCACGATACAGGCATTACTCCTGAAACGACCATCTGGTATTACGAGAACGTCCTCGATACGATGGGTAAGGAACAGAGCGACTGGATACGTCTCTTTCTTGGACCAGGGATGGGGCATTGTGGTGGCGGTCCCGGTGTCAATAGGTTCGACTCCATTGGCACGCTGGAGAAATGGGTTGAAAGAGGTGTGGCTCCCGACCGGATAATGGGATTCGGAAGAGATGGCCTTACACGTCCTCTGTGTCCCTATCCACAATACGTAGAATATAAAGGGACAGGAGATCTGAAAAGCGCAGAGAACTGGACCTGCAAAGAACCTGCTCCGGAAAAATAGGGATTGCAGGATTCAGGGCAAGGTAAATAATTAGGGGCCCATAAAAACTAAATAGCCCCATAAATATTTATTTTTGATAGTTTCTTATTGACGTACCGATCTTTGTCCCTAAAACTTTCTTACCATTCGTTTTCAGAAATACTATTTTTTACCTTTGCGAAGGTGAAGAATAGGGTGAATAATAGTCATTTTTGCTAGAACGATACATAATTTCGCGTATTAACTCCTGTGCCTCTTCTCTAGCCGCGGCCCACTCCGCTTTTGTTGCGCAAATTTTATTTTTGAAAAGTGATCCTATTTTGGCTTCGTAGCGACATACTATTTTATAATCATCATTGATCTCACCATTTTCCGATTCACCTTTTGCAGATAGTTGAAAAACTATTGGCAATCTAACAATTAAATCAACAGCTTTTCCACCCTTAGTCCCTGGTTTAAAAGTGTATTGAGTGACAGTCTCTAAAGCTGCTTGATCAAATACGTCCACAGGAGATGATTCAAGGATGATCGGGTCTTTCACAGCGCCTTCTTTTGTTACGACAAATTGTACTGTAACCTTTCCTTCGATTCCTTTTTGTGCGGCTTCAAACGGATAACTGGGTGGAACCGTATGAATAACACTTGGAGAAGTACTTACCTCATTTAATGCATTTACTCTCTCCCCAGTTTGCACCTGTTTAACTCCAGATACGCAGGAAAGAGAAAAAGAAATGAAGCCGATCGAAATAAGGAGAGCAAAGGCAACAACTGTTTTTTTCCGAGAAAACCTTTTATGATTAGTAATCATGGCAAACACCCATTTATTTTGAAATTTATTTTCCAGAATTTCATCTAAATTTAGAATTAATGATTTGATATTTTTACCCATGAGACAAAGTCCTTAAAAAGAGGTTAATGGATTTGGATAAATGTTTAAAGAAATAATATAGAAAAACCGGATTTTAGTCAATAATAATCCTTTTTGAATGTCTATATATTAATATGAGTAAGTGGGCTAAAAGTTTAGATTATTTGCCGGAAGTGAATGAAATGGTCATCCTTATTTATTTTCTGCTACATTATCAAGTATTTAATATTGACAAAGTTTAAAATACACACCTATGAAAAAGCTAGTGTCAAGGAAAATGTCTTTTATAGCCCGACCGGAGCCAGTAATTATTGGACTGGCGGAGGGAGGGCATTATTTGTTTTTGGGCTCATCGCCGAACACCTATTCGTGATCACTAAAAGTGTCACATTATCATGCATCCGATAGTAGGCGTCCCAAACAAATTAACGGCCTCATATTGCATGGGCCATGTGTAAGCACGGGTTACGCACTAACCGGATATTCCTCACTATAGGGTATCTGATTCTTCAGAACATAATAAACATATTGTAATATTTTATGAGCAGTCGCTACTATTGCAGATTGATAGCCTGCTCTTACGATCCTCTTCCTAAAAAAGACATTCAGCTTGCTCTTTTTCGTTCTTGCTATTGCCTGGGCAGCTTCTATTAATGCTGTACGCAGATAACGAGATCCCTGCTTGGTGATCTTTCCTCTTCTCTCTTTTTCTCCACTGGCATGTAACGAAGGGACTAGGCCGGCATAAGATGTCAGGTTTCTATATGACGGAAATCGGGAGATGTCTTCTATCTCTGCCACGATGTACATGGCTATGATATACCCTATGCCGGGTATTGTTATAAGAAGTTGCGCCATTGTATTATTATCTGCAATACTGCGAATCCTTTTTGTCAGTGCATCAACCTGCTCCCTCAGCTGATTATAGATGAGAAGATAAGTATCCGCCTGTTCTCGATGATATTCAGGTAAAGGAGCCTCTGTTATGAATCTTATGCCCTTTTTGCCAAAAAGGTCACTAACAGCAGGTTGGATATTGTTCTTCATGAGAATCATGTTAATTCTATTTTTGTTTCGTGTTATATCTCGAACTAATCTGGCTCTATGTTTCATCAACTCCTTGAGCTTCCTTGTCTCAAGGCTTGAGACATGAACCGTGGCGATCAAATTGGTCCTTAAGAGCTGAGCCAGCATATGGGAATCCACTTTATCATTCTTGATCTTGGCTGCACCTATGGCCTTGGTCTTTAGGGGATTGGAGATGACAACATTAAATCCGTTCCCGGCAAGCAGATCATATAGCCAATACCAGGATCCCGTTGATTCTATGACGATCCTTGTCTCATCATCTAGTTTGGTGAAATAATCCAGGATGAGCTCTTCTTTGTTCCCAAGGTTAGCCCTGAATACTATTTTCCCATCTTTGTCGATGGTAGTTAAAAAAGATGTTTTTTTATGTAGATCAATTCCTGTATAATACATTTGGCTACCTCCTTTTCTATAGGTTATCCCAAATACCCTTTTATACTAAAAGGTCAGATGGGGAGGTAGCTTTTTCATATGATCAAATTATCTGTAATGTCAGAAATATGTTATACTAAGGCTGCCATTTTGAAACCGCGCGCAGGAAAGCTAGAGTTTCATTCTCGGCTTCTTCCTCACCAGGCGGAAAGTAACTCAGTTTAACGACAACAGCGTTCGTGGCGGGATCAATATAGATATACTGCCCTTGCAGACCGATTGCAATGTAGGCATCAGAGTCTGTGAGTGTCCACCACTGATACTGGTACCCCAAAGAAAAGCCTGGGGCGATCGGTTCGTTAGATTTATCAGGAATAGTTGATTCACTGACCCATGCATGTGGTAGAATTCGTTGACCGTTTGCTTCGCCGATATGTAACATCATTAATCCAATGCGTGCATAGTCACGAAGTACTGCATTAAAACCCATACCATTTACAACCCTGCCTACACCGGGCTTGCCATCAGCAATCCAAAAAGCATAAGACTGCATACCCGCTTTTTGCCACCATCGTTCAGCCATATAATCTTCAATAGGCTTACCGACCGCACGTTCTATGACCCACCCAAGAACACCGGTCTCAACCGTTGAATAGTTAAAATGTTTTCCAGGGGCGTGAATGCTTTTCAAAGATAGTGCAGGAGATGTGAAGCGAATTCGGTTTTCAACAATAGCGCCATTATGAAGTTTCGACATGGGAGTAACTTTATTAAAATCATATCTCTCATCCCAATCGCATCCTGACTTCATCATTAGCGCTTGACGAATTGTAACATCAGCATAACAGCTTCCTTTGAGTTCAGGAATGTATTTCACAATAGGGTCATTCACAGATGCAATAGCGCCATCTGTGATTGCCATACCAACTAAAATGGACGTAATCGATTTAGCAACTGACATTGAAAGAAAATGAGTATCTTCATTGGTTTGATTAAAATAACGTTCAAAGACTATGATATCATCTTTAATAATTAGCATTGCATTAGTATAGGTACGCTCAGGGAAGTCCGCTGCCGGAATAGTCATTCCATTATATTCATATGAAAAGTCGAGGGGTACTGGTTTTATCGGAATGTCCCAAACAGGCCCCTCTGTCGATACTTTTCTGGTTTCGAAAATTTCATCTATATTATGGAAGGTTAGTGTATTAATGTCGGCATCCAAAAACCGCTGGCGAACTTTAAGAATTGCATCTGAAGGCTGTGCG
>SMTZ1_10013437_pt1 | contig 10138 bp, 11 predicted proteins | sample DeeMarSWOR136_30_FD_25667 | JGI IMG/M metagenome (IMG submission 25667)
TCTTTATTCAATGGTTTAAAATAATCATCCCATTTTTTCTTAAGGCGATAGGATTGTGTTTTAACTATATTTGAAAGTTTATAAACGACATCTAAAAGCTTTTTTAAGAATTCTTCTTCAGAAACTTCAGTCATGCATTAAGTACCTTACCCTTATTACTTGGGTTTTTTTTAATTAATTAATATTAGAATCCAAAAATTTTAAACTTTAGATAAAAACTTTAAGTGAAATGTGAATAGAAAAATATTTCCTTTCAATTAAAATCAAAAATATGTAATGTCGAGAGCTTAAACACATCCTTTATTATTATTTAATTCCACCCAAAAGTCAAGCTTAATTTATAGTATAAAATAACTAAGTGAAAAATTATCTAAAAGATGCTAAATAAAAATATATTAACCATTTGTATTTAAATAAATTTGTAAAGATTGGGAAAAATGGAAATTGAACATATTGGTATAGGATACAATTCAGAAGAAGAGGCGGATAAATTTTTTATTGGTTTACTAGGTTTGAAAAAAACCAGATCGAAGTCTGTGTCAGAAGATATGATGAAGAAATTTTTTAATGTAAATAGAGATTGTAAATTTATCATATATGGAAATAAAGATTCAAATTTTGAAGTATTCATAACTAATGACAATAGTAAAGTAAAAGATGTTTATACTCATTCTTGTCTATTAGTAGAACATCGAGATGATTTTGTGGATAAAGCTTCTTCAATGGGATATGATATAGTAAAGGTTCCAAGAAAAGATAGTGATACTTACTATCTTTTTATCAGAGATAGATTCCATAATCTATATGAAATAAAAGAAAAATAATCGATAACTAAATTTATTTCAAACTATTTAAGATTCCGGAGTTTTCTATTATCTCTTTATGATCAAAGGCTAATTTCAAAGATTGGATTCTTGATAATGGAATAATCTCCAATGCAGCTGCGTCATCCTTAGCTTTTGGTTTCTCTTCATCTGTTAGTGGTTCACAAAGAAAGGCAATAGTAATATTATGTCCTCTTGGATCCCGTTTAGGATCTGAAAAAACACCAATAAGTTTAATTATTTTTATATTAATATTAGTTTCCTCTTTGGCTTCACGAATGCACGCTTTTTCGACTGTCTCACCCACATCTACAAAACCACCGGGTAAAGCTAGTTCTCCCTGAAAAGGTGGATTCTTACGACGAATAAGGATAAGATCTTTTTTATTGTTTAGTAGAATAACAGCATCCACAGTAATTAATGGCGTAATTGGTTTTGGCATCAAATTATTCATCCCATACCTCTGATGCTAACAAATGCTCTATCCTGGTTTTCCTAGGTCGAATAAATTCTGTGTGGTGTTCTTTACGCTCTAGTAAAAGAGATTTTTCAAGAGTTTTTGAATTAACCATATGTACTTCTAAATCACCTTCATCAAGATATATTTGATTAAAGCTAGGTGAATCATCAGCGCGAACTTTATTAGAGGTTGAGGTACCACAGTAAAGAAATGTAGTACTCGATGAATTTCGCCAAGAAATAGTATAAGCATGAGGAACATGACGATGTCCCATTAAAACCAAATCTATTCCGAATACTTGAGTAAACTCTAGAATTTCTCCAGCATCACGAACTGTTGTAAATTTTTGTCCAGACATAGGAATGGGTATTAGGTGATGATGTAATGCAATTACTCGATTTTCTAAATTCTTATTGAAGCATCTTGCGGCCCAGTCCATTTGCTCATCACCAATCATTCCTTCAGCCATATCATCTTTTGCAGAATTCATCCCAACTATTATTGTATCTTTATCTTCAAGAATCAATCTTGAGCGTCTTGGACCTATCAATTTTTCAAAAAATATTAAACCTGAATTCTTTGCATCATGGTTGCCCGGTACAGCAAGAAATTTAGTAATTTTTTTTATCCGTTCTATATAAGGTAGAATTCCTTTAAACTGAATAACTCTGCCCTTATGGATAAGATCACCACTACATATAACGACACCAGGTTGAGTATCTTTAATATATTCAATTATATTTTCCATATATTCGGGAACAAATTCCGATCCAAAATGTAGGTCGCTTATATGAATGATTTCAACCAATTTATCGCACCAATATTGAAAAAATAGTTTTATTATTATTATGTATTCTTAGATAAAATATAAATTTCTATTATTTTTGTAGATTACAACTCTAACAAATAAAAAGTAATAGTCATTTTACTTGATTAAAAATAGATCAAAAATCTTAATTAAAACTCTCTACATTAAGAGATTCTAATTAATTATTGAGATTTTGTTGTATTTTACGCCTTTTCTCTAATGCTAAAAGAATATTCTTATTATTACAATCAAAACATATCCCATCAACATTGATATAACGTAAACCTCCGCATTGGGGGCAATTAAACTCTTTATATAAAGTTTTCATATTCTTTTTTCTCCTAAATTTGTAATTTGATTCTATATATTTCCTCTTTTCTTTAATTATTAGAAAAAGTTAAGAGTTTTAAGGTCTCTCATCATATTATATAAAGACTATATAGTCTATATATATAGTAGACTCTTTTATATATGACTATTGAAAACTTTCTTTTCTTTCCTACCAGCCAGATAAAGAATACAACATCCTGGACATATTGACATAAACTTGTTTTTTAGCATGTAAACTCGAAATTTTTGAAATTTATCCCCATTCCAGATATCTTTGAAGTCATGTTCATGTAAGTTACCCATTACAAGATCATAGTAAACGTGACAGGGAGCTAAATCTCCATTGGCAGTAATATCTACTGAAAACCAAGGGACCAAACAGCTATCATACTTGTCAGTCATATTTTCCCAATCTGCGTTTATGTAGGCAGACAGGTTTTCTGGAGAAAAAGTTGGAGGTAATAGTAAAATATTCTTTCCAAGTGATCTCAAGGTTTTATAGACTTTTTTTACCTGTTGTGCTAACTCTATTGTATTCATCTCATTAAAATCATTTGGAGAACGTAATGCACCCCGCCAATATCTTTCGCTATGGAGATTAAATTCAGATTTAATGAAGTTTGAATAAGATTCGCCCATTTCGGCAGTTAAGAAATTCTCCATTTGAATTGATACTCTATCAATGACCGAAAGATTAAGCTCTTCTAAGAAGAATTGTTCAATTGATAAATAATTTTTAGGAGTGATGGTATATATAATATCCATGAAAGGAGTCTGCTTTCCACTTTTTAATTTTTCTTTATAAAGTGTTTCAATACCATCCATAGCTTTATCATAACTCCCTATACCTCGCTGAGCATCGTTTATTTCGCGAGGACCATCAATGGAGACTCTCACAGAATCAAAGCCTGTTCTTACGAGCATGGATGCATGTTCTGATAACATTGTTCCATTTGTAGGAGTGTCAATAATTGAACCCAATCCTTTTACTGTAAGAATTAATTCCTCCAATTGTGGATATAGGAAGGGTTCTCCACCAAATAGACTATAAAATGGTTTAACGGAAGATAAGTAATGTAAAACAGGTTTTAATATTTCAAAATCTAGAACTTTAGGTTTTGTTGGTGGTTTTGCGTTAGAATAACATCCTGTTTCACCCCAATAATAACACATTTTACACCGAAGGTTGCATGCTTCCGTCAATTGGAGTGTTATACTACGAGGTAAATTACTTGTTTGTTTAAGTGGCACATTAGATCACTCAGATAATATCTTTAGTACTTCGAATTATCAGATTTTTAATCTATCTAATATATATGTTTTCACTTCATCTATGGCAAAATTTTCAATAAGACCTTGTCCGTAATCCTTCTTCCCTCCACCTTTACCATTAAAATGAGTTACAGATTCCTTAATGAATTCGCCAATATTAAATTTAGATTCTTGAGCAGGTTTAGAACCGCTCATTCCTAATATCATAATTCCTTTGTCAGTTTTATTTAGCAAAATGGTGATAAGATCTTCAGACTGTTTCATTAATCTTACAGAGAAGTTTTTCAAATCATTTTGAGGTATGTTGTCAAATACTTCTAAAATTAATTTATAATCTTCAAATTTTTGAGCTTTCTTAACCAGATTTTTGATATAATCATCACTAAGGAGATTCTTTAACTGTTGAATCTTTAATTTTCCTTCATTCCACTCTAGATATAATTTTTGGATTTTAAATGGGACATCTTCTTTTTTAGTATTTAAAAACTGTGAAATTTCTGATAATACATCACCTTCAAATATCTCAGAAGAGGTTAATTTTAAATCTTTCTCATCTATTTTACCAGATTTGAGAGATTTATTTACATTTTTCCACTTTTCAAATAATTCTTTTACACGGTTTACGAGTTGCTTGCGATCAACCTTTAAAATACCTTTTATTTCTTCGAGGATTCTTTTATGTTTTTGTTTTAAATTGTTTGTAGCCTCCCCAGCTACAAAAGTAAGCCTTACAATCCCATCTTGAATTTTTTGTGATTTAGTTATATGGATATAACCCGTTTCTGAGGTATTATTTAAATGGGTACCTCCACATGCTTCAACATCAATACCTGGTATCTCAACGATTCTCAGATTTTTACCTGGGATAGCTCCTCCTTGATATATACTCATACCATAATTCTTTTCTGCTTCTGAGCGTGGAATGAATTTAAGGTTTAGATCTATATTTTTTTCCACAATTTCATTCGCTCTTCTTTCGATTTTCAGGAGTTTATCTCTTGGAATTTGTTCATAATGAGTAATATCTAGGTGAGAATTTTTCATTGTTTTTTTCGCACCAGCTTGATTAATATGGCTGCCCAAAATATCTCGAGCAGCTGCGTTTACAATGTGGGTAGCAGTATGATGTTGAGAAAGTTGTTTACGCCATTCCTTATCCACTTCAATTTTTACAATATCTCCTTCCTTAAAATTTGGTTTATTGTCTAAAACATGAATCGTATAGGTGCCCTGTTTAAAAACATCTGAGAACTTCTGTTTATTAATAGTCCCAATATCATGAAGTTGTCCTCCAGAGGTAGGATATGCAACGGTTTCATCCACAATCACCATTTTGTCGATTATTTTTAAAACTTTAGCGGTATTAGAAGTCTCTGTATAATCATAATAATATAAAGATTTTGTTTCAGGAATTCCTTCCAGATTTAATCCTATTTCTCTTTCTGTAGCATGAATTTGTTCTACTTTTTCATGTCTTTCAACTACTAGGGCATAAAAATCATCAGGAACTTTAACTTTTACATTTAATTTTTTTGCAGCCTCTTTCACCATATCTGGACTAATTCCATTGGAATCATACAACTCAATTAAAACATCAGTTGAAATATCCCCCTTTCTGATAATCTTTTCTAAAATTTTTCCAGCTTTTTTCTTAGTAGCATAAAATTTTTTTTTCTCAACATCTAGAATTTCTCTAATCTCGTCTAGATGTTCTGAAACTTCAGGAAAAATATCCTTCAATTCCTCGGCATGCCACATGCAAACGTCTGCAATGTCAATATCCCATTTAAATTGATCAATAAAACTAAAAGCACGTCTAAAAATCACCCTAAGATTGTACCCACCACCAACATTTGAGGGCAGTTTCCCGTCATTTATTGCAAATAATAAGCTTCGAGCATGATCCGCTATAGAGTAAAGAGCTGTCATCGGTAATATTTTTTTTTTTAATTCCTTTGCCGTAATTTTTAACTCTTTCGCAACTCGCTCCCAAGCTTCATCCATATCTTCTACTTCATCAATATTTAGAAAAGCCGAATATTTGGAGAAATTCTTATATAAATCTAAATCTAATTCTATTTTAGTATATTCTCGTAATTTTGAAAGAACAAAAGGAAAAATAGCTTCATAAATATTTGGTGTTCCTTGAGAAAACCATGCTACACGTTCCTGTCCCAAACCCATATCTAACACCTTTAACTTTAACTCACGAGGGCCTTCTGGAGTTTGTTCGAACATGGTATAAACTTGGTTAAATAATTCTACGCCTCTACTAAAAAATTCAAGACTGCAACCAAATGATCCACCTCCCGTCCAAGAATCCTCATGAATAGTTATTTCTTCCTTGGCTATACCTACACCTTCATGGATAAAGTCATGAATATCCATGAAAAGCTCTCCTTGATTCCATTCTTCAGGAGGTACAAATTGGTGTTGACCTATCATTACAAAACCTGTATTATGTGAACCTGTAATCCCAACGTTTTCAATATCATTAAATCTTAAGCAAAATTGAGGAATGATAAGTTTTTTAGCAGGAGGTTCTACTTCACCAGTTATAACATAAGGTTGAAAAGCTGAAATTGATGCGATTGTAAATTCAGAAGTTGGATTCCAACGAGCTACACATGGGTACCTTTTAATAGGAACATAACCTCTAGGTTCTAAAATCTCAACGATCTTTTCCCAAACACCAATGAAAGATAATTTCACTTGAGAGGGATTACTAATAACAACTTGAAATCCTCCTGAACATACAGGATCTCCGCACACTTCTCTGTTTTTAATTATGGTCCAGAAAAAGGTGCCACAAGATTCACATTTTTTTCTCCTATACCCTAACGCTCTAAGTTCAGTAGTAGGAAAATAGGCATCAGGATTTCTCGAAGCAATTTTTTTGAAATTTTGTTTTAACTCCTTATCTGTGTGAGCATCCTTTAATTCTATTTTTTCTTTTTCAGAGAGCACTTTAATCAAATTAAAATAATCTAGTCAAATTTATTAAATAACTCAAAGAATTTTGATTCTCTAATATTAATTCAATTAATATATTATTTCTTAACAATTTTATTATAGGTTTTCTTAATTTACCTTCTAATAAAAGTTAGTTGTATTGTCAACTCTACTGGTCAGAAAAAGCTTTTAAAAAATAGAAATAATTTCTACGTACAAATAATGCCAATTTAGAATTTTAAAGTGAGGTAGAAATAGAATGGTTCATATGTTAGTTACAGCATGGTACCTTCCAAATAAGGGACAAGATTTAGTGAAAGTGTATATGTCAAAAGATAAATATTACTTTATATCAGGTGTATCTATTTGTATGAGGTAGTAAAATTAAATTATTCACAGATTAATTATAAGAGAATTCTCAACAATCTCAGAGAATCTTTAATTAAATATTTTACAGAGACTGTTCAACATGAAAATACAAAAGAAGCAGAATTCTGGTATGAACGGATTGAAAAAATTATTAAATCTAAAAATGAAGATTTTACATGTTTTGAAGTCAGAAAAGAAGATGATATTATAGGTTTCTTAATTTTTAAACATATAAATGAAAATTTCGCTTTGATTAGGCATATTTTTATATTAAATACTGTCAAGAGAGAAGATGTTGCATTTATTCTGTTAAAGGAAGCAATTGAAAAGTTAAAAAATGACAATGAGAGTATAAAATTTGATAATGCAGCGTTTACCTTTCCAGAAGATTACTTAGCTGGTCCACTAAAAAGACTTGGATATGATATAGTAAAAAGACATAATATGACACTAATCTTAGATAGGTTTAATAAAACGTATGAGCTGTCACCTGAATATTCCTTTGCTCACTTTAATGAAGATGACTTTTTAGAAATAGCAGAACTTTGTGTTGATGCATTTAAAAATCATCCCGATACAACTTTTTGGGAAGAGGCGACTTCTGTTCCTCTTTATTTAGAAAATTTGAAACATAGTTTAGCAACTTACATGCTAAAAGAATGTTCATTTGTCGTAAGGGATAAAAAAGAACAAATTGTTGGAATTTGTCTGATAGAAAATGGAGATAAAGAAGGTGAATTTATTATTCAAAACATTGCTGTCAAAAAAACACTCCGGGGGATAGGAATTGGAGCAGCTCTTCTTTCAAAATGTTTAAAAAATATTGGAGATAAAGGCTATAGGAAAGCAATTCTTACTGTTACAGAAGGGATTCCGGCTCAAAAATTGTATGAACGCTTTGGTTTTAAGAAATATAATTCATTTAATGTTATAGCGAATTATAATTCTAAAACCTGAAGTCTTGAATATCCTTTTTTAGTAAAATCATAATCGAGTAATTCAATCTTTTCCGGAATAATTTTCAATAGTAGTTTTCTCTTTCCTCTAACTATTTTTTGAGCTTCTTCAAATCCTTCATCTCCTTCCCTTAAAAAGATCAACCTCTCTTTCCCTGAAGCAGTGATTTGCATTCCTTGAATTTTTCCTTCAGATAAAGGAGTATAAATACCTATGCTTATATTGGGATTCTCTTCAATATTTTTTATCTTTCTCCCAGGAGTAGGGCCAATATAGATATTAAAGCTACTTTCTTCTGTATAAAAATCCATGGGGGTTGCACGAGGGACATTATTACTACATGTACACAAAACTAATACTTTCCTCTTATTTAGATACTCTCGAATCTCTCTTTTTAATTTCTCTTCTGGCATTTTTTGATTAGTCATTTCAAATAATCCTTGATTTTAGATTTAATTATAATATAAAATGAAGAGATAAAGATATATTTTAGAAAAATTGATTTAAAAGTCTTAAATCCAGATTAGAATCCAACCACGTTTATTGGTGAGGAATCATTGTCTGAATCTATAGCTGCTTGTAGATAAGGGGATACAGGCCCATTTGCCAGAACCATTATTTTTACTTTAGAACCCATATCGGGGATATTCTGAACTCCGAATTTCAATTGAGCTTCCTCCGGAATTTCACCTGTAATAGTAGATACAACGCTATCTACCTTTGATAAAGGTAAAGTATGATCACCAGTAATAGATACTATACACCTATCAACTTTTTTAGGATCAGGTTGTAAGAGAGGGTTATTAATGGCTAATCTTGATTTCTCAATTAAGTCTGATTCATCTCCCACTGACTCTGCAATACCTATTAAGCCTGTTGGATAATCTCCTTTTTTTACAAAAATTCTTTTTACATCAGCGTAGTCTATATTTACAAGACCACAATTATTAATTAAGTTAACAACTTCTCCAATATTCCTAATTAAAACTTCATCCATTATTTTAAATCCTGTTATCATCGGAATCTTTCCAACAATACCCAAAAGATTATCGTTTGGGACAGTTATTAGAAAATCAGAATAATTAGCCAGATTTTTAAGCCCTATTTTTGCTCTTACACCTCGTTGTACACCTTCTGATTTAAATGGAAGTGAACAAAAAGTTACCACGATAGCTTCATTCTTTTTTGCCTCCTCCGCAATAACAGGCGCTGCTCCAGTTCCAGTTCCCCCACCTAAACCACAAGTTAAAAAAACAATATCAGCATTAAGTACTTTATTCAATCTATCTCGATCTTCTTCAGCAGCAGCGGTTCCAATTGAAGGATCATTCCCTGAACCCATACCTTGACATTTTTCCTTCCCTATTAGAACTTTCTGACTCGCATTCGAATAGTATAAGTCATGTGCATCCGTATTTACACAAATTGTCTCAGCATTATTTATACCCATATCCTCCAAACGTGAAACAGTGTTATTCCCAGCTCCACCTACTCCTACGACCTGTGTTTTTACTTTTAAAACTTTCAATAAGTCCGCTAAATACTTGTCATCGTCACAGTTTGGATTTGTATTAGGATTTTGATTATGGCGAGCGATTTCATTAAACCGTTCTCTTACTGATGAACGAGATTTTGCCATTTCAAAAATATCATCAACACTCATAAAATTCATCTGAGGAAATGAGGTTTTTATAATACGAGAAAAATATCGGAATAATATATGAAAGTAATATGAAGATAATACGCATATTATGTATGTAATATATTAGTTCATTTCTTGGACTTTTTAATTGTTATTTCAAAATTTTTTCAAAATTTGAAAAAAATATCAAGTTTTTCATCTGAAATGTAGGACAAAACATTGGAGAAAAAAGTTTATAAGGTTATATTTTCATATGTATCAAGGGAATTTTATATGGAAATCAATAACACCCGAAATAGTAGCAGAGAATCTATGGAAAGCTCGAAACATGATGAGCCAATCCAAGTCCGTGCTATCCTCAGTTGTCCTAATTGTGGCTACAAGAAGAAATTTAAAAATCAATTTCTTAGGAAAGATCTTGAATTACTCACAGTAGCAGTTAAGGTTTTCGAGTTTATTACCTGCAATAAATGTGGAGATCTTATAAAGCTTGATTTAGAGTTTAATTTTTAAATTCAAATAGT
>SMTZ1_10008705_pt1 | contig 10137 bp, 7 predicted proteins | sample DeeMarSWOR136_30_FD_25667 | JGI IMG/M metagenome (IMG submission 25667)
AGGAGCTGTTCAAGTTCGAGGAGTTCAAGGGGATTACCGTCGACCTGGTCGACCGGCGGCCCCAGCGGCTCGATCAGGCGCTCAGGCTTGCCAAGTCGCTGAACAAGGTGGTGAACTGGGGCGTAAAGATCCAGGGCCACACGGAGCGGAAAGAAGCTCTCGAGGGCGCGACCTTCGTCTACTGTTTCATCGCGGTGAACCAGAAGGAAGCCTGGAAAAAGGAGTTCGAGCTCGCCAACAAGCACGGGGTGTATCCCTGCGAGGCATACACGGCAGGCGGGCCGGGACTGGGAATGGCGATCCGCCACGTGCCTGTGGTGCTCGACATCTGCGCGGACATGGAAAAGATTTGTCCCGATGCCTGGCTCATTCTCGACAACAATCCGCTTGCCAAGCTGCTGGCCGCGGTGTTCAGGCATACGAGGACCAGGTGCATCGGGTACTGCAACGGTCACGAGCTCATGCAGATGGCGCTCGAGCAGCTGCTTGAGATGGACGAGCGCGACCCTTCCGAGCGTGCTGCCGATCCGGTGGAGCGTGAGTTCATGGTGCCTGCCGGCAACATCGACATTACCCTTTCGGGCATCAACCACCTGCAGTGGCTGCTGGACATCCGTGACGCCAAGACGGGCGAGGACCTCTATCCGGAGGTGCACAGGCGGATCCAGGACCCCGCTCAGGTACCTGAGGGATACAAATTCTCCGCCGAGATCTGCAGGCTGTTCGGGTATTTCCCGTCGCCTGCTGACAACCACGTAGCCGACTACATCTGGTGCGTGGAGAGGGACATATTCAAAGACCTGTCGCTCGCCCCGTACCCGGTGGACCAGTGGTTCGGGGGACGAGACGCTGACGCGTGGAAAAAGATCGCTGACAGCATCACCGACAACGAGGCGGCGAAGAACTTCATCAACCAGCGACGGGTGGGGTGGATGAACCTGCAGATTGCACGATACATGTTGAGCGGCACGCAGAAGTACTTCCCCGCGCTGAACATGCTCAACAACGGGGTGATCCCGAACCTGCCTTACGACGTCGTGATCGAGGTGCCGGCGGTCATAGGCCCTGACGGGTTCAAGGCTTCTGCGGTAGGCCCGCTGCCGGAGCAGGTGGCGCCCATCTGCGCGCTGCACGGCAAGATCACCAACCTCGCAGCCGATGCGGCAACGCTCGGTTCGAAGGAGCTCGCCCTCGAGGCACTGCTCCTTGACCCCTACGTGCACAACCTCAAGCGTGCCAAGGCGTACCTCGACGACATTCTGGCTTACTGCAGCAAATACCAGACGCGGTTCTGATAGCACGTTCATGAAAGGAGAATCTGAAGGGAAAGATACTGATCGACATCGCCAATCCCCTCGATTTCTCCAAAGGGTTTCCACCTTCCCTTGCCGTATGCAACACCGATTCGCTGGGCGGGCAGATACAGAAGGCTTTTACGGAAACGAAGGTCGTGAAGACGCTGAACACCATGAACGCCGTGGTCATGGTCAACCCCGGGCTGGTGCCTGGTGACCACACCGTGTTCCTGAGCGGCAATTATGTGGACGTAAAGCAGAAGGTCACGGATATACTCACCGGCTGGTTCGGCTGGAAGCGGGAGAACGTCGTCGATCTGGGAGACATCACTACGGCGCGGGGCACGGAAATGCTCCTCCCCATCTGGGTACGTCTGTACGGTGCAATGCAGAACCCCATGTTCAACTTTCATATTGCAAAGAGGGTGTCCTGAGTGCGGATCCTAGATAGCGTTGCTGCGTGGGGCGCAGGTACAAGCCACCTGGGATCGGCGTAGAGAACCGATAAGCGACAGACAAAAAGACCTTTTCCCAGTGCTGGCAGCTACGCCGGATTGTATTATCGTCCCAGTTCACCGCTTCCGCAAGGTGTCCAAGCCCACCGCGAGCAGGAGTACCACGCCTTTGATCACGAGCTGGTAGAAGTGAGGTATGTTCAGGAGGATCATGCCGTTCGCGAGTATGCCGATGATGAGCACGCCCACGAACACGCTCTCGAGCCTTCCCTTGCCACCAGCGATGCTCACACCACCCAGTACCACAGCGGTCAGCACATCGAGCTCCAGGCCCTGGGCCGTGGCGGCCTGGCCGCTGTCAAGCCTCGATGAGAGTATAGCACCGCCGATACCCGCCATGAGGCCGCACAGTACGAACACCACGGTTTTTACCCTGTTGACGTTGACACCCGAAATGACCGCCGCCTCTTCGTTGCTGCCGATGGCGTACACGTACCGCCCGAAGCTCAGCTTGTTCAGGATAATGAAGAAGAGGGCAAAGATGATGATCATGATCAGCACGGGGATGGGAATGAACCCGATGTAGTTCCTGCCGAGAACCCGATAGTTGACGGGCATACCGAACACCGTGGTCCCGCCGACGATGATAAAGGCCAGGCCTCTGATGATTGTGAGCGTGCCGAGGGTCACAATGATGGGCGGTATCTTCACCCGTGTTGCCAGAGTGCCGTTCAACAGACCACAGATGCTGCCCGCGATAATCCCCGCAAGAAAGGCGAGTGGGATCGGTACTTGCAGGAATTTGGCAAGCGACGCCGAAATCACCCCTGACAGAGCTACCGTGGAGCCGACGGAGAGATCGATGCCTCCGGCAATGACTACAAAGGTTTCACCAAAGGCACATATGCCGATAATGGATACCTGCCGTAGTATCACGATGAAGTTGTCGAAAGTGAAGAAGGCACTGGTCATAAGCGTGAAGAACAGTATGAGAAACACCAGAAAGGCGTAGATTCCAATGTTTTCGATCGAGAAGACCTTCCTCACACCGCTCGAAAAACTCAATCTTTCTTCCTGACCTGAAGATGTCGTATGATCGCTCACCCTGATTTCCTTGATATTATGTTCATCTTGACAGTCAGTTATCGGCAAAGCAGTGATAAAGTAATATGCTTTGTGAAAGTCATCAAATGTATCTTCTGATGCACATAAAGCTTAATCGATCAACACGTCGTGCAGTACTTTTTCCTTGTTAAAATCCTTTCTCTCAAATATGTTTATCAATCTTCCACTGTTCATGACGGCCACCCTGTCGGAAATACTCAGCACCTCCGAGACGTCGGCAGAGCTGAATAGTATGGAGATACCCTCCCTCGACAGTTTGTTTATCAGCTTGTATATTTCTGTTTTCGCCAGTACGTCCACACCTCTGGTGGGCTCATCCATGAGGAGTATCGCCTTCCTCGAGCTTAGCCACCGTGACAGTATCACCTTCTGCTGGTTTCCGCCGCTCAGAAACTGTACCTGCTGCATGATGCTGCTTGCCTTTATATCGAGATCCTCTATATTTTTCTCCACCAAACCTGTTTCTTTCGCCTTGTTTATGTAAGACAGCCTGCTCAAATATCGAAGACTCGATATCGATATATTGTGAATGACGTTGAGATTGAGAAACAACCCCTCTCTCTTTCTATCCTCGGGGACGAAGCCGAATGCAAATGAATCCGAAGCGCTTTTCCTGCGGCCTTGATTGTCTTCTCTGGTTTCCTCGTGAAGAATAATTTCTCCTTCATCGTGCTCGTACAATCCATAGATACACTTGAGGAGCTCGGTTTTTCCCGCCCCGACGAGTCCCGTGATGCCGAATATCTCGCCCCTTCTCACTGAAAAGCTGATGTTTTTCAGAAGGTTCTTGTAGCAGAGGTTTTTTACCTCCAGCAGGTACTTGTTTTCGACCTGACGGTCCGGATCATATACCAGCGATGCATCGTGAATGTTTTTACCGCTCATCAGGTTGATGAGCTCGCTTTTTGTGATCAGGGAGACCTGCTTAGTTCCCATGAAGTTCCCGTCTTTGAGAACCGTTACCCTGTCCGCGATGCCGAATATCTCGTCCATACGGTGGGAGATGTATATGACGCTGATGCTCTTCTTTTTGAGTTTCGCGATGAAATCGAAGAGCCTTTCGACTTCATGCTCCCCCAGGGTGGCTGTGGGTTCATCCATGATGAATACCTTGGCGTCCTTCATCATGGATTTGATGATTGCCGTGATCTGCTGCATGCTGACGCTGAGTTTCTCGACAGGGATTTTCGGATTTATCTCTATGTCGAACTCACGAAAAGACTCCTCAGCAATTCTGTTCTGCTGCGATTTATTTAGAAAGCCACGCTTCTTCATTTCCTGACCCAGGAAAATGTTGTCTGCAATACTGAGGGAGGGAGCAAGCGGTAATTCCTGATAAATGCTCGTGATACCGAGACTGAACGCATCTTTCGGATTCTTGATGGACGCCTCGGAGCCATTGACGAGTATGTGGCCCTGATCCTTCTGTTCCACTCCAGACAATATCTTTATGAGCGTCGATTTCCCTGCGCCGTTTTCACCCACCAGAGCATGCACTTCACCCTTTTTAATCTCGAAACTCACGTCCCTGAGCGCGACGACTCCCGGGAAAACCTTTGTGATGTTCCTGAACTCTATGAGATTTTCGCTCTGCATGGGTTTCAGTTTTTCTTTGTAAAATGGAACATAAAGAAGGGTTGCAGGCTTCGTCTAAAAGACAATGCCTGCAACCCCTTCGCTTCAGTTGTAATTGTACCCAAATTCATCAAACCGTTACGGCATGTGTTCAGACCGTTTATTTACTTCTTGTACCAGTTGCCGAGGTTTTCCTTGGTGACCTTGATCATGTCGATATACATCATCTCAGGAACCTTCTCACCGTTTACCAGTTTCACCACGGCGTTCAGAGCCACTTCAGCGGTTCCTCTGTGGTTCAGGTCAACGCTGCCGAGGATTTCTCCCCTGTCGATGTAAGGCCAGGTACCCTTGTTGTTGCCCGCACCTGCGATGCAGGCTTCCTTCAGAATATCGATGCCCTGCTGCTGCATAGCTCCGACCGACCCAATGGCTGCATCGTCGTTGATACCCACCACGCATCTCAGGTCGGGGTGCTGCTGCAGCGCACTTTCGATGACGTTGGTGGCTGTCTCAATGGTCGAGCCCATAACGTAGTCGACAACAACCTCTACGTTTACGCCGGGGAGGCCCTTCATAAATGCTTCTTTCGCCCCGCCCATTCTCACGTCCGATGAGGCCCAGCCTGGGTCGCCGAGAACGGCAAGCTTGATCTTCTTGGCATTCGGATATTTCTGCTTCACGCCGGCTGCCGCGATTTCACCGGTCAGGGTACCCATCTGCTTCTCATCATAACCGAAGTTCGCAGTAGACCAGGGGACCGTCTCTCTTTCCTGGCCCTGAATCAAAACGAATATGCCTTTGGCCATGGCCTCTTCACAGGCGGCCTTAATGACTTGCGGGTCCACCGGGGAGATCAGGATCGCATCCACGCCACGCTGTGTCATCTGCTCGATCATGTCCACCTGCGTCTGGGGGTCAGCGCCGGGATCTACCTGAATCAGTTCCATGTCCAGTTCCTGGGCCACGGCTTTATAGTTCTGCTCCAGAATATAAAACCACTCAATCTCGGTTGTATAGGTAATCGTCGCAACCGTGATCTTGCCTTCCTCAGCTTTACCTTTGGTGCCCGCTGCAAAGACCGAGACGCCCACAAACAAAAAGGCAAGAACCAACACACACAAACCTAGCTTTTTCATATCCACACTCCTTGAAAAGATTTTTAGTCTCAGCTCCAAAGACTTATTAAAACGTAGCAAAGTTTAGTTAAAAATGAGCTTCTGTCAAGGAAATTCTCCGAGGCCTTCGGAAAGCGGCAACATAAATTCGAGTTTGCCAAGGTTTGAAGGTATTGAAGCTTGTCATGCCCAGGATTATAAGATAGATTGGAGTAACCAGACCGGTGAAGATACATAAAGGAGCCATTACTATGGACTGCAACAACTACAAGAAGAACATGGCCATGTGCAACTGTACCTACAACCCCTGCCCGCGCAAGGGCAATTGCTGTGACTGCTTACACTATCACCGCAAGATGGGGGAGCTTCCCGCCTGTTATTTCTCTGCTTCTGCCGAGCGCACCTACGACCGGTCCGTCGGCGCATTCATCAGGGACTACCGGGGCTGAAAGCCTTCAAGTTCAGATCGGATAATCTTTCTCACCCGCGGGTCCTGCCGGTGTGGTTTGTTAATTCAGCTTCAATCAATAAGTGGAGACAACGGGATAGAAAATCCTGCATGTATTTTACCAGTTTTTCTTCCACGCATCGACAAGGATCTCGACGCCCTCCCAGGGGGCATCGGGGTGGAGCGCATCAACGGGGTGAAGGATGAACCGGCTGGTAGGTCCGAGCAACTCCATTGCCTCCCTGACCTGCTCCCCGATCAGTGATCTGTCTCTTGACGCAAGGCTGAGCGTGTTGGCTCCCCCAACCAGGGTTACACTGCCCTCGAAAAGCTCGCGGGCCCGCTTTACCGTAATCGTATCCTGCACGGGGTCCACAAAGTAGAGAACATCGGTACCGGTCTCTTTTATACTTTCAGCGAGGACCTCGACGCCCTGGGTGACTACCAAACCGAATTTCTTGTGGTATCTGTGCGCAAGAGCGGCCAGTTCTTTTATACGGGAGAGCTGGAACCGCTCGAAGAGCTTCGGGGACCAGAAGTCAGTTCCTCCGTACCAGTCGCGCTGAGTTACGATGTCCACCCCTGGATGTGAGCACGCAAGCTCGGTACGGGCGTAATCGGCCTCATGGATGACATCCAGCAGTGTACCGAATTCTGCAGGATGGTCTACCGCCATGAAAATTGCTCCCTCAACGCCCGTCATCCAGATGACCCCGTCCATACCGAAGGCCGACCAGGCTTGGACAGCCACGCTGTTCTTTTCTGCAAACTGTTGCACCCGTTCCATACGTTTTTGGAACCAGTTCCTCCCGCTGTCATCTGGCGGCATGTACAGATACTTTATTTTTGAAATGTCTTTGGCCGAGCCTACCGCATGTTCAACGCCCCGCGGAATGTTGTAATCCTCGAGCAGCGGTACATGGTCAGGTTGAACGACCCATCCCTCTCCAGGATCTTCCTCTGTTTTCCTGATTGCGTGTCTGAGTTTCCCTGAGGGCGTCTTGTACTCACGGACCAGTACAGGGTGCTCACCCTCCACCCCTGCGGGTATGACAGAATCCTTCCAGGTAACCTCCGGATGCGTTGCCCAGGGCATGGAAACATCGATTGTGTCGTCTACGCCAAGGGACTGCCACGTAAGAACACGCTCGAACTCGTCTTCCAGGTTCCATGACTGGTGCCAGGTGTGAAGATGCTCCATCCGGAGAGAGTACCACCTCTCAATGTGCTCTCCGCCTCTGGACCACGTGAGCGATTCTCTCGGCTTCACCCCGAAACACCACGTTGTCAGCGGTACATGATCGGCTGACGATCCGTTCCAGGCTGCCTTCAGCCGTTCCTTCGATGTCATGACAAAACCTCTTTCGTTTCGCTGATTTGAGCGATGCAGCGTTCCTGTCTACTTCTTTCTAGCTGTAAGCACTGCCGCTTCTTAGAAAGACCATATAAAAATTTTCGATGTACTGTACTGGATTATACCATTTTTCAATTTTTTGTAAGGGTGTTTCTTTTTTTCTCTCAAATCATTATTATGTAATACAGCATCCTTCATACTCAAAAATCCTTGAGAAAGCAGTTACCCAACTAATTACATGAGTGTAGCGTCTCTCATTCCCTCATATCCCGAATTCTCCAAGATAAACCTGGAGATGAGGCCCGTACTCCGTCTCCTGTTCAAAAAGCTCGATGAGGGGATCTCCGAGTTCAGCTTTGCCAATATCTATCTCTTCCGGAAGGCCCACGAGTACCGGATAACCACGCTTGCGGACGGACAGATCGTTATCGCAGGACGTGACGGAAACGACCCCTTCTTCATGTCGCCCTTCGGCCTTCCCGATGACGGGATGGTTGACGAGCTCTTGAGGGCATACGGCTCGATGAAGGCGGTTTCGGAAGGGCAGACGCTAGAGCTTCAACGGCGCGGGTACAGAGTGATCGAGGATCGTGACAACTTCGATTACCTTTATCTCACCGAGGAGCTGGCAAAGCTGGAGGGCCGTAAGTTTCACCGGAAGAAGAACCTGGTCAATGCATTTATAAAAAACCATAGCTACGAGGGCAAACCCCTGCTCGAACAGTACATCCCGGAAGCTCTTGGGGTGCTCGAGGAATGGGTGAGTGAGAGAGGTGCCTCTGGTGATTACGAGGCTGCGCGGGAAGCGCTCGAACGGAGCGAGGAGCTTGCACTCTGCGGCGGTATCTACTACGCAAATAGTGAGCCTGCAGGTTACTCCCTGGGAGAGGAGATCGGAGGCGGCAGCATGTTCGTCATCCATTTCGAGAAAGCGTTGACACGGTTCAAGGGACTGTACCAGTTTGTGAACATGAGTTTCGCGGCGATCCTTCCTGAAAAATACATGTACATCAACCGTGAGCAGGACCTGGGGAACGAGGGGCTGCGACAGGCAAAGCTCAGTTACCAGCCTGTTGGATTTGTGAAGAAGTATCGTGTATATCCTGAGAAGTGATGGCGGTCGAGATAGAAGTGGCAACCAACATCTCGAGCCGGCCTTGATCTGAAAAGAATCAGGGGTGAACGGGTGGGAAATATCATAATCCTGCCGGATGAGGTTTCGATGAGGATCGCTGCGGGAGAGGTCATCGAGGGTCCCTTTTCCGTGGTGCGCGAGCTCATCGACAACGCTCTCGACGCAGAGAGCACGCATATACGGGTAACCATCAGTAATGGGGGAAAAGACCTCATCCAGGTCTCTGATGACGGCACGGGCATGCCCATGGAGGATGCACGGCTCGCCGTTCAGAAGCACACCACGAGCAAGATTCGGGTTATCGAGGATCTGGACACGCTTTCCAGCATGGGATTCAGGGGAGAAGCGCTCGCGAGCATCTGCGCCGTGAGTGACTTTGCCATGATTACCATGCGCAGGGAAGACGCACATGGAACCAGGGTGTACTGCGAAGCAGGAGGGGAGGTCAAATCCGAACCGTCGGCTGCGAATCCGGGAACCGAGATCATTGTCAGGAATCTGTTCCTAAATCTGCCTGCACGAAAGAAGTTTCTGAAAAGCAACCGTGCCGAGGCGGCGAAGGTCAAGGATGAGATAATAAAAAAGGCCCTGAGCTTTCATGGGAAGGGCTTTGCCTACAGAGCTGATGACCGCAGCGTGTTCAGTCTCGATCCCCGCAAGTACTTCCTTGAAAGGCTTGTGGACCTGTTCGGCGAACCTTTTAGGGAGAACCTGCTGCCGGTCGAGCACACCGACGAGCTCTTTACCGTGCACGGCTACATCTCCAACCGGAAACTGTCTCTTCCAAACCGGAGCGGGCAGTATCTGTTCATCAACGGTAGGCCCGTGACCGACCGTTCCCTTCTTTTTGCGCTCAATAGCCCGGGCAGGGGGATGGTACCGTCGGGACGGTATATCTATGCCTTTGTGTTCGTGAAACTTGATCCAAAACTTATCGACGTAAACGTCCATCCCGCTAAAAAAGAGGTGAAGATCAAGCCTGCCGATCGTCTCTACTCTGCGATCTATCGCTGTGTCGAAGATGCGCTCTCCCGGGGATACTTCGGCGTGCAGGTCACCACCGGTTCCGGAAGGGTGCAGATGTATACAGGCGGTGATTCCACGGGTAAGACGCCTCCATACACCGATGGAGGGTTCCGTGCACTGCACCCCGCGGATCAGGACCGTACGGTCGTGCGTGAGGGTTCTCCGCGGGGTGCCGTGAGAGATGCGGTGATGCACCATGACCATCCTTTGCGGTTCGGGGCGCTCCCCCTGGAGGAAAGCAGACCCCGGGGACTGCAGGAAGGGCTGTTCCACTTCACCGAGGGGGACCTCCAGTACCGGGGCAGCCTGTTCAGCACCTTTCTCATCTTCGAAAGCAGTGACTCCATGGTGCTGGTTGACCAGCATGCAGCCCATGAGAGGATCTGCTACGAGCGGTACAAGCGGATGTACGACGGTGAGAACGCGGTAAAGAACCTTCTCGTTCCCATCAACTTCACACCGCCTCCCAACAGGTACGACACCATTCTCGATGCGGCGCCGAGCTTCTATCAGGCCGGAATAGAGATCGAACCCTTTGGTGATGAGAGCTTCAATATACTGACCCTGCCGGCTTTCATTCCGGATAACAGGGAGGAGGAGACGGTC
>SMTZ1_10010003_pt1 | contig 10137 bp, 12 predicted proteins | sample DeeMarSWOR136_30_FD_25667 | JGI IMG/M metagenome (IMG submission 25667)
ACAAATAAAAAAATAAGTATAAAGGTTCCTGCTAAGGTAAATTTTAAAAATGACGAAAATTCACTAAATATAATTTTCCATGTTTTAGATTTTTCCAATTTATCTTTAATTTCCTTTTGATACGCTTCTTCACCAGCTTGCTTTACATACCAACTCCCTTCAATATTATTAGCAAATAATAAAATACTCCACCAAAATATAAAGAAACTAAAATAGATGTCTAGTGAACCCAATATAATTATTGGAATTTGCATTAAAACCATTCCTTTCCATCCAACTCGTCTAGCTATTCTATTAGTTTCTAACTTTAATTCTTTAGTAACATACCTAGTACTTAACATATCAAGAAATCTACCTATTATTGTAATAATTGCATTCAACAAAAATTGATACCACTGAGTATCGTGAAGAATTAATTGAAACAACATGAAATTATATATGCTCCTTGATTAAACCTTTTAAATTTAATGTTCTTTATGGAAAAGTTTAATTATTAGCTTTAATTTTTCCTATTTACTTGTAACCATATAAGGAGGTATTTTCTTATAAAATAACCGACCTTATATAAAGGTTCAAAATAACGTTTATAGCCATATAAATTAGAAGCAATTCGCTACTGCGCTGGAACCATCCGAACCCGGAAGTTAAACTTGTTTCGCGTTGTAGATAGTACTTTAGTTGCGATCTATGGGAAACTACAAACTGTAAGTTTGCTTACGGTCATGGCATACAAGGATAATACCCGGTCACGCTTTTTTATGTGGTTATACTTATGTGGTTATACATGCTTTACTTTTTTGAATTCATCTAAAATTAAGTTTTTAAGCAATAAATTATATCCTTAATTAATACGGAATAATTCTTAATCTGAAACCTTGCCAAAAAAGTATATTGTCATAATAAAAACAATTGGAAGAAAGTGGTTTCTTTTTCTCGTTGCTATTATCCTGATTGTATTCATTTATAATGCAATAGCAGCCATTTGGATGTCTGGTATTACACTAATGTTATTCTTATTATCCTATATTCCAAGAATATTGTTTAAAATAAAACTTAATAAATTCCTAAAAAAATTCTATAAAATTGAAGATGAGTTGATAGCACGAAAATTTAAGAAACCTTTACAGAAAATACAAGATGAGATGTTTGAATTATCTCAAAAACAAGAAAAAAAAGAATGGTTAATTGCATTCTTAAATAAACAATACATTTTCTATCATGAAAAAACAATTGCAAAATTCGAAGAAGTCTATAATAAAGGTTTTAGTGAAAAAGAAATCCTTGATAATTTAAAAGATTTTAAAGTTACTACTAGAGCAGAGATTAAAGCTATTAAAGATACTTTAGTAAAACTTAATAGGCTTACTGAAAGAGAAATATCCGTAAAAGAACGTAAAGACCAACAAAGATTTTTATAATTTTATAAATATAATGTCTAACTAGCGTTTTCTTTTCCTTTTCATCAATTCTAAAAGTTCTATTATAATTCCAAAAAATTCTGTTGTATCCATATAAGCGAAAATATGGCGAAGTACTCTGCCAGTTTGAATGGGTTTTATGCCTATTTTTTCAAAATCTTTTATTGATTGCTGAACATTCTCAACATATAGCCCTATGTGATGAAGTCCTTCTTTTCCTTGATCCAGGAATTGGTTATAAATACATTCGCCATCTATTAATTGAATAAGTTCTATCTGTGTATTACCAATTCGACTAATTCCAACATCAAGTATTACCTCAGATTCTCTGCCCTTATATATATATGAATGACTTTTTGGTCCAGAAAAGATGAAATTAGGAAGAATGAACACGGATTTCATTAATGTAGCTTGCTTTTTAATATCATTATATACAAATCCTAATTGATCAACCTTTAAAGCTCCCAAATCAATTTTGATATTATTTTCCATTATTAATTAGCTTAATATTTTATTTTTGTTTCATATTCTTATCTAGATATATTTAAATATTTATTAATCGATTAAATAAAGCATAAATAATAAAAAGAAATAAAAAAATGTTTTAATTTAATCAATTTCACCAAAATCTAAATCAAAGCTAAAGTATTTTCTAATTGGTCTTTTCACATTCCAAACACACTTTAAACCATTTTCAAATTGCACGAGATCTCCTTTTTTAAACTCAATTTTTTCTCCTGTTTCTGAATCAGTAACTTCTACTTCTCCTTCTAAAATATAACAGGTTTCGGTATCGCTATATGACCAATCAAATTCACTGACTTCTTTACTCCACGTTCCCCATGATCTTACATTCAATTTTTTTAATTGTTCTTCCGTTGAAACTTTCTTTTTCATTCTAATATTTAATCACCTTATATGTATATCTATCAATATTTCTAAAAAAAGACTAGTAGAAATTATTATGTTGAAATTAATAAAATTTATCTTTAAATTCTTTTATATTGATTTTAATTTGAATAATCAATAAAAAACAAAAAATTATTATTCAATTCATTTAATTTCAAAATATCATTTTAAAAAGAAATATTAATACGTTTTTTGATTATTATTATAACATAAAAAGTTAATTATCGTAATAAAAAGCTCCAGAAGAATAATATTTGAGACAAAACGCCAAAAAATAAAGAAGAGAACAAGCTAAATTAAGTATTGATGTGAAAAGTTCGTGCCAGCGAAATATATATTAAAAATTCTTACAGCAGGGGATGGTGGGGTTGGGAAGACTACACTACTTCGCAGGTTTGTTGAAGGAACTTTCAGTGCTGACACAAAAATGACTATTGGTGTGGAATTCCATTTAAAGGAGCTTGATCTTGATGGAAAGCATTGCACTTTACAGCTTTGGGATTTTGGAGGACAAGAGAGATTTCGTTTCTTATTAGAAAGTTATGTACTCGGAGCAAAAGGTGCATTATTGATGTTTGATCTTACAAGGATAACCACACTCGAAAGTCTTCAAAATTGGATTAATATCGTTAGAAAGGGTGATCCAAATCTCCCCGTACTCTTTTTAGGAACAAAATTAGATCTTGTAAATGAGATAATGGTAGATGATGAATATGCAAAATCATTTCTTAATGAATTCAATTTACTTGATTATTTGAAAATCTCTTCTAAAACAGGCGAAAATGTCAATAAAGCATTTGATATTTTAACAAAAACTATATTAAATAAGCAATCTACTTGAGGTTTATTCATCTAAATATTGATTTAATTCCAAAAATTGAATTCAAATTTTAGCGTAGTAGTTATAGATTCTAATTTCATTTTACTTCCTTATCAATTTAAAGTTGATTATTTTAGTCAAATTCGATTTATGCTTGAAGGCCCTTTAAGATTTATAATATTTCAGCAAATTTTAAACGAATTGGAATCTAAAAAAAACCGAGAGCCAAAATCTATTAATTTTTCAAGGTTCCTTAAATCTGGATTACTTTATTTAGAAAGTAATAAAAGTAAATATGATATTAGCATTTTAAAGGATATTAAAAAGGAGAATGAAAATACTGATGATTTTCTATTAAGGAAGCTAATAGATCTTAAGAATCAAGGCATCAGTGTATATCTAGCAACAAATGATTCAGAATTACGTAAGAGAGTGAAAATGCAACATATCAATACGATCTTTCTTAGACAGAAAAAATATTTATCTATTGAAAGGACTTAAAAAAATATTAATAAAACTATAAAATAATAATTGCATTTTAAAATATAATTCTAATTTGAAGATCTTAATTTAGGAACCATGAATTTAAAGCAACTTCCAATTGGAGTGTATAAAAATGTACAAAGCTCAAAAATCTAGCTCAATTTTACTTAAAGTAATCACATGCGGAGAAGGCGGTGTTGGAAAAACAACCCTTCTACACCGATACATAGAAGGTGTTTTCCTAGCTGACACAAGTCTTACTATTGGAGTGGAATTCTTCTTAAAAGAAATTAAGATAGAAGATAAAAAAATTTTACTCCAAGTCTGGGATTTCGGTGGTCAGGATCATTTTAGACCTTTGTTAAAGAATTATGCAAAGGGTGCAAGAGGAGCCTTAATATTGTTTGATCTCACCAGACCGTCAAGTTTAAACCGAATTGAACAATGGGTTAACATTTGTAAACAAGAGGATCAGGATATTCCCATCATATTCTTAGGAACAAAATTAGATTTGAAAGATCAAATTACTATTGACGATGATATTGCATTGAAATTCAAAGAGGATTATGGTTTTTTTGATTATTTAAAAATTTCTTCAAAGACAGGTGAAAATGTCCAATTTGCTTTTGAATTGCTCGCAAAAGAACTTGTAAAAAAGCTATAAAAGTTTACAATTTTAAAGATTTCACACTTATAATCTCTTAAGTACTATACTTCTAATTTTTTCAGCATTCAAGTTAATTGGATTGTTTTTTAATCCTGCATTTTCTACAATTTTATCAACATTTTTTTCTTTAATACCGTATTTTCCTAACCTATCAATCTTTAAAGTTTCAGTCCAATTTTCAAGTATGTCTATTAATTTAAAGCAATAGTCAAGGATTTTACTTTCTTGTATTAAATGTTTACCTATTAATAATGCTCCTATTTGTGCATATTTTTTTAACTCTAACTTCCCTTCTAGTCCTTTTTTTTGTAACATTTGAATATTTACTTTGGTTGCCTCAGCGAGAAGAGTGCCACACACTACTCCATGAGGTATTTTGAAGAAACCGCCAATGGGAGATGCCAATCCATGAATTATTCCTAAACCCGCATTTGCAAGAGCAATTCCGGACACTAATGAACCATATGCCATTGCCCCCCGAACATTCACATCAGATGCTCCAGTAGTGCAGGCAGGTAAGATGTTTTCACTCATTAATTTCATTCCACTATATGCTAGAGCATCTGTAAGAGGATTCGCTTTCGAAGATACATATGCTTCAAGTAATTGTGTGAAAGCATCCATTCCACAAGCTGCTGAAATTGAGGGAGGACAAGAGATCATAAGTTTAGGGTCAATAATGGTTATGTTTGGAATTAAATTATCATGACGGAGTGATTTTTTAAATCCATGAGGACCAACTTCACTAATAACAGCATTTTTCGTTGCCTCACTCCCTGTTCCTGATGTTGTAGGAATTGCTATATATGGTATTTTCTCACCATCATGAATTTTAGTACCAACACCTTCAAGATAATTTTTAATTGAATCGCCTTTTGTTAACATAGCAGAAATTGCTTTTCCAGCATCAGTAACACTTCCGCCACCAATACCGACAATTAATTTGAGATTTTTATTTCTAAATTTTCCCACAATTTCATCAATAACAATTGGAGATGGTTCCCCTGAAATAGAAACTAAGGAAAAATTGATAGAATTATTCTCAAGGTTAGAAGCAATTTCATTCCATATACCTGTTTGTTTTAATGAACTCCTTCCTATAATAAATAACACATCTTTTCCGAATTTAGGAATTATATTATATAGTTCATTTAACTTACCAACTCCAAAAATGATATGTGGGATACTAGCAAAACTGAAAGGAAGAATCATAAAATTTACCTTTTATATTTTAATAAAATCGTAAGAATTATTATACTAAACTATGAATCTCTTTATAATAGGTAAGATTTATAATTTACTCTAGATAATTTGTTTTATAACATAATTATCCCATTGGTGATTTACAATTAAAAAAGTTCATGAAAAAGATTTTGAATTTCGAGGTGGAGAATCTGGTGTAAAATATCTAATGAGAGGTCCTTCGATAGATTGGGGAGTTATTTTGCTTAAGCCTGGTGAATTAATGGGTGAAAAAGCTCATGGACATAAAATTCTTGATGAAACTTTTTATTTTATAGAAGGTGACGGTGTGATGATAATTGATGATAAGGAGTATGAAGCACCTCAAGGAAGTGCATTTTTATGTGAACCAAGAGAAATGCATAATATTAGAAATGATTCTGATCGTCCAATCAAAATTGTGTTTATAAAAGGTGATTACAAGCCTGAGGATAAGATTTAATTTAAATAATATTATAAGAAAATAGAGTTATAAAAAGATGGCTAAGAAAAAAGGTAAAGGAAAAAGAGGCGCTCAAGAAGAGCCAGTAGTGACTAGAGTAAAATTCCCTAACAAAAAATTAGGAGAAATGTTTGGACGCGTGGTAGGAATTTTTGGAAATGATAGAATGGAAGTTTTCTGTGAGGATGGTAAACATAGGATTGGTAGAATACGGGGAAAAATCAAAAAAAGGGTTTGGATAAGGATTGCTGATCTCGTAATAGTAAACCCATGGGAATGGGAGACGCAAACTGATGATAAGATGGGAAAGTGCGAGATCACATGGAGGTATATGAAACATGAGATTTCTTGGCTAGAAAGGAACAATAAGATTCCAGAAATGTTAAATATTAATAATATACCGCTTTAAATATCAAAATTTATTAAGCAAAATTTCAAATTTATAAGATAGAATCTAATTAGGAAAACTCCTCGAATTCTTAATAAAAAACCAAAAAATTTTTAATTTTATAATCTTTTATTAAGTATATACTTATTTTTTGAATAAAATTTAAAATAACCCAAATTCAAATAGGAATCGTGAGAAAAAATGGCTGATCAAGAAGAAGATGTAAAGAGAGTTGATAATAAGAATTTAGATTTGGAAACCATAACTAGTAGAGAAGAACTTGAAGAAAAAGAAGAATTAACTACTTTATTTGCGGTAAGAACAACTATAAACCAAGAAAGTAATATTTTAAGACAAATCTTTTACAGGTTTAAGATCTTAGATGTAATTCCAGATATAAGAGCAATGCTAGTATCTCCTTTACTTCCAGGTTATATTTTTTTTGAAGCCCCCCAGAAGAGGGATGTTCAGATAGCTGTGCAAGGAATTCCTCATATTAAGGGAAGGATTGTGCAAAATATTAGATTATCTGAATTAAAACATGTATTATTGCCAAGAAGTGTTACAGAATATTTAGAGGAGGGTGACACTGTTGAAATAATTAGTGGAGTATTTGAAGGCTCAAGAGCAATTGTTATGCGCATGCCTCACGACTCAAGTGCTAGTGAAGAGGTTGTTGTTAGACTTCTACAGGAGGAAACCCCAATAACTATTAAAATTCATGGAGATTATCTTAAATTGGTTGAAAAGAAGAAACCAATAGAGGAACCGATTCCAGAAGTAAAGGTTTCTGCTGATATAATTACAGATATAGAAAAAGCAATAACATTTGAAGATGAACTCGAAGATTTCGAAGAGGAGATCTCAGAAGGAGTTAAAAGTGAGGCAATTGAAGATTATATTGATGATGAAGAAGAAGAGGAAGAAGATGAATGGGCAAAATTTGATGGTTTTTAAATTAAACTTATATAGCTCTAAATTAAATCCTGATAAATATATTAATCATTACCTTATTTTTAGAAGATCTTCTTAGAATAATTTAGCGATGTTTTGGCATTTATTTGTTGCGTTTGCCTAAAGAAAGATATTAATAAAAGAATTTTTATAGATGTACTATTATTAAAGAAATTGAAGAATATATTTTTCACTCAAAAAAGAACTCTGATTTAAATGATAAAAAATATCTTCATAATGAAGGGAAACACTGGTGAATTAATCTTTTATAAAACTTATGAAGATATTTTTAATATAAAGTTAACAAGTAGTTTCTTAAGCGCTATATTCTCGTTTGTAAAGCAAACTCTTAAAACTGAAGAATTGTCTGAGATTGAAGTTGGTCTTTTTAGGTTCATATTTGAACTAGAAAAAATAGGAAATGATGAATTATTATTTGCTCTGTTTAGTGATCGAACTGATAATCTTGTCGAGCTTAGAAATCAGCTGAGAGAAATTAAAAACCAATTTATTAATAAGTATGATCTTACCTTACTTAACAATAAATTTGATGGAGAAATTTCAAAGTTTTTTGAATTTGAGAAAAATGTAAACGAAATTATGGAGAATCATGGTCAGTTAGTTTCAGATGATATCAAGAAGGAATTATTAAATGTTTTTAATGAATTACATACTTTTTCTTCATTTGTTGTATCCTCTGCTCTGTTAACCCAAACTGGAAGAGTAATTGTGTCTTCCCTAGAACCAAATATTCTTTCCGAAATAATTAGATTATTAGAAGGAAGATTCATTTCAGGGAATTATAGAGTAAATGAACTAATCTCTTTGGAAAATTTTGGTGTACTTTCTTTGACTGGAATTGATCAACATTTTATTTCAGTTATTCAATTCAAAAGTAATTGTCCGTTCGAGACAGGATTAATAATCTCAAAGAGATTTTCAAATAGAATACAAAAATTAATTTGTTGAATAATTTAATGAATTTTATTTGGAAAATGATCATTATTCGTGATTTCACAAAAATGCTTTTGGAAAAAAAATTATACTATTTTGAATATCGTTGACTTGTTTTACAAAAATTAAAAAGTTAATTCACTTTTTCCCTAGTATAATTAATTATTCTAAAAACTAAAAGGATTAAAAAGTGGGGTAAAATAAATGTCAAAGTATATGGATCAAGCTATTAATGATGAAATTCTCGAGAAATTGAGTCTTAAGAATCGTTATAATTTCATAAACAATAATTTAATGGCAATATTATCACCAGAACAATTTAATTTCTTAAAAAGTGTTCAAAAATTTTGCATGAGATTCGAAAGGAAAAATGGGATTACACATGGTCCTAAGGAAGATGTTTATGAATGGATTCCCACATTTGGAGCAGAAGGATATGTTACAAGGGCACATAATTTTGAAATGATCGATGTTAACTATGATTATTATGGAGCTGTGGCAGATTTTCTTAGAACTCTTGCGATAGACAGTTTTGATACGCAATTTGGTATGGCTATTGGTGCTACAGTACTAGCAGTTAACCCTATCTATGATCATCACGAGAATATTAAAGGTAGATTAGAAGCGTTAAATAATATGGTGACAGGTAAAGCTCCAGGTTGTATTTGTATAACCGAACCTGAAAGAGGTTCGGATGCAGTTCACCAGCTAACCACCTGTGATGAGCAAGAGGATGGTAGTTATCTTTTAAATGGGGAAAAAATTTATAACACAAATGCCCCAAAATCAAAATGGGCTGTAGTTTATGCGACTGCTGAACAAAATAACGGTAATTTGATGGCTCAATTTTTAGTTAATACTGATTGGGAAGGGTGGAAATGTAATCGTGTATATATTCCATACGTCCCAAAATTATATTTAGGCCATGAGCGGTTTGAAAATCTAAGAGTCCCAAAGGAATACATCTTAGGTCCTGTTGGGAAAGGTAGGGAGCATCTTTTTGAGGGTTTGGTTCCAGAAAGAATTGGTATTGCTTATGGTGCTATTTCTCAGTGCTGGGGAGCAGTGTCTCATGCTGCAATTTATGCAAACATGAGAAAACAATTTAACCAGGAGATTTTGAAGTTCCAAGGTGTAGGATTTCTTTTAACAGACCTCTGGGCAAAAACAACGAATTTGACTTTGGGTTTACTTAAGTTCTGCGAGGAGTATGATCGCAAGATTGAAAAGTTCGAAGGTCATATTCCAGCAAATATTAGCAGAGCTATGGTTGCGAGCGCTTCTCAATTTAAATATCATTGTACTAACCTCTCTAAAGAAATTTGTTATGAAGCAGCGAATTTAATGGGAGGTGCAGGATTATCAGATAATACTTTAATGCAAGATTATGTAAATATTTCCAGAATACAAGAAATTGTGGGGGGTTCAAGACAGATCCAGCAATATATAATGAGTATGGCTTTAAGACAACTTTTCAAGATGCTTTAAAATTTATTTTTTTTTTTCATTATTAGTTTTTGGCTCACTAAGCAATAACAAAATTTAATACCCTAACAATGAAAAAGTTTAAAAATTCATCCTCAATGTGTTGTAAAAATAAGCTTTTTTATAAATAGAAAGAATTACTTTGCTTAAATATTAGAAGAGAAGAAAATAAAAAAGAATTTATTTATTCTATGAAACTGACATCTTGTAAAGTGTTCTTAATGAAAGAGACATGATATATTGTTGAATTTGTCTCGATCCACCTACGATCTCTTGTATACGTGATATATTTAGGTAATCATGCATCATAGTATTATCACATAACCCTGCACCCCCCATTACATTCGCTGCTTCATAACAAACCTCCTTTGACAA
>SMTZ1_10017644_pt1 | contig 10137 bp, 9 predicted proteins | sample DeeMarSWOR136_30_FD_25667 | JGI IMG/M metagenome (IMG submission 25667)
ACATCAAGAGCCAGAAAGATGAGGGCGTAGAAATAGTAGTGAAAGTTGAACTGCACCCACGTCTTGCCGATGGTCTCCATACCACATTCAAAGATTGAGGTCTTGATGGGATTGGGATGGCTGGGGACAATTCTAAGAAATCTGAGGATAATGGGGGTAATTACCATTACAAGGGTGAAAAGGACAACGACAATAAAAAATAAGCCAATTAATCCGTAGTTTGCTAGCAACTGGACTCCTTAACTACTCGAACAGCAAGCTAACCGTTGGCTAGTATACCATATGTTTTTTACGAAAATCAACACCATAGAAAGCGTGTATTCCGTAGTTGCTGGCACTTATCGCCGTGAGCTTTGGGACCGTCAGACTACATAAGCCCATACTTCTTCGCCAGCGCTTCCAGGCCGGGCATGGAGCATTCCAGAAGCCACCCCGGGTACGGTGAGGACGTGGTGCTCCCGCTGAAGCTCGTGTATGAAAGCAACATCATCCTCGATGGGAGTCTTGGGGAAGATGTAAAAAGCGCCCTGCGGTTTATTGACTTTGTAGCCCATTCTCACCAGGTTATCGTAAATAAAGTCGCGGTGGCGCTGGTACTCGGAGACGGGGATAGTCACGTCCTGGAGATGGCGTACCACGTTCTGCATAAACGCCGGAGCGTTAATGAAGCCCAGCGTACGCGTGCAGAAGACGAAACCCGTTATCAACTCATCATGGTGCTCTGTGTCCGGGTGCAGGGCGATATAGCCGATACGCTCACCGGGTAAGGATAAATCCTTGGAGTGCGAGGTCGCGATAATGCTGTGCCGGTGAACGGTTAACGGTGAGGGGTATTTCAGTCCGTCGTAGATGATTTTTTTATAAGGCTCGTCGCTGACGATGAATATTTCGGTCCCGTACTCGGCTTCTTTCTTTCGCAGTATCTCCCCCATCTGGCGCATCAGGTCTTCACTGTAAACAACGCCGGTAGGATTGTTGGGTGAGTTGATGAGTACGGCCTTTGTCCTCGGGTTGATTGCCTTTTCTAGCTCGTCCAGTCTGGGCATAAAGTGTTCGTCAGTAGGTACGAGTTTGACCACGCCGTCGTGGTTTTCAACGTAGTTGAAGTAGTCGACAAACCAGGGTAAAAAGAGGATAACTTCATTGCCGGGATCGAGGATGGTCTTCAGCGCCACGTTGATAGCCCCCGCCGCCCCCACCGACATAATGATGTCTTTCTCGGTAAGGTTAATACCCGTTTCCTTGGTCAACTGGGCGGCAACGGCGGCCCGTGTTTCCGGGTAGCCGGCATGCGCCATGTAGCCGTGCATCCCCGGAAAGGGATTATTGGCCAGGCGTTTGAGTTCACGCTTGAACTCGGGTGGCGGTTCCATGATTGGATTGCCCAGCGAAAGGTCGAAGACGTTTTCCACACCGATTTCCTTTTTCATGGCGGTGCCTTCATCGAACATCCGCCGTATCCACGACCCCAGTTCCATACCCTTTTTAACTCTTTCCGATACGGACACCCTCAATTTCCTTTCTACCGTTGTCGAATGCGGTAAGGTTGATTTCACGAATGTTTTCCGGCATACGCCGGGAGATAGTATCCTTCCATATACTAATTTCCAGCGGGGTAAATACCGAGAGACATCCCAGCATCAGGATGTTGAACGTTCTAACATTGCCAAGTTCTTTAGCCCGCTCCGTGCCGTCAATGAAGTAGACCTGGTCGGTCAGCCGTTTTAGTGTATCGGCAATCGCTTGATGGTCGGGGTATTGTTCCTGTCCCAGGCTGACCGATAGCGGCGGCTGCTCGTAATTGTTGACGATGGCAATGCCGCCGGGGCGGAGGTAGTGGCTCCAGCGGGCTGCCTCCAGCTTTTCAAAGGCAAGGAGCAGTTCCACTTCACCCTCCCTGATTAACGGGGACCAGACTTTGGGTGCCATCCGCACGTGGCTGACGACGCTGCCACCGCGCTGGGCCATGCCCAGCGTGTCCGTCTTCTTGACATCAAGGCCGGCCGCCAGTGCCGCCTCGCCAATGATATCACTGGCCAGGACAACTCCCTGACCGCCCACCCCGGTAATCAGCAAGTCCATCTTCTTCATTTTATATTCTAGATCCTGACTATATACCAATCGCCCGTTGAGGGCATAATTGCTCGCAGATGGTGCAGATATCGCCGGCACAGAGTGTCGGCTCGATGAACACCTGGCCTTCACCACTCTGGATGGCCGGACACCCGAGTGAGAGGCAGACGCCGCACTGGTTGCACTTCTCAGTATCGACCACCCTCGGATTGGCGCGCTTTCTCACCCGCATGGCACAGGCGCCGCGTACGATAATAACCGAAATTTCCGGCCTGTCCAGCGAGTCCCTGACGCCTGTCCGCAGTGCCTTTAAATCAAAGGCGTCAATTACATCGTTAACGCCGATGCCTCGTGCCAGACTCTCCAGGTCAACGGCCTGTGTCTCCTTGCCCCGGGCTGAAATGCCCGTGCCCGGGTGTTCCTGGTGACCCGTCATGGCTGTGGTGCGGTTGTCCAGAATAATAATGGTAATTTGTGCCTGATTATATACCGCGCTAACCAGACTGGGAATGCCGGCGTGCATAAAGGTGGAATCACCGATAATCGCCACTACTTTGCTCTTGACCCCGGCCTTCTCTATTCCCTGGGCCTGACCGATTCCGGAACCCATACATCCCCAGCGTGTAGCAGCCGATGTCGCCGGTTATAATCAGCTTCGGTTCTTCATTCTTTGACCCCGGGAGTTTGGAGCGCTGCCCGATGCTGTTCAGCACGAAGTAAATTCCGGTATGAGGACAGCCCGGACATAACAGAGGGGGGCGGCGGGGCAGTCCCGAAGCCGGTGATAGAACTTTACTTACTTCGGACCCGGGCAGCAGGCCGGCGCCCTGGCTGCTCTCGGCGACAATACGCGTGTTAAGCTCACCCACCAGAGGAATGAACTCCTTACCGGTAACCTCTATGCCCATTGCCTGAATATTCTCTTGAAGAAACGGGTCCAGTTCCTCGATAACGATGAGTCTTTCTACCCCGGCAGCGAACTCTTTTATCATTTTCTTCGGCAGTGGCCAGGTCATCCCCAATTTGAGGAAGGAGGCATCCGGGAAGACCTCGCTCTCGACGAAGTCCGACAGCTTGACCATACGCTCTTCGACAAGGGCATGGCGGGGCAGGGCGAAGACCGGCAGCATGACGTATTTCTGCACGTTATAATAGAAAGCGGGTGGCTTATTTTTCACCTCGCGACGGCGCTTGACGTCCACAACTGACTTGGAATGGGAAATGCGGGTGGTGGTGCGTACCAGCACTGGCGTATCGAATTCCTCGCTGATATCGAAGGCATAGGCCATTAGGTCGTAGGCTTCCTGGCTGTCGCCTGGCTCCAGCATCGGCACCTTGGCCAGCCTGGCATAATGGCGGTTGTCCTGTTCATTCTGAGAACTGTGTATCTGAGGGTCGTCGGCACAGACAACTACCATCCCGCCGACGATACCCGTTATCGAAGCCGCCATGAAGGCATCGCTGGCAACGTTCAGTCCAACATGTTTCATTGATGCCATGGCACGGGTCCCTGTGTAGGCTGCCCCCATAGCGACCTCCATGGCTACCTTCTCGTTGGTTGACCACTCGGCATAGATGCCGTCAAAGCGTGCCAGGTTCTCAAGTATCTCTGTGCTCGGCGTGCCGGGGTAGGCGGCGGCTACCTGAACACCGGCATGATAGGCACCCAATGCCAGGGCTTCATTTCCTGATAGTAATTGCAGAGTTTTTTCCATATTCAATCACGCAATCAAGAAATATTATAATAGTATTATATAAATAAGCGCAAGTATTTAATTGATGATTACGCAATAACGTATAATTCTACCTATCGTGTCAATTTTACCATAATTGATAACGGCTGGACAATTTCTGGTGCCTGTTGACAGCGGTCTTTCCATGTGTTACACTGCCAGTTGAAAATTATTTTCATTTAGTATTTGGATGCGATATTCAGAAAAAAGGATTGAAAGCATACTGAGACAAAGGGGTTACAAAATAACCCCGCAGCGGCGTATAATACTCGGCGCGATTGTCGGCAGTCACGAGCACCTTACTCCAGCAGAAATATATGAGAGGGTATGCCATGAGCACCCCGGCATTGGACTGGTAACCATTTATCGCACTCTTGAGATACTCGCTGGACTCGGTCTCATCTGTGAAATACGCGTCGCCGGTAATTGCCGCAGCTACCTGATGAGGCGGCCTGCGGAGCACCATCATCACCTGATTTGCTCCGACTGTGGCACCGTGATTGATTTTATCGATTGCGACCTCGGTGAACTGGAACAAAGACTGGCGGAAGAGACAAAGTTTAAGATTAATGGCCACATTCTTGAATTCATCGGACAATGCCGGAACTGCCGTAAGGAAGCGGTCACCAGATAAGATGAAAACGCTCAAACAAATTGCACACGAACTGCTGGAACATGCCCCCTTTACTGCTCTGGGGGCTGTCGTCGGAATCATCGTCATGGTCATAGTCCACTTTCTCAATACGCCCAGGGAGATTTCGCACGGGCTTTTCTACACTCTTCATCCCCTCCACATTGTCCTGAGCGCCCTGGTGACTACATCCATGTATAGAATACATTGTACCGGCAGCAGGCTCTGGATAGCTATTATTATCGGTTATACAGGCTCGGTAGGCATAGCGACATTGAGCGATATTCTCATCCCTTACGTCGGCGGTGATATACTGAATATACCATGGGAATTCGAGTTGCCCTTTATTGAAACGTCGAAGTTTCCATATATCGGAATTCCCAAGTGGATAATTGTCAATGCCGCCGCTGTTGTCGGGATGGCTTTTGCTTTCTGGAAGCCGACCACCAGGTTTCCTCACATGGGTCACGTGCTGTTGAGCACCTGGGCGTCATTATTTAGCTTTACCGCTTTCGGGATGGCCGACTGGATTCCGCTGCTGCCATATATCTTTCTTTTCCTGTTTCTCTCTGTCTGGCTGCCCTGCTGCATCAGCGATATCGTCTATCCGCTTCTGTGGGTTGGAGAAAGTGGCCATGAACATTCGAAAAAAGACTAGGAGTCCCCTGTGGTTTTTTTCTGCTCATGTGCACCTTTACTATTTATCGCGCAGTCTCTAGTTGTCGGTAGTAACCATCGAAATTATTATGCTACTATATTCATGAAATGGATGAGCAGTGGCATAACCTGAGTCCCGATGAAGCCTTAAAGGCGATTGACTCAAGGCGTTCCGGCTTAACTGCCGATGAAGCCAGGGCACGGTTGCTCAAGTACGGTCCCAACCAGCTTAAGGGCAGGAAGAAGACTCCGCCGCTGCTGGTTTTCCTCAGGCAGTTTCTCAGTCCCCTTATCTACGTACTTCTCGTTGCTGCGGTAATATCGATTATCGTTGAGCATTATATTGATGCCTGGGTAATCATCGGTGTCCTCCTGCTCAACGCCATCATCGGCTTTGTCCAGGAAACACGCGCTGAAAAGGCCATGGAAGCCCTCATCAGGATGGCGGCCCCCAAGGCGGATGTGCGTCGTGACGGCAGTGTCAGGACGGTACCCGCGCATGAAATCGTGCCCGGGGATATCATTCTCTTCGAGACCGGTGACAAAATACCGGTTGATGCCAGGCTCATTGAAGCCTCCAATCTGAAAGTGAACGAAGCCACCCTTACCGGGGAGTCGGTGGCGGTTGACAAGCATACCAGGTCGCTTACCGGGGAGTTAATACTGGCGGAGCGTAAGAACCTGGTATTCATGGGGACAATCGTGACCTATGGCCGGGCAACCGCCGTGGCGGTAAGGACCGGCATGGCCACCGAGATAGGCAAGATTGCTACCGGCATTCAGGAGGTAAAGCCTGAGAAAACCCCACTCCAGAAGAGCATCAGCAAGCTGAGCCGGTATATTGTTGGCCTCTTCCTCGGTGTCTGCGCGCTTCTGGTAGTCGTCGGACTACTCAAGGGCATGGAGTGGCTGGAGGTATTCCTGCTGGCCGTCGCTGCCGCTGTCTCCGCTATACCCGAAGGCCTCCCGGCGGTGGTTACCGTAGTCCTGGCTATGGGCATGAGGATAATGGCGCGCCGCAATGCCATTATCCGCAAGCTGGTGGCGGTGGAGACACTGGGGTCGGCCACGGTTATTTGCTCGGACAAGACGGGCACTTTAACACTGAACCAGATGACGGTACGGCGACTTTTCGTTGGCTACCGCTGGGTCGAAGTGACCGGTGAGGGCTATGTACCCGAAGGAGAGTTCCACAGCGACGGGCAAAAACTGAGTCCCGAAGCCGACCCGGTTCTGCTCCAGCACCTCAGGATAGGTTCCCTCTGCAACGATGCCGTATTGACCATGGAGGATGACCGGTGTTGCAGTATTTTCGGTGACCCGACGGAAGGCGCCCTGGTGGTGGCCGCCGCCAAGGCCGGCATGGGGAAAGAGAAGCTGGAAAAGACGTATCCCCGTCTGGATGAAATACCTTTCCAGAGTGAGAAGCTGTACATGGCCACGCTTCATGCCGGAGATGGGGGACGGGTAGCCTATGTCAAGGGGGCCACGGAGAAGATCCTCTCCCTGTGCAAATACCATTATAAAGCCAACGAGATTGTCCCGCTGGAGGAGGTTGATGCCGGGATAGTCCTGCAGGCCAACGAGGCCATGGCGGCAGAAGCGATGCGTGTTATCGCCACGGCTTACGTAGAACTGCCCCATGACCTGGAAGACCTGGAAGAGGAGCATATCAGGGGAAAGCTGGTCTTTGTCGGTCTGTCCGGCATGGCCGACCCACCGCGTGAGGAAGCCAGAGAAGCGGTGAGGTTATGCAAGCAGGCCGGCATCAAGGTAATGATGATTACCGGGGACAATCAGATAACGGCGAAGTCAATTGGCCGGCAGCTGGATCTGCCGTCGGGGAAATCCGTGACCGGTAGCGAACTGGCTGCGATGAGTGATGAAGAGCTGGAACAGCAGGTGGAGGATGTATCAATCTTTGCCCGAATCGAGCCCCTGCATAAGCTGAGGATAGTAAACGCCCTTAAAAGCCGCGGACATGTCGTCGCTATGACCGGCGACGGCGTGAACGATGCCCCGGCACTCAAGACGGCGAATATCGGTATTGCTATGGGTATTACCGGTACGGATGTCGCCAAGGAAGCCAGCGATATGACTCTGGCCGATGATAATTTTGCCTCGGTGGTAGCGGCGGTGGATGAAGGCCGGGCGATTTTCAACCGATTAAGAAACGACATCTTTTTCCTGCTGAGTACTAATATGGGTGAATTGCTGGCACTGGTCCTCACCATTCTGTTCGTCGGCAAGGCGCCGCTGCTGGCGGTGCAGATTATCTGGGTGAACCTGGTTACGGATACGGCTGTGGCTATCCCACTGGGACTTGAACCCAAGACTGGCGATGAACTCAAGCAGCCACCCCGCCACCCCGCCGTGGGGCTCCTCTATCCCGGACTGATAATGCGTGTGGCGACGATGGCCATCATCATGAGTGTCGGCATCTTCCTGATTTTCAACTGGGCCCAGGCCAGGATGAGCCTGGATGAAGCCCGCACCCTTGCCTTTTGTTCGCTGGTAGCTTTTGAATGGTTCCGTGCCTTCAATGCACGCTCTGACGAGCGTACTGTCTTCAAACTGGGTTTCCTGCGCAATCGCTGGCTGGTAGCTTCCATCTCGGTGGCCATATTGCTGCAGCTTGCTGTCGTCTATGTACCGTTCCTCCAGGTAGCTTTCCACACGGTGCCGCTGGGCATAGACAAATGGGGTATCGCGGTTCTGGCCGGCGGCAGCCTGTTCATCATCGAGGAAACCCGCAAAGTCTTTCTCCCGAAGCTGTTTTCGCTGGGGAAGTGGCAGCCGGCAGAATTCAAGCTTCTTAAGAGGTAATAACTTAAGTATCGAGGGTGGTGGGGTGGGAGGACAAAAATCCCCCTTAATCCCCTTTTACTAAAGGGGGAAACTGGTTGGGTGTTTATTATAACGGGATAGGCCGTAGATGATACTGGGCGATAGGGTGGGAATAGATATAAAAGGTAAATATTAAAGCAACCTCACCCCCTCTGTCCCCCTCTCCAAACAGATACATCGGTGAAAGCCTTAGATAATTTTGTTTGGAGAGGGGGAGTTATTTATGAGAGGGGCTGGCGCCCCTCTCCGCTGGCTACACCCTGTATAGATATTAAAATTCTTATTTGTCGTAAGGTGATTTCTTAATCTACCTAATTTTCAGGACGTTGATGAGGCTCGGCAGGCATCGGTATTGGCTCATCCAGAACGATTGGAATATTGTTATCCTTCATAATCTTAGCGACGCATCCCATCATATACTCTAGACTCGCCTCTGACACTACCGAGACACCTTCTATCCAAATTACACCATTGATACGCGGAATAGTGAAAATGTTGCCTTCTTCTTTATGAAGGTTAAGAAACAATCGGTCCGATATCGAGAAATACCACTCGGTCGGTGCTTGATACACCTCACCTAAATAGCCTCCAGGTACCCTGATGAGAACTTCTCTGGTATTGGGGTCTCCTTTTATCACCTTTTCAACCGAGAGATTGAATATTGTATAGGCGTGTTTTCCTCCCCAATGTCCCTCAGCAACGTTTACCACTTCGTTCCTCTGGTCAGTGATAGTCCCTAATACGATTAAGTCTGCATTTATTACCGCTTCTGTTAAGGGGTCTGGCTGTTCGTGTGCTGGTGGTGGGGTAGGTGGGCCTGGCGGTGGGCCTGATTCTGGGCGGACTGGCAGTCGAATGAAGGCTATACTTTCCTCGTCAGCCAGGGTATTAAGGCTGGTTATAGGCACAACTGCCTGCACTCCGTTAAAGCGTTTGGATATGATCTCTACAGTTCCTACGGTAGCAACTGCCTCGGCAACTGCGTCAGCCTGGTCGGGTACACCCTCAACTATTACCCGGACACTACCATTGATCAGCTCAATGCTTCCTTGCCGGGCAAATTCTTCGGCTTCACCTCGACTTTCCGCATCGATTAAGTCCCATAAGTGAGAGCTCAATTTCGGGTTTCCCTTTTCCGGTGGTTCTATTGGAGGGAGGTTCGTTGCTTCATTTTCCTTTTGCTCCGATGGTAGGGGGAGGCTCTGTTCTTCTACTTGATTGGAAGTGCAGGCTGCTGCTGGAAGGAAGATGATAAGAAGGATTAACGACAGGATAAATACTTTCTTATAATTCATATCCCCTCCGCCGCCTAGACTCACAATTCATCGCTTGTTAATATATGTAACGTATGAAGTATCTAAATGATTGTACTAATTCTATAATTTGTCAAGACTTAAAGAACGCTGGTAAAGCAGGCCCGAGCAATAAAAAAGAAGCCGGAGTTTCCCCCGGCTTCTGGCCACTGCCTCCACCCCGCATTACTTGACTTTAATTTCGATTTTCTTGCTCTCCGGCTCTTCCGCCTTGGGGAGCTTTATCTCCAGGAGACCCTTCTTGAGGGTGGCGGTAATCTTCTCGGCATCAACCCGCGCGGGAAGCGTCATGCGGCGGATATACTGCCCGAAGTGCCTTTCGCGGGTATAATGGGTCGTCCCTTTCTCCCCTTCCTCTTTCTCTTCCTTCTTCTCCGCCTTGATTGTCAGGACATCATCATCCAGGCTGATGTCAAGGTCTTTCTTCCTGACACCCGGCATCTCCGCCTTGATTACCAGTTCGCCTTCCTCTTCATACATGTCCATCCTGGGAGTCAGGCTGGTTTCAAAGGCCGACCTCGCCATTGCCTCAACCTCTTCGAGCAGGCTGAACGGGCGGAAGAAAGGTCTCAGCGCAAAACCTCCGTTCGGACTTCGTCTGACTAATGCAACCATCGTGTACCTCCTTTAGTACTTAACAATTCATTGTCAACTTAATTATAGATATACTATTAAGATTTGTATGCGACTTTTGTCACACTCACATACATCGGGCGGCTGGAAATTATAATATTGCTTTAGTAAGATAATGATGTCAGTCGGGAGGCGAATGATGGCAAAGGATAAAGAAAAAGCTAGAGAGCACAAGATAATGCACGGTGTATACAAGGCGGGGGGCAAATACCATTGCGGCGAATGCAGCACGGAAATAGATTTTGGGGAT
>SMTZ1_10008709_pt1 | contig 10136 bp, 9 predicted proteins | sample DeeMarSWOR136_30_FD_25667 | JGI IMG/M metagenome (IMG submission 25667)
CGCAATCATCTGGAAGCGCCCGCCTATGGAGAGGGAGGAGTGAACAGCGATGTCCACGCCGCCATCGTGGGCGGCGTAGCAGTGGGCGATATCAACGGGGACGATGCGCCGGAGGTGGTAGCCGCCGACCTCGAAGGGAAGGTCTATGCTTGGGGTGCCTCCGGTGGCTTGCTTGCCCGCTTTCCCGTCTCCACGAACCCTGAGTTCTCCAAGCCCGAGGACCGGAACGAAAACAACGTATTGGATAGGGGGATTCTTGCCGCGCCGGCTCTGGGCGACCTTGATGGGGATGGGAGGCTCGACATTGTCGTGGGGGCGATGGATCAACATGTCTATGCCTGGAAAGGAGATGGCACTCCTGTTGGCGGATGGCCAGTGCTGGCGCGGGATCTCAGTCAGGCCCCTCCCAAGGGTGCCCGAATCGTGTCCTCACCCGCTCTGGGAGACCTAGATGGGGACGGCTCATTAGAGGTGGTGGTGGGAACCAACGAGGTCTACGGAATCAGCGGCAGGGTGTATGCCTTCTCCAGCAACGGCACGCTGTTGCCCGGCTGGCCGGTCCGGGTACCCTCGCTCATTCCCAAAGGGCCGGACGCTCTTCCCCTGATTGGGCAGGGTGTGCCATCGGCGCCAGCCTTGGCCGACGTGGACGGCGATGGGACACTGGAGGTAGGGATCGCCGCCGTGGGTGGGCGAGGCTTCCTGTTTGGGGCTGATGGCCGTCGCCGCATGAGGTTTAAGATGCTGGCTCGGGATTTCGGGCCTGATAGCGAGGCAAAGGATGGCCCATCCATCTTCGCCATCACCAATGGTTCCTTCGGCGACCTGGATGGCGATGGCGGGCTGGAATTCACCGTGGGAACCACCGGGGCCCGCAGCGGCCTCACCATTGCTGTGCCCGGCCTGAGGGTTCCCTTTGAGCACCACCTGTCGGCGTGGAACGCCTGTACCGGCAAGTACCTGCCTGCCTTCCCTAGGGTGGTGGAGGACTTCCAATTCTCCATGAACCCTGCCATCGCTGACATAGACGGCGATGGCTTGCCGGAAATCATCGCTGGCACTGGCGGCTACCTCCTCCATGCCTTCAACCATCTCGGTCAGGAACCGAAGGGGTGGCCCAAGTTCACCGGCCACTGGATGGTCGCCTCCCCGGCCGCGGGCGACATTGACAACGATGGCCTCCTGGAAGTGGTCATTAACACCAGAGAGGGACAGCTCTTCGTCTGGGATACGGAAGGCCCCACCCATGTGAGAGGCCGGCCAAGCGTCCAGTGGCAGAAGTTCCACCACGACCAGTGGAACACCGGGTGCTTCCACACACCCCTGCCAGGGGAGTGAGACACTAGGCTGGAGCGGCAATGGGCTCAGCGCTTGACATTTGACATTATGAGGCGAAACTGAGTGAAAGCCCCCGTGGGTGTCACTGATTTTGGGACCATGGGGTCGAGTCTTGCAATACGACAGTCTCACTTTCTGCTCACCATTGACCTGAGGCCGGCGCCCCATGGTCGCGTGTTTCTCGCCTACGTAGTCAACAATCTTCGGCAAAGCGTGCTCAGTGAGCATGCTCTTGGTGCTGGGTGCGGAGATCGAAAGAAGGATCTGTGAAATGGAATTGACACTTGTCCTTCGATTGATGAATTCGGTTACATATTGATTCCCTCAGGACTAGGTACTGAGTGAGCAAACGAAATCATCTCTGCTGGTAGGATACGTCACGGTATTTGCGAATCGAAGTACTTAGCACGGCTCACAAGTCACGGACCAGACCAAGTACAAGCCCATCACGCTGCAACGCGGTGTGAGCCGTGACCCTACATTCCCAAAGTGGGCTAATTATGTTGTTACTTTTTCCTTGACCTACAAACCAATTTCTCCGTACACTACCTCCACCGAAAACAAACTTTTTCTCATCACATCATCTGTCACAAAAAGAAAGGGGGGACAGTATGCGAAGAGTTCTGATATGCTTAGCAATCCTGTTGTCGCACGTAGTTATTGTCGGATGTTGTAGCACTCGAACCTGCGTGGGACCAGCTGATACTCGCGCGAGAGCAATGAAATGGTTTTCACCCTCAATAGCCCCGCTCAAAACCCATACGGGCGAGCAATTATCAGAGTCAATTCGTGAATGTGTGAGTAAAGCTGGTCCAGAGCCAATGAACGTTCTGATTTTGTCCGGAGGAGGACAGAACGGCGCATTTGGGGCGGGATTCCTCAATGGTCTGGCTGCGCGAACTGAGAAACCGGATCTTCAATTTGATATTGTGACGGGTATCAGCACCGGTGCCTTACAGGCGACCCACGCTTTCCTTGGTCCAGAATACTACGAACGCTTAAAACAGGCGTACACGACGGTCTCCAAAGAAGATATCTATCGTGATCGCTTCATCCTTGACTTGATATGTGCAAGTTCGATAAAAGACACAGCCCCACTCCGCTCATTGGTAGAAGAATTCATCACAATGGACATTCTCCATCAAGTTGCGCAAGCCCATGAAGCAGGGCGCCGACTCTACATCGGGACTGTAAACGTGGACACCGGTGAATTTGTCCCCTGGAATATGGGGGAAATCGCGACAAAACACAACCAGGAAGCGTTGCGCCTATACCACGATATCCTTATGGCCTCTGCATCCATTCCCTTGCTCTTTCCGCCGGTTCTGATACGGCAGGTAACGTCTTCAGGGGCGGCTTCTGAAACTCTTCACACAGATGGAGGGACGAGAGAGACGGTGTTCTTCCGACAGTTCATGGTTGAATTCATTAATGCTGTTCAGAAGGCAATGCGAGAAGCAGGTCCCTACGGAGCGATCGCCAGGCTTGATGAGGCAGCGATGACTGTTATCGTAAACGGTAAGATTGGCCTGGGGTATGAATGTACCCAGGAACGGTGGGCGTCGGTGGGAATCCGTTCGTTGAGCGCATTGATGGATCAGTCAACAGTTAACGCTGTTTTTCGTGCATACGCTCTCGGATGTTCAAATGGAATATCCTTCAGAATGGTCCGGATTCCGGATGACACAGAAATCGACTCTCATTCGTGGGAATTCGATACAGACACTATGAGGAGGCTGTTCAACCTGGGCTTCGATATGGCTCAATCCGATCCCATCCCCTGGGAGACAAAACCACCAACCGCTGAAGATATCGATTCCCTCTGCAGGTAGGCGAGTCAGGGGGGCTGTGCCGCTGGACATATCATCAGTAGCTGATTGAAATTGGGGCCGACAATTTCATCCAGCCTGACCGAAGTGGAAACTCTATGAACGTGATGTGACTTCTCCAGGAGACTTTAGACGCGAAATCGGATAGGGCCGAACTGTGAACGCCACTGTAATGGAAAAAGACACCTCGCATCAGAGTCAGTCCAATGAATGCGCGGATTCCCATAGTAAGGCTAACGAAACTGCACCTCAGAAGTCCTGGATAGGCGATAAGGATATGATAGGTACGGCAGGGAGCATTCTGCCGCCTAGTCCGGGTTTCTGTCTTATACATGTGTTTTCTGATTCCACGGTGCAGGAGTTGCCTGACTGGGGATGGTTAAATCAATAGCATGGTAGCCCCAGTCGTATGAAAAACAGGCGCCTAACCTGGGATCCTACCTGTCCTCGTTCCAATAGTGCCAGTTTTATGCTGGCATAATCCTGGCGTTTTTCTGCTTTTGATCCAACAGCGTCGTTTCCTTGTCGTGATCGCAGCAGTGTTGGCCTAGACAGGGTCATAGAACCTGACTCAGCTGGCGAATCTTTGTCGGTACCTCGTGAGACCTACCATCGATGCATGGCGTGTGACATAGGTCAGAAGTATGCTATCATAGATCACTGTCCGGTCCGCTCAGAGCCCCGAAAAAAAAGTATCTCAGGAAGGAAGGTGGCCATGAAGGACATTCACGATATCTTCACCCAGTTCAAGAAGGAGTTTCCCGAAATCCACGCAGGAAACGAAGCTCTGGGAAAGGAGATTCACGAGAACGGGGGACCGTTGCCCGAGAAGACGCGCTGGTTGATCAAGCTTGCGGTCTCAGCAGGGAGCAAACATGACCGCGCGCTGGAGACCCACATTCTGAAAGCGAAAGAGGCAGGTGCAAAAGATGAGGAAATAAGGCACGCCCTCCTGCTGCTAATACCAACAGTAGGCTTCCCCGCTTTTATGGAGGCGTACTCAGTCTTTAAGAACATCCAACAATCCGCTTAAAGAGGCGGGGCACCGTTGATGCATTGGAGACTGAACCGTGTGGCTTGTTGAGAAAAAGGTGGTTCATCACCTGCTCGATCTGGGGTTCGAAAGGGTGGATATACCGATCCTGGTGAAGTTTGAATTTGAGGTTAGGGAGGGCTGTTTCGTTCGGGACAGCCTGTCGACGCAGACTCTGTACAACAGGCAGCTGCTTGAGAAACGGTACCCCCAGCTCAACATGGGATCGCTGGAGGCATGTATAAGTCACACGGCAAACCAGGAAATCGTGAAGTATCTGAGAGGGTGTGGATTCTCGGGCGAAGACGACGACTTCTGCAGATTGAGTGCCTCGTCCTCGAGTTAATGTGCATGCCTAGCTTCCCCTGATTCGTTCAGGCTGCCTTTTCCAAGCAGAGAGCTCACGCATCTGGCGCCCGTAATTAATCTCCTTTTTCGTTACACCTGCCGACATCATTTCTCCATCACTTAGGCCACGATCCATTCCATCAAGGATGAGGTCGATTTTGGGATAGGGGAGGCCCAGAGCAGCCTGGTCCGTGATTCCTTTGAGCATGTCCGGAGAGGGCTCCTGGTCGAGTATCTCTGCTGGTATCCCCACGTGCGCTGCGAGTTCCCGAATCTGTGTCTTATATAGACTCATCAGCGGCGAAAACGGGAGATCATCGATGCCGCCGCTAACGAACCAGCCCACCGCAAATTCAGAACGGTTGGCAGCACTCAGAAGCACCAGGCCTCGGTCTTTTGCCATTTTTTCCAGAATTTCACGGCGGTAAACATGCCGCGCATTAAATGCCACTTCCACGTGGCGAACCCCGCATTTGCAAACCCACTGCTTGAATCTATGTCCCTCAAACTGGTCCCGGCGAAGGACCGATATCCACGCCGATTCACGAAATACCAGCTCATAGCAACGCATCACAACACGGTTCAGAAGGCCCGACAGGGAAGCGACGCGCATGAAGAAAAGATTGTAGATGCCCCGCTGGCGCATTGCTGGCTCGATGTTGTATACCTCCAACTCCAGTCCCAGCCAGTTGGTTGCAAGGCGGGCCCTGTCCTGCGACGCCTTGCCGCTGTCACGGCCGCAGAGGTATGCAACCCGCACGTAGTGCTTGCCCAACGCCTGCACGGCTAGCGTTGAAAGAACGACCGAATCCAGACCTCCACTGAGTCCTATCAGGACGCCTCGGGCCTGATGGGCTTTGGCAATTTTCCGGATATACTGCTCGATGGAGCTGATGGTTCCATCGACATCAGTGGCCAACACTGAGGGTACAGACAGCATGATTCAGACCCTTAGCACACCGCCCGGTACGCTATCTCCAATGTGACTGAGAGAGAATCAGCGCCATTCCCATTGTGTTCCTCACTTCCGGGCAAGTCAATGTTGCACCGACGCCCCATCCCGGTCTGTTGCGAGGAAGGCCGAAAAATGCTAGGTTGTGCAAACCTGGTCTGTAAGCTTGTTGCCCTGTCTGATCGCCAACAGCATGAGTGCTCGTCATGGCCCGAGATGGAAATCAAGCGGACGAGGTTGCGCACAGTTATGAGAATTGGGAACAACGAATTTTGTTTTCGCGGAAAATCGCCAATGATGGGGTTCAAACCACCGCTAACAGCCGAGCAAGTCGAAGCTATTGGTGACATCAGCCAGGCCAGTGAAACCCTTCGTGTCGCGCTTGATCCGAGCGCGGATTTTGATCCCATCCCTGCTCCGCAGCCTGGCGACTGGCTGGCTGAACACCCGGAATCCGGCCAGTCCTTTGATGACTACGTTCGCTCTAAGCCCAACCGGCCTGAAGGCCTCCGCACAAAAGTCTATCTCGCTCCGCTAGGAGAATTCGCTGAAACACGAAGTCCCTCTTTGGAGACTCTCAAATCCTTTGCTGCAACCTTCTTCGCCATGGATGTAAGGGTACTTTCCGCCTACGATCTCGGTCAATTGCCATTGACGACCCGAATCAACCCATATACAGGCAATCAACAAATTCTTACTACCGATGTACTGGACTACCTGCTGGGTATGCTCCCCACGGATGCCTTCTGCCTTCTGGCCGTTACCATGGAGGATCTTTACCCTGATCCCCGCTGGAACTTCGTCTTCGGCCAGGCTACTCTGCGCCATCGTGTTGGTGTGTTTAGCTTCGCCCGTTACGATCCCGCGTTTTACGGAGAGGCGCGCACAGGAGATTACCACACGGTGCTTTTGAAACGGGCGTGCAAGGTGCTCGCTCATGAAACAGCCCACATGTTCTTGCTCGAACATTGCATTTTCTTCAAATGTCTCATCAACGGATCCAACCATCTGGCTGAGAGCGATTCCAGACCACTACATCTGTGTCCGGTTTGTCTTCGCAAGCTCCAGTTCAGCATCGGATTCGATGTGGTGGATCGGTATCGAAAGCTGCTCAGCTTTCATCAACGGGTTGGTTTTGATGATGAATCCGTCTGGATAGAGAAGCGTCTCAAACTCATTCAAGATCGGTCCCGAGGCACAACGCATATCATCACATGAGTCTCATCCGAAACAAAAAGAACAGCACGGAACGGGCCAGAGGTTTCGATCGTGTCAGCACTAGCTATGAGGATCAACCATGGAGGGACTACACCCAATAAACTATAGAATCACTTTGGAACCGGACTTAACACGCTTCATCTTCACAGGAAGCGCCGAGATTGCGGTTGAGGCTGACAGCCCGGTGAACAAGATCACGCTGGATGTTCTAGAATTGGCCATCTGGAGCTGCAAGGTCGACGTGGATGGTACATTCGTGGATTGCCCATTTCGCATAGACCCCAGCGAACAGACGCTGCGGATCTCCCTGCCACAGGAGATGTCCCGAGAAATCCTGTTACGGATCGATTACGTGGGCTCCATTAATGATAAGATGGCCGGCTTCTACAGGAGCCAGTGCACCACTGAGGGAAAGACAACATACATTGCAGTGACGCAGTTCGAGGAAAATCATGCGCGACGGGCCTTTCCCTGTTTTGATCATCCCGTGAAAAAAGCAACTTTCAACGTGGACCTGGTGATTCCAGAACATCTTGTGGCCATATCCAATGGGCCAATAGCAGAAGAGAAGCGCACCAATGATGGAAGAAAGCTGCTGCGATTTCAGCAGACACCGAAGATGTCGACCTATCTGCTCTTTTTCGCTGTCGGTGAATTTGAGTTTGTTGAAGATCGGAATGATGTCTTGGTTCGGGTAGTAACGACGCCTGGAATGACACAATATGCCCGCTTTGGCCTTGAGTTTGGCAGAAGGTCCCTGGAATTCTGTGAGGAATACTACGGTATACCCTACCCCCTTCCCAAACTGGATCTCATCGCCATTCCAGAGTTCGCATTTGGCGCCATGGAAAACTGGGGTGCTATCACGTTTCGGGAAAATCTATTACTGCATTACCCAGAATTCACATCCAAGGCAGATGAACAGAGTATATGTGAGGTCATTGCCCACGAGATGGCACATCAGTGGTTTGGCGATCTGGTCAGTCCGTCTGACTGGCAGTACCTCTGGCTCAATGAGAGTTTTGCCACGTACTTCGGCTATGGGATCATCCATCACGACCATCCTGAATGGGATGTCTGGGGGCAATTCCTGCAAAAGTATACACATCAGGCCTTCGAAAGAGATGCCCTGCACGAAACGGTCCCGGTGGAGCTGCCGGGAGGGCAAAAGGTCGCAATTAACACCAGTACTGCCCCCATCATCTACAACAAGGGAGGCAGCATCTTGCGGCAGATTGAAGGGTATATCGGCGAGGACAGCTTCAAAGCAGGATTACAGAAGTATTTAAAGCACCACGAATATGGGTGCGCAGCAAGCCACCACTTGTGGGAGGCCTTTGAAGCCGTCTCCGAACGACCGGTGACCGGAATGATGAAGAGTTGGGTCGAGCAACCAGGCTTCCCCATGGTGGAGGCGCGAAGAGATGGGCAGAGTGTCACCCTGAGTCAGAGAAGATTCTCGTATCTGGCCGGCGAGGCACAGGCATCTCACCAGCAGTGGCTCATCCCCATCGCGGTCAGGGTTTTCTATGAAAATGGTGAGTCGAAATCTGTCACGACCCTTCTCGAAGGTGAAAGCAAGAGCATTGATGTTGGGTCGGGGGCTGTGGCCTTCAAAGTCAATGAGGGACAGAATGGATTCTATCGGGTCAGGTACCTGGACAGAGATGTCCTGGATGAACTGGGGAAAAGGGTATCCAACAAAGACCTGCCTCCCGAGGATCGGTGGGGGCTTCAAAACGACCTCTATGCCTTGGTGAAACGTGGTGATGTCCCGATTGGAGACTACCTGCGCTTTCTATCCAACTATGATCATGAAGACGCGTTTCTGCCGCTCATAGGTATTGCCAGCAACTTGTACCAGGCATTCCTGGTTTTAGCGGACCCGAAACGAAACGCGGTGGCGTCCGTCGGGAAATCTTTGCTCGAGAGAGTTCTCCGTGACATCGGCTTGGAGCCAAGACTCGATGAAGAGCACCCCATCTCCATCCTCAGGGAACAGATCGTGTGGCATGCGGTGCTATATGGCTCAAAAGATATTGAAAGCTTCGCACTGAGCAAATTCGACTCCCTCGTGGGGGGGGAAGTTATCCACCCAGACCTCCTGAAAACCGTCATGCAGGTTGGCGCCCTGCATGGGCACGAGGAGACCTTTGACTGGTTCGTCCGCAGGCTTCAGTCATCGGAAAGTGAGCAAGAACGCATGAATGTACTTGTGGCCCTGGGTTGCTTCAGGGACAGAACACTCATCGCAAGAATCCAACAATACATTCTGGATGAAGTACCCAGTCGGAACAAGTTTGTCCCGATCACTGTCATGGCCTCAAATCCCCACGCAGTATCGTACATGTGGGATTGGTACGTATCCCATGTGGCCGAACTGGAGCAGTTCCATCCGATGCACTACGAGCGGGTCATTGCGGGACTTGTTCCCGTAGGTGGTATTGGCAGGGAAGAGGAGGTTTTTACTTTCTTTCAACACTATATGGCAAGCAAAGATGTAGCGAAAGACACCATAACCCTTTCGCTGGAAAAGCTCAGAATCTATTCAAGAATGAGTAGGTTATGACTCCTCAAACTCGCCCTGTGAACGACCTGACAGTATCCTGGCGATGCCGACAGATGTTTCCCTTTGACAGCCTCATCGTTACACTCCAACCAATCACGTGAATCAAAAGCAGGCGCGATCTCGTCCTGAGGGTCTTTTCTTGGTCCCTGCCTCCAGCCGCGGAATGAACATGGGAGTTTCTCTCTTGTACTGCACATACCTTTCGCCAAGACGCCTTTCCAATTCCGGTTCTTCGATTGCTCTCAGATGCAACACGTTAAGACCAACAAAAAGCGGGGTGAAGATGAAGACGAGAGTGACAGATCCCAAAAGGGTACCAATTCCAAACATGAGAGCGAACACCCCTGTGAGCATAGGATTCCTCGTGTATGCGTAAGGCCCACTAGCGACCAATCGCGGCGGTGGATTGAACGGTACGGGCGTTCCCCTTGCCTTAACAAAATGGAGGAGGGACCACAGGAGGAGGAATAGCCCCCCACAAAGAAGCGGAACAGACAACAGAACATTCCACGGTGCAAAAAGAATCTTAGGAAGATTCAATACCCTGTCTATGTGAAATGATAAGGCAATAATGCCAACAACAAAGCTGGTAAAGAATAATCCACCTACGGGTGTGAGAAGCATTCGCACTGTCTTATTGCCGGTGGCAGCCTTGTGATAGAGCTCGATCACTCTATTGCGATGGCTCATTGCCTCAACCATCCCAACGTTCGATCATGTTGCCCTGCGAACCACGACAGCCCATCGCCCATGCCGGCACCGCATTCTTCGGATGAGGCCCTATTGAAATGAGTTCAAAGTGAACGCAACACGCCTGGCCCTTGAGTTCTGGCCAAAAGGGTTTCTTAT
>SMTZ1_10008711_pt1 | contig 10136 bp, 7 predicted proteins | sample DeeMarSWOR136_30_FD_25667 | JGI IMG/M metagenome (IMG submission 25667)
TTTCTATTATCAAATATAAAATAATTAAATCCAGAGTTTTTTAAGTCAAGAATAAATGTTTCAAAGTCTTTTAAAACAAATCCTTTATCTAGAGATTGATAAACCGTAATAATTTTTTGATCGTCATCATTAAAATTTATAAAATTTAAGATAGTTCCAGTTTCATCGGTGGCGAATATAGCTATTAAAGTATCTATTATAAAGCATTTCATTTTTATTATATTCTTCTGCTGTAAATTTTCTTAAATAATAATAATAATATTTCCTTAAGTTATAATAGTAATGCTTGAAATTAATATTTCTGGTTTGAAATTAAAATCTCCTATTATTTTGGCGTCTGGTATCTTAGGTGTTTCATGTTCTACCATGAAAAGAGTAATTAACTCTGGTGCTGGAGCGGTAACTACTAAATCAATTGGTCCAAAACCTAGAATAGGTTATAAAAATCCTTCTATTATTGAAGTTTACCCTGGGACATTTTTAAATAGCGTTGGTTTAGGAAATCCTGGAATTGATGATTTTGTTTCTGAAATTAAAGAAATTAAAAATTATAATTTCCCTTTAATAGTGAGTGTATTTGGAGATAATATTGACTCTTATTTAGAAGTTGCTTTAAAAGCAGAAAACGCTGGAGCTGATGCATTAGAAATAAATATCTCTTGCCCACACGCAGAAATCTCTTGTATAGGAATCAATAAAGACTTAACTCATTCAGTTATTACTGAGTTGAAAAAGAGAATCAAAGTACCTATATTCGTTAAATTAAATCCAAACGTGACAGATATTTGTGAAATAGCTTTAGCATCTGAAAAGGCTGGAGCTGATGCTGTAGTTGCTATTAACACTTTAGAAGCTATGATTATTGATGTTAATGTAAAAAGACCTATATTATCACATGGAAGTGGAGGGCTTTCTGGAAGAGCAATTCATCCAATTGCCGTAAAAAAAGTTTATGATCTCTATAAAGTACTAAAAATTCCTATTATTGGTTGTGGAGGAATATACGATTGGAAAGATGTTGTTGAATTCTTCTTAGCTGGTGCATTTGCTGTTCAAATTGGGACGGCATTATATCAGGGTTTTGATATAATCTCAAAAATGAATTATAATCTCATTAATTACTTAGAAGAAAAAGATTATCATTCAATATCAGACATAAGAGGTTTGGCTCATCAATATAAAGTTCAGGAGGTACCTGATTTTGACTGAAAACACAATCCAAACAGTTAGAGTTAAAAAAGTAATAAATGAATGTGAAGGTATTAAAACCATCCAATTTAATTTGAAAGAGATCAATTCTTTTAATTATAATCCTCCTAAAGCCGGACAATTCGTAATGGTCTGGGTTCCTGGCGTTGATGAGGTTCCAATGTCTCTATCTGGTTGTGACGATGATGGAAATTGGGCAATAACGGTTAAAAATGTAGGAGAATGCACAAAAGCAATTCATAATTTAAATATAGGAGATTTTATAGGAGTGAGAGGCCCGTTAGGCAACTCTTTCGAATTTCCAAAAGATCAATCAAAAGTTTCAATTTTAGTTGGTGGAGGATTTGGAATTGCTCCCTTAAAGTATCTTGCTTCTGATTTAAGTAGAAGAAGTTTTAAAACGATTATTATTGATGGAGCAAAAATTGGAGAAGAACTGCTTTTTATTAATGATTTTAAGACTCTAAATAATGAATATTCAGAAATATTTTTTTGTACTGATGATGGAAGTTATGGAGTAAAAGGTATGGCCTCTGATACATTCAAAAGTCTAATTAAAAACTATACGAAATCCGATTTGTCTAATTTAATTATATATTCCTGCGGGCCTGAAAAGATGCTCTATAGCATATTTCAGATTTGTGAGAAATATAATATTAAATTACAAGTTAGTTTAGAAAGGATTATGAGATGCGGCTGTGGTTTATGTGGATTATGTGCTATGGATCCACTAGGATTATTGGTATGTAAAGATGGACCAGTTTTTAGTTTAAAAGAATTAAAGCAATTAGAGGATTTTGGAAAACATAAAAGAGATTTTACAGGTAAAAAAGTTCCTTTAGATTAAATTCCTTCTTATTCTTATTCTCGCAAATTAATAAGTGTAGATCTGACTATATCAATTGTTTTAAAATATTCGGAAAATAATTGATCGTTGCTAATTGTCTCATCTAATGAAAGGGAAATGACAAATTCTGAACCACATCCTACAATAAGAAGTTTACCCTCCTTCCCATCAATTAATACTAGATTTAAATCTCCTTTTCTAGTCTCCTTACAAGCTCGTTCCCCAAGAGATATAAAGGCGGAAGTCATAGCCGCATACTTCATTTCATCCTTTGGATCAACAGCTTTTGGAAGAATACTATCAATAGGTATACCTTCAGTAGTAATTAGGTTCACTGCTTTTACACCTTTGATATTCATCAGTAATTTTAAAGCAAATATAGCATTCATCGACTTATCAGCAATTTTATAAATTTTGTACCTATCTATAAAATCCCCTGTTTCTGCGACTAATCTTTTCTCTTTTAATCGATTAATAGTAGTTCTTATAGTTGCCTCGTCTTTTTTTAAGATCTCACTTATTTGAGAAATTGTGAGGGTTTTTATTTTTAATTCTTTTATTATTTTCTGTCCTAATGTCATTGGCAAATAAAATCACTTCTCTGTTAAATTTTTTTAATAAATAATATTATGTTCATTGTTATACCTAGTAGAATAAGTTATATATAAATCCTTACATAGTTATATATATGATTCAATGTTATGTATATAACAAGTGTTCTATTATATATTGTCACAAAATATTAACTTCATGCCAAAATATATTATTTGAGACATAAAAAAATTCTATGAAATTTCAAATCTTTTTTAGAGTATAATATAATGGTTCCTGTTGAAGTTAATAATACAAATATTATCGAAAAAATTTCTCGTGATGTTATAAATTATTTAATTAGTAATCCAGGAACTTCACGTCAAAAAATTACAAATATTAAGGGTAGAATTGGAAAAAAATATAAACTTAATAGGGTTATTAAGAATGCTACTGTTCTAAATTTTGCTTCTCCTGAAGAAAAGAAAATCATTATTCAAATTTTAAAAAGAAGAACAACAAGAACAATTTCAGGAGTATCTGTAATTGCAATTATGACTAAACCACTTCCGTGTCCCGGTACATGTATTTATTGCCCAGGTCAAGATTCACAACCTAATCAAAAAGTTGCTCAATCATATACAGGTCAAGAACCCGCAGCAATGAGATCTATTCATAATAATTATGATCCATTTAAACAAGTTCAAAGTAGAATTCAAGATTTAGAAGCAATTGGTCATGCTGTTGACAAAATTGAATTAATCATTATGGGAGGAACTTTTTTATCTACAAATTTAAATTATCAAAAACAGTTTATCAAGGGTGCATATGAAGGAATAATTAATAGAAGTACCAAGACTTTAAACCAAGCAAAAAGATTAGCGGAAAAATCTAAAAGGAGATTAATAGGCTTAACAATTGAAACAAGACCTGATTACTGTAAAGAAGAACAAGTAGATATGATGCTGAATTTTGGGGCTACGAGAGTTGAAATTGGAGTACAAACAGTCTTTAATGAAATATATGAATTAGTAAATAGAGGTCACACAATTAAAGACACCACTGAAGCGATTAGAATAGCTAAAGATGCAGGTTTAAAAGTCAATGCTCATATAATGCCTAATTTACCTGGTTCTAATTATTTGAATGATATTCAAACCTTCGATATTTTATTTTCTAATCCAGATTTTCGACCTGATATGCTAAAAATTTATCCTTGTTTAGTTATAAAAGGTACTGAATTATATAATTGGTGGAAAAATGGAAATTATACTCCGTATTCAGATGAAAAATTAATTGATTTGATAGCTAATGTCAAAGAGAAACTACCTCCTTATGTCCGAATTCAAAGAATTATGAGAGATATACCTGCACGTTTAATAGAAGCAGGCTGTAAAAAAAGCAACTTAAGACAATTAGTACAAGAAAGACTAGTAGAACTCAATTATAAATGTAACTGTATTAGATGTCGAGAATTTGGCATTTCTAAGGGAATAGACGCTCTTGATAATAATTCTCTTGAGAATGTTTTATTAACTAGATTTGATTATGAAGCCTCTCAAGGTAAAGAAATCTTTTTATCTTATGAAAATAAAGAAGAAAACTATCTAGTAGGATATTTAAGACTAAGAAAACCTTCGAGATTTGCCCACAGACCGGAACTAAATGATGGAAAAACAATGATAGTCAGAGAAATTAAAGTTGTTGGTGAATTAGTCCCGAAGGATTTAAAACCAAACCGTTATGCTCAAATTCAGCATCGTGGATTTGGAAAATTATTAATGCAAAATGCTGAAAGAATTTCCTCTCAAGAATTTAAAGCTAAAAAATTGGCAGTTATAAGCGGAATTGGAGCAAGAGATTGGTTTTATAATTTAGGATATAAATTAGACGGTCCTTATGTTTCAAAAACTCTAAAATGATTACTTTTAATTTAAATTACTTTATCACTATAGATTAATGATAATGTTGCATGAAAGAATTTCTTGATTTCGCCCTTTTCCCTAGTTATTTTAGTTAAGCCTTACTGGCAGGAGTCTCCGATCTAAAAAGATTTTTACCCAATTTTCGACTAAGTTTTATTACTTCAACTTCATATATAAATTATTATGATATATAAAAAGTTTAAATATATCATTTAATTTTTCTTATTTATTAAAATTATTGACTTGAAGTATATTTTAGAAATACGTTTTAATAATAATAACGATTGGGATTGAAATTTCACTTAAATTCTAAGGATATTTTTTATAATCTAATATTTTTCAATATTTAGATTTAATAACTTAAATAAAACAATCTTTAATAAAATGATTAAAATGTATTTCCAAATATAAAAATAAATCAAATTTGTTAATATATATTTAAAACTGATATTTCTTTTAATAATTTTATATATAATAAGAATATACTAAAAGATTGTCATGACATCAAAAAAATTTTTATCTAATAAAAGAACCGCTCAACAAACAATCTCAATTTCCCCAGCGTTAAAAGAATGGATTGAAAGATATGTCAATGTGAATAGGAAAAAAAATCCCAAAGATTCTAGATTCGGTAGTATCTCCTCTTTCTATAATTACATTATGGAAAAGAATATGGAAATCCTTGAACATGGTAAAACACTTGATGATTTTAAGAGATTTGTGGATAGTAGAACTAGAAACTTCTTTGACCGCATCACTTTCAGAGGTGTGCTTCCCTTTCATGAGGATATAGTTAGAACACACAGATATAACCACTTGAATTTTAAGAGGATGACAAGTTTTCTATTTGCTGTGAGGAATTTATATCTTGAAGATGTAGAACCCAATGATTACAATAAACTTATGGAAAATTTTCAAATACTGAAAAATTTTTTCATAGAAAATAATATAGTAAAAGAAACACGGTTGGAACTCGTTGCTAAGGGAGATTCAAGATATCCAAAAGCTATATTTGAATTCATTGGAAACTATAAAAATTTATTCTGGGAAAATTGTAAATTAAATGCTGCTGTATTTGGGATTATAGGAGCAAAAATTACTGATGTTATTTATTCAGATAAAGATCTATATTGTAGATTTAACCTTGATGGTACTGATTTAATCTTTAGGAAAGATTTAGCTAAAAAAGAGCGGATTAAGCTAGTAAATGATAATATGAACCTTTTAATAAATTATAGGCAAATCATTAATGATACAGACTTCTATTTATGGATGAAATTGGCTGAAGATAAAGGGATTTATATTAATTTTAATAGTAAGGATACACAGAAACAATGGATAGAATTAATATCTAATGAAATAAAGGAGTTCGGGGAAACAACTGATATTTCATTAGATCTTCTAAAATTCTTTGAAAGATTGCATTGGATTGATATAGAGAGCGAAAAAGATTTAAGTTTTAGATTTAGATTATCAGAAGAAAAAAATCATGAAGAACTACAATTTCTGCTAAATCTCCTTTCAAAATATTCAAAAATAACTCAACTAAACGGAAAATACAATTTAGAAGAGATTATTACTTCATAATAGAACTATTTGGAAATTTTAAAGAACATTACTTAATTACATATTTTATCCACAATTCATTATATTATTATTAAAATCATTTTTAAGATTTTGATTTAAAATGGAACATTTTGATTATGAAAGTTTAGGGCTGAAATGTGGTTTAGAAATCCATCAACAATTAGATACTGAAAAAAAATTATTTTGTAGATGTCCCACTGTACTTCAAGGTACAAGGGAACCAGATTTTACAATTAAACGATATATGAGACCTGTGTTGGGAGAGATGGGCACATTTGATAAGGCTATGCTGACAGAATACGAAAAAGGAATGAATATAGTTTATGAGGGATATAATGATGTTATTTGTACTTATGAACTAGACGATACACCTCCTTTTTCATGTAATGAGGAAGCTCGAAAAATCGCTTTACAAATTGCGTTACTTGTAAATGCTAATATTATTGAAGAGATGCATGTATGCAGAAAAAATTATCTGGATGGGAGTGTTCCAAGTGGATTTCAGAGAACAATGATCCTCGGAACTGATGGCTATATAACTTTAGAAAGTGGAAAAAAGATTAGAATAGATATATTAAGTCTGGAAGAGGAGGCTGCTAGGAGGATAAAAACTGAAAACAAAACTAATTATTTTCGGTTAGATAGATTAGGAATCCCATTGATAGAAGTTACTACTAAACCAGATATATCTCATCCTGATGAATGTAAAGAATGTGCTGAAAGGATAGGGTTATTATTCTGGTCGACCAAAGTAAAGAAAGTTTTAGGTTCTATTCGTCAAGATGTTAACGTTAGCATTAAATCTGGTACACGAATTGAAATAAAAGGAGTCCAAAAATTAAGCTGGATACCATTATTAATTAATAATGAAATTTCTCGTCAAATTAAATTAATTGAAATTAAAAACGAATTAGCTAAAAGAAAAATAAGTTCAGATAATATTACTGAAGATTTTACAGATTTATCAGAAACAATAAAAAATTTAAAATCAAATTTTATTTCACAGGGATTAAAATCTGGAAAGAAATTATACGGGATTAACTTCAAAGGATTCAAAGGAGTTTTTGGAAAGGAATTAATGAAAAACTATAGGTTTGGAACAGAAGTAAGTAGTAAAGTAAAAATTCTTACTGGATTAAAAGGAATCATACATTCTGATGAGGATCTCGAAAATTACGGTATTTCTAAAGAAGAAACTGAAAAATTTAGCAAATTTTTAAAATCTAATCCAAATGATTGTTTTGTATTAGTTCTAGGTATAGAAAAAAACGTAAATAAAGCAATAAAGGTAATTATCAAAAGAGTTAAAAATGCTTTTGAAGGAGTGCCCCCAGAGACAAGAAAAGCTCTTGAAGACGGAACGACAGAATTTTTAAGGGAATTACATGGTGGAGCAAGATTATATCCGGATACAGATTCTAAAGCAATAATTAATAAAAGTAGTGAAATCGAAGAAATTAAAAATACTTTACCAAGGTACCCCTGGGAAGTCATTAAAGATTATTCGAAAAAATATAATACTGAGGAACGTATGATAAAAGAGTTAATTTTTGATGGCAATTTAGCCTTATTTGAAAAATTAATAAAAATTTATCCTGAAAATCCTACAATAATATTTACTACACTTTTAGAAACTACCACAGCATTAAGACGTGATGGAAAAGATATAGCTATAATTTCCGATCAAGATTATATGGAACTCTTTCAAGAATTAAAGTATAAAAATATTGGCAAAGAAGCTATTGAAGAAATTATGGCTACTAAAGCGGATTTTCCTGACTTATCAATAAAGCAAATAAAAGAAAAACTTGATATTGAAAGCATTTCAACAGAAGAATTAGAGAAGATTATTCGAAAAATTCTAGAAAAAAATATTCATATAATAAAAGAAAGGGAAATAAGAGCATTAGGACCATTAATGGGAGAGATCATGAAGGAAGTTAGAGGTAAAATAGATGGAGCTATAGTCTCTAAAGAATTAAAAAATCAATTAGAAAAGAAATTGAAGGAGCTGAAATAAATGGAAGACCAATTAAAAGGTTACAGAGGAAAAGCTAAGGAATTCCTTAAAAAACACAAAATTAACATCTGGGATATTATTGCGTTAAAAACAAAAAAAACCAAATTAGAAGGGATATTATTACCTCGATATGAACATTCTGCTCCAAATCTAATAGAAATAAAACTTGAAAATAATTATAATATCGGAATTAATATTAATGAAATTACTGAAATAGCAAAAATCGGGAAAAGAGAAGCAAAGTACAAAATCCCAGAAAAAACATTCCCTAAAAACGACCTATTGCCAAGAGTTAAATTACTTGGCACAGGTGGAACGGTTGCTTCGAGATTAGATTATACTACTGGAGCAGTTATACCATCATTTACTCCAGGTGAGCTATTCAGTTCTGTCCCAGAATTAGCAGAAATATGTAATCTTGAATGTGAATTAGTATTTGAAATATTATCTGAAAATATGAAACCAGAATACTGGCAAAAGTTAGCAGATAAAGTCAAGCAAGCCGCAAATTCAGGAATAGAAGGGGTTATCATTGGACATGGAACAGATACGATGTCGATCACAAGTGCCGCATTATCGTTCATGTTAAAGGATCTATCAATTCCAGTGGTTCTAGTAGGCAGTCAACGCAGTTCTGATCGTCCCTCTTCTGACGCTGCTCTGAATCTAATAAACGCTGCTACTGTTGCTACATCTGATATAGCAGAAGTTGTCGTAACAATGTTAGGATCACCTTCACATGATTATGGTTTAATTCATAGAGGAACTCTCGTAAGAAAAATGCATTCATCTGTCAGAGATACTTTTCGAACTATAAACGATATCCCATTAGGAATGGTTCGAAATAGACAAATTAAAATGTTTAAAAAAGATTATAGAAAGAAAGATAAGCTAGAAACAATAGCTCTCACGAAATTTGAAAAGAAAATCGCCATAATCTATTCATATCCCGGTGTTGAGGATGAATTAATTGATTTTTATATAGATAATGGATATAAAGGAATTGTATTGGCTGGGACTGGATTAGGTCATGTGAGTACCAATATTTATAAATCAATTGAAAGAGCGAGTCAAGAGGGATTAACTATTTTGATGACAACTCAGACATTACATGGTTTTGTTGGTATGGATGTATATTCTACTGGGAGAGAATTACAAAATTTAGGAGTAATTCCCGGAAAGAATCTTCTACCTGAAGTCGCTTATGTAAAATTAGGTTGGGTCTTAGGACAAACTAATGATAAAAAGCAAATAAAAGAATTATTACTTCTTAACATAGCTGGTGAATTTATAGAGAGAGAAATTCCAATTGCATTTAATTATAATATCGATGAACTATTAGAAAAAGGAAAATTATAAACTTCTTTTACCATTTTATCATAAAAATATTTAGAGAATGAGAAAAACAATAAAAAATTTAAACTTTCAATAATTACAAAAAAGTAATTTACTATTATCAGTGAATTATATGGGAAAACGGATATTAGCACAAAGAAAAGGACATGGAAACTTATGGGCACGTTCTCCAAGTCATCGACATGCAGGGGCAATTAAATATCGCCCATTCAAAGAGAAGGAAAAATTATTCAAATTCAAAGTAATAGAATTAATTCATTCACCTGGCAGGGGTGCTCCAGTAGCAAAAATCCAATATGAAGATGGTGTAAAAGGATTATGGCTACCACCCGAAGGTATCTATGAGGGTGAAGAATTCTTGCAATCTAAGACTGGCTATGGTCAAGAAGTATCAGTTGGAAATGTTTTTCCACTTAAGAAAATTCCTATAGGTACTCTTGTATTTAATGTCGAGGGAACACCTCAGGATGGAGGTAAATTTGCGAGAGCTTCTGGAGTTGCGGCAATTGTAAAAAACAAATCTAAAGGCAATGTAGAACTGCTATTCCGTTCGAAAAAAACGAAATGGTTCAATGAAAATTGTCTATGCACGGTAGGAGTTGTCGCTGGAGGTGGAAGAACAGATAAACCCTTTTTAAAGGCTGGTAATAAATTCCATTAT
>SMTZ1_10014767_pt1 | contig 10134 bp, 11 predicted proteins | sample DeeMarSWOR136_30_FD_25667 | JGI IMG/M metagenome (IMG submission 25667)
ACCCTGTTGCCTCCGACCACGTAGAAGTTGTTGAAGTCTATTTTCACTTCCTTGGCTACTTTGTAGGCTCTTGCCACGTGATTGAAGGATTTCTGGGAGGGGTCAATGATGTCGAATATGTCGTCGACCTGAGAAGCTATTCGCCTGTTCAGGTGTTCCAGTCCACCCGGAGAATCGATGAGAACGTAACTGTAAGACTTTGTTAAGCCTTCCAAAGCCTTCTTCAAGGCAGCGTCTGGGAGACAGTAACAGCCTTCTATGAATTTTGTTCCTATAGCCATCAAGTCGAAGTGTTCTCCCTCGTAGAGTCCCGCTTCCCAGATTTTGCTTTCTAGCCTCTGTGAGGGGGGAACGCCGACGGTTGTGCCTCCGCTGTCCAAGAAAGTTTCGATAAGCAGCTCGGACACGGTTTTTCTTCCCTCTTTTTTGAGGTCTGCCCCAACCATCTCTGACAGGTTCTGATCCGGGTCAACGTCCACAAGAAGGAGGGGAGTTTCGCCTTTTTCGATGAAGTATTTGGTCATGAGGGCAACAAAGGTTGTTTTGCCGCTGCCTCCTCTGCCCATGGTAAGCCTCCTCTGCCCATGGTAACGAATCTCTTCATTCTGCTGTCCCATCCACCAATTCTTACGAAAAATAAGTTGCTTCACACAATTTATAGTTATTTAATTGGTACTGTCTGCTCCACTTTGTAGTCCGTTACAACATTGATTGTGCCGCGAAACTCTGCGTCAAGTTCTGTGTCGCCAGTGTCAACTCTCAGGTTTTTCAGGTTTTTCATCTTGTTCTCTGTTGCAATGACAATTATGTTGTCTATGCCTACCTGCCGGATTACCTCAGGGCTTATCTGCTGGTTTCCCCTGCCGAAAATGAAGCCCTGACCGCCAATGGGAGTAACAATAATCTTAGCGGTTTTGTCCCTAATCTTCTCCAGAATCTGTTTCTCGTTCACGTCCTTGGCTACCAGTTTCTTGTTGCAGAACAGGTCCACTCCCAGCAGCGTCTTTTTCTCATCCAAAAGGTCGCCTATGGTGCGGGTGGTTGTTCCCGCAGAAACGATGTAAACAACATCTGGTTCCATCGTTTCTATGACGTAGACGGCTAGTGCCGCCTGGTTCCGCAGTTCATCCTTTGTCATGGGAGAAGCCATCTTGGCTACCTGAATCAGAGTTGGCTCATAGGGGGTCAAGAGGTAGCCGTGCAGCCTCGCAGAAACTCTGCCCCGCCGGAAAGCCTCCTCATCTATATCCATCACCTCAGCCTCCCAGAGAGGCAACTGTTTTCTCAGGAACCGTGAGGCGATCCTCGCCGCGGCTTTGGGGTCAACAGCAAAAACTGCGCTGTGCATCTTGACTCCGGTTGGAACGCCCAAGACAGGAACCTGCTTGTCAACAGCGTTCAGCACGTCTCGGGCTGTGCCGTCTCCACCGCAGAAGATTAGAAGGTCAACCCTCTCATTTATGATTCGTTTCGCAGTCTCCACTGTGTCTTCGTTGCTGGTCTGCTCTCTTTTTTCTCCAAAAACTTTGCAGCCGTAACTGTGGTTTCGGGCTTCTGTTTCACCCATCAACCCGGCGCCTACAATAAGCCTGACATCTTTTCTGATAGCCTTTAGCTCGGATAGAAAAGATTCTGCCCGCGCTGGAGCCACCGGCTCTGCCCCAAGATTAATCGCCTTTTCCAGGATATCTTTGCCGTCGGTGCCCTTTAGCCCCACCGCTCCTCCCATGCCTGCGATGGGATTAACGATGAACCCAACTGTTCTCTTTGAATCGTCCTTAGGAACTTGCGGTGACAAAGCGACCCATTCCCTATTCTATCCTGATGACTGCTTGAGTTGCTATAACTATCTGCTTAGAGATAATGAAAGTATCTCTGTTTTGGTTCTCAGAAATGCTTCTTCAGGGCGTTTTCTAGAGGTTCACGACCCACGGCGCCAACAATCTTCTCGACTAGGGCGCCATTTTTGAAGATTAGAAAATGGGGTATGCTCATGATTCCGTAGCGGCCGGCAATCTGGGAATTCTCGTCAACATCAACTTTCCCGAACAGTGCTTTTCCTGCGTATGCCTTGGCCAGTTCCTCCATCACAGGAGCCATAATTCTGCAGGGCATGCACCAGTCAGCCCAGAAATCAACCACAACAGGCAACTCGGTTTTTATGAATTTGTCAAAAGACAAGGCATCCAACTTAACTACGCCCGGATTCTGCTGACCCATCATTTCCTTCATCTTTTTAGCTTTTATTCTTTCAAGCTCTTCGTCTTCCATCCTGACGGTCACATCCAAAAAGTGATTTTCCCTTTTAATTTTCAGTTGCGGGGCGTCATTAAAAGATTATGGTTTCAGATTTCATTACCTCTGGCAAATCTAGAAGAATCTGCAACAAATTGTCTTCGATCTTTTTGCCGAGCATTTCTCATGTTACGTCGGGATGTCCTTCTTCTCAAAGACCCACATGCTGATGACGATTATCGCAATCGCCGCAGCAACCAATATAACGAAATCGCCTGCTTTGAACAGGCTGTCGAAGATGACCGACGAATAGTCCCAATAGGCAAAGATGCTAACTGTTTTCATCCATTCTAGACTCTTGGAGAAGTTGCCGAAGGTGTAGAGGAAGAACTCCGCAAAAACAAAAGCAAATGTCACACCCATGCCAACCCTTGTTTTCTGGAAGATAACCGCAGCGAGCATACCAACCGCGACTATGACCATAAGGAACGGCAGGCAGCCTATCAATGACAGAAACACTGTTTCGGCACTGAACTCGCTGAGGGCGTTGATGTTTGCTATTCCGCCAGCAAGTCCCCCAATCGCCACCAAAATTATGAACAACGCAATGGCGCTCATGGCAAAGAACTTCTCTAGCATGTAGCGCCTACGGGATATCGGTGTAGACAGCATCACGTCCATTCGTTTGTTCTCGAAATCGTTAGCAATCACGGATACAGACTGGTAGGCGACAAACAGGCCAGCGAGCATCCACCACCAGCTGAAAAACTCAAGAGTCAGGAAACCTTTCGGCTCGATCATGCTGATGCTTCTTCCTCCGGTAAAGCCCGAGTAAGCAGGATTGTCCAACAAATCTTGGAACGGATCTTCGCCCACCTCTGTTGAGGCAATGCCAACTAAAACCGGGTCAACTGCTGAGGCTAATTCAGCCATCACTGCATAGTAACGCCTTTCCTCAAAATCCTTCTCAAACGAGATGCTGGTTTCAGCTCCTATGTATTTGATTTTGGCCGTTACCATGCTTGAGCGGTTATCCTCCAGCACCATGTAGCCTGTCGCGTTCTCCAGCGGCTCCCACGACAAGGTAATCATGTCGCCCTCATCCGTGGGAAGCTTCAGACTCACCTTGTTTGCTCCTTCCAACTCCTCAATTATCGAATCTCTGTATGTGGGAAAGATCATGGGCATGGCTGCGGCGACGATTATAACCAGTAAACAGAAGATGAGGAGCCCCTTCACTCCGGTTCTGAGCTCCATGACTGTGATTTTGCCGATCATCAGGCGCCACCTCTTTCACGGTTCTCTTCGGTATAGTATTTCAGGAACAGCTGCTCCAGACTGTATGTTCTCAGGTTCATGTTCAGTATCCGGTGACGAGAAACCGCTGCGATAACGCTGTCAAGATTTTCATGGATTGTCAACGTAAGTTTGCCGTTATCCTCCTGTATCTCGCTTACTCCCTCAATCCTGAACTCGTTGACGCTGACGGGGTCGCTGAATTCAACCTCAAGCACCTTGCCCGTCTTTTCCTGCAGCGCCTGAATCTTTTCCACCACTTCCAGATGCCCTTCTCTGATGATCGCCACCCGGTCACAGACCTTCTCCACCTCTGCCAGATTATGGGAAGCCATGAAGACGGTTTTTCCCTGTCTATGCTCTTCCCGCAGAATACGGTAGAACTCCTGCTGCATAAGCGGGTCAAGCCCTGAAGTCGGCTCGTCCATGATGATGAGGTCCTGATCAGCCATCAACACCTGAACGATGCCCACCTTCTGTTTGTTGCCTTTCGAAAGCTCGTTTGTTTTTCTGTCAAGGTCAAGTTCAAGCCGTTCAGCCAATTCAGCCATCTTTTTTGTTGAGGGATGATTGCTTAACGAGAGTAGATATTTGAGGTAAGACTTTACTTTCACTGAGGGAATTAAGCCGAAATCGCCGGGCAGATAACCTGTCTTTTTCCGTATCGCAACAGCGTCTCTGTGGGAGTCCAGTCCGAATATGGTTATTTTGCCCGCTGTTTTTGAGATTAACGCTAGGCTGCTGCGTATGGTGGTGGTTTTTCCTGCTCCGTTGGGTCCAAGAAAGCCCATTATTTCACCCTTGTCTACGGAGAGGTTTAGGTTCTTGACGCCCACGTGCTTGCCATACAGTTTTGTCAGGTTCTCTATGATGATTGCCTTTTCTTGTTCCATGACAATCCCCCTCTCATAGATTTCATAAATTCGATAATTTCCGAATCTTTGTATAATTATCATAATTATGGAAAAATATATAAACCTTTCTCCGTTAATGTACTGTATGAATTCACTTCAGGAAATCAGAGAAGGATTCGTCCGAATTTACGAAGATATTCTGCGCGCCAAAGGACTGCCAACAATCATGGGCAGAATCATGGCCGTTCTACTTCTTGAGGGACGCGAACTAGACCACAAAGAAATTTCGAGCCTAACCGAGTACTCTATGGCTTCGGTGAACAGAACATTGAATCAGCTGGTCAACTTCGGAATGGTTCACAAACACAAGGACGCCCAGAAGAAGCACTATGTGTTCCACGTTAACATTGATTTTCCTGGAATATTCGCTGACACTCTAGAAAAGATGGTGAAGGTCTACGGAATGCAAGTAGATGAAATAAACACTTTACTTCAGAAGTTGGCGACGCTGGAACCGAACGAAAAGGAACAGGCTAAGATTGATCATTTGCGGCTTACGCTGACAAACTTCAAGAACATCCTGGAAAGTACAATGCGTGTTTTAGAAAACACGATAAAGGAACTGCGCTCTCAAAAACAATACAAAATGTATCCTTAAGGCTGTTCATGCCAGCTGTTAATCTTTGCAACTTTTTCGATCACCAATCAGCTAACAAAGTTTCTTGGCTTGCTCAACCCACTGTTCTTCTTAAGGCAGTTCTGACGTAAAACGTGAATATGCAGTAGAAGCAAAAGGAAATTAGCCTTCAAAAATCGTATGCAATTTATTTGCATACTATACGAATTTTTTAATAGTAGTTTCACAGTAATTAGTCGCAAAGGTGTGCGAATATGGGAAGATTTGGTGGGCTGTTCGGAAAAAAGAAAGACAAAGAATCTTCAGATCGGAAAGTTGAAAAACCAAAATTTGTTCGGAAAGAACAAAAAGGTAACAGTACATATGAAATCTACAGGGGAAAGGACGCTGAAACAGCCAGAGCCTTCCTCCTGAAGAAGCGTGTTGACGTGCAACTATATTACATAGTGGTTGAAACGCCTGAAGGCGCATGGGGTATGGATGTAAAGGGGCTCTATCTTGAGCACCTGCTTCCATGGCAAACGAAAATCAGTTCGGCTGAGTGCGCTGGTCATATAATTCCTATGTCATTTGATATGTTCGGCCTTCAGATGGCCGCAAGGAGGTACAACGATAATTTCATCGCTAAGGTGCAATGCGGAAAGTGTGAGCATCAGTGGCCAGATGGAGTGCGCTACCAAGATCTCACTGTCGTACGCTGTCCGAAATGTAAGGCATACAACAAAGTAGATAGCAGCAGCATTCACTGCGTTTTCACCTGAAAATAAGTTTTTCACTCGCCCGGCACTAGATTAGACTTCGTGAATCATGATGGCAATACAACTTGAGAAGTATCGTCAAAAAAAGGCGCACAAAGACATCGTCGTCAGCCTACGATACAGCCCAACAGGCAGGTTCCTAGTTTCCGCCGACCAAAGCGGCAAAATCATCGTTTGGCCTGAGGGTCGCACACGTGGCGTAAGGCATGTTCGCTCCCCCTATGAGGTGCTGACTGGGGTCTGGTTTAGCGAAGATGAGGAGTGGCTTCTCGCAGGGCACGAGGGCGGTCATCTTCTGGTTTATAGTCTTCCTAAACTCAAGCGGAAGGCTGAGATTCGACTTGAACCTAGCTGCCCTGAAGGGTATATGCTGTCGGGAACATCAAAAACAGTGTTGAACTGGGTAGTTCTGGCTGTCTGTCCATCAATCGGCTCCGATCTTTATGCGGTACTCGAATTCCGTGATTTCTTTGCGATCCGACGCCAAGACTTGCAAGTTACGAACCACGTCCATTGGCCTGGCTCCCTGATCGAGTACACCGCGGCATCCTCCAACGGGCGATTCGTGTTCTTTGGCGATGATATGAGCTATATTTACCGCTTTCATCTACCTGAGATGAAGCTTGAGATTTTTGCTGAGCATCATGAGCAAGTTCCAGGGTTTAGCTTTGCTAAGCAGCAGTCTACTATGGTAGATGCATCTACAGGTATTGCTGGGCTGGCTCTCTCCTGCGATAGCAAATTGGTTGCTTCAACAAGCCGGACAGGAGGAGTGCAAATCTGGCAGACGGAAGCTGAACAACGGAAAGGCGGCAATATACGTGAGTTTCGACCGTTCGCCACACGGGAACCGGTACGAGCAGTCTGGATTCGCGGTGTGAGTTTCCTACCTGAATCCACGAAATTGGCTTTGGGGACGGATGACGGCACACTGGAAATCTGGAATTATTCATCTGGGCAAGTCAGCCACATAGCCAAATGTCCAGCAAGTGTCCGCAGTCTCGTTGCCTCCCCTGATGGCTCTCAACTTACAGTTGGCTGTGAAGACGGAAGCGTCTTTCTTATCCCCTGGGGCGAATCTTAACCACTGGAAAAGGGCTAACACTTAAGATATATCATAAAAAGAAATGTTTAGATATTCTCAGAACATCCAGTACTATATAGACTGTAAGGGGCAAATAGAACCCTCGAGTTGCTCTCCATTCATCTGAATATCACAAAAGACTTGGCGCCCTGCAGTGTGAAGCCGTGAGGGAGGAAACAGGATGGTTAAAGAAGAGAAAAAACGAATTGTCCTCGACATTGGGGGAATGCACTGTGCTACTTGTGCCCAGACCATAGAAAAACGGTTGCCCAAGCTGAAAGGAGTAATTTATGCCACAATCAACCTAGCGGCTGAAAAGGCGATTATAGATTACGACCCAGATTTGGTTGACCAGAAAACCATCGAAGATGCCATCTCCGAAGTAGGCTACAGGGTAATCCATCAGAGCGTTACTCTGAAGCTAAGCGGCATGCACTGTGCGGTGTGTGCCCAGACAATAGAGAAGGCGCTGAACCAGAAAGAGGGCGTATACAAGGCTGCCGTCAACTTTGCCCTAGAAACGGCGACTGTAGAGTATAATCCAGCGCAGATCAGCTTAGAGGGAATAAAAAAAGTCATACGAGAAGTTGGATACGATGTCATTGAGCCCGAGGGGGGCTTGGAAGACGCAGAACAGAAGGAAAGAGACAGAGAAATACGGTCACTAAAAATCAAGTTAGCTTTCTCAGCATTAATCGCCGTGATTGTAGAGCTTTTACACAATTTGATGATGCTTTCAGTTTTTCCTTCTCTTGGCGCCTACATTCCAGCAATTATTTTCTTGTTTGCCACGCCCGTCCAGTTCATTATTGGAGGCAATTTCTATAAAGGCGCATACAAGGCGCTCCGAAACAGAAACCCAAACATGGATGTACTCGTGGCAATGAGCACCTCCGCAGCGTACTTCTACAGCGTCTACGTCACGTTCTTTGGGGCGGGAAACCTGTATTACTCCACTGCTGTGATGCTCATGACCTTCCTCATTCTGGGCAAACTGCTGGAAGCTGTAGCCAAGGGCAGAACCTCGGCGGCTATACGGAAACTGATGGGGCTTCGAGCCAAAACAGCTCGGGTTGTAAGAGACGGCGAAGAAATGGAGATACCTGTAGAGGAGGTTCAGGTTGGCGACATTGTGGTTGTTAAGCCTGGAGAGAAGATACCTGTTGACGGAGTGGTGACTGACGGCTACTCTGGAGTGGATGAGAAGGTGATAACCGGCGAAAGCATCCCCGTGGAAAAGAAGGTAGGCGACCCGGTTGTCGGAGCAACCATAAACAAAACTGGGGTGCTGAAGTTCAAGGCAACAAAAGTCGGCGCCGACACCGTGTTAGCCCAGATCAGGTGGATGTGGTGAGCAGCTACTTTGTTCCAGCCGTTATGATAACAGCAACAGCCGCATTCATTGTATGGTACATTCTGCTAGCGGACTTCATATTCGCCCTCACAGTGTTCATCGCAGTTCTGATTATTGCCTGTCCATGCGCCATGGGCTTAGCCACGCCCACAGCCGGAAAGGGGGCTGAGAATGGGGTCTTAATCAAGAGTGGAGAAGCGCTGGAAACCGCTCATAAACTTCAGGCGATTGTATTCGACAAGACTGGGACGTTGACTAAGGGAGAGCCGGAGGTCACGGATATTGTGGCTGTTGCGTCTTTGGTTGGTAATCCTTCTGTCTCCAAAGAGGTTGAAACGGTTGGGGAAGAGGAGTTGTTGAGGCTTGCGGCTGTTGCAGAGAAGAACTCGGAGCATCCTCTCGGAGAGGCTGTTGTGAGGCGGGCAATGGAGAGGCACTTGGAGGTTGTTGACCCAGAATTCTTTAACGCCATACCCGGATACGGCGTGGAAGTGAAGCATGGCGGCAAGTCGGTTTTGCTGGGTAACAGGAAGCTGATGGAAAAAAACAGCATAAACATAACACAACTCGAGGAGAAGATGAAGGCGCTGGAGGAGGATGGGAAAACTGCTATGCTCGTGGCAGTGGACGGAGAGGCTGCGGGTTTGATTGCCGTGGCTGATACTTTGATGGAGTATTCTTTGGAGGCGGTGAGGACTCTCCAGAAGATGGGTCTCGAAGTGATCATGATTACAGGGGACAACGAACGCACAGCAAAGGCTATTGCAAGACAAGTGGGCGTGAATCGTGTGCTGGCAGAGGTGCTTCCAGAAGACAAAGCATCTGAAATTAAGCGGTTGCAGGATGAAGGCAAGGTAGTTGCCATGGTCGGCGATGGAATAAATGATGCTCCTGCTTTGGCGCAGGCAGAATGGAAACCGGTGACATCGTGCTTGTTAAAAATGACCTCAGAGACGTGGTCATCAGCATTCAGCTAAGCAGAGCCACCATGACGAAGATTAAGCAGGGACTGTTCTGGGCATTCGCCTACAACACTGTCCTGATTCCTGTAGCTGCTGGAGTCCTGTATCCGTTCGGAATTATGCTGGAGCCAGTCTTTGGGGCTGCGGCGATGGCTTTCAGTTCCGTGTCTGTGGTCACTAATGCCTCGCTGCTGAAGAGGTTTAAACCAAAACTGGAAAGCCAGAACTAAAACATGGAATGGAGGTGAAATGGTTGGCGGTTGACCCAGTTTGTAAGATGATCGTGGACGAGAAAACGGCGAAGCATAAGACGGTTTACAAGGGAAAAACCTACTATTTCTGCGCTCCCGGATGCAAGATAGCCTTCGAAGAGAACCCTGAAAAATTCCTCAAAGCATAAGTGAGTGGACATGGGAAACGCTTAGTCGTTTGTACCAGTTTTGGGCATCGATAAGGTTATAGGATTGTATGCCAAATTTTAGGCTGCCGGGGTGGCTGAATGGTTCAGGCGGCAGCCTGCAGAGTTGCTCTATATGGGTTCAATTCCCATCCCCGGCTCCAGTACCGAATCCGACATTGTTGATTAGTCTAAGGCATATTCATTGTCGCAGATGTGGAAAGATAATAACTCATACACCTTAATCATTATCTATTTAGATAGAATATATTTCTAGAAAATTATGGAACAAACTTCAGTTAATCTTTAATGCAACATACCATATACACCTAAGATTGCATTGAAAGAGAGAGGGAGCGTATCACAATTCTTTCTTGAGGACTCTTTCTTAGGTGAAACATGAGAAGGGAGGTGATTTGAATGAACAAAGTAAGGATTTCTGCTATTCTTTTGATGATACTTCTAACTGTAACATCTTCAGTAGCCATCACATCGGCTAACGAAAATAATGAAATTCCAGAGCTTATTAAATTCAATGCTTTAATTAAAGGCACATT
>SMTZ1_10017052_pt1 | contig 10130 bp, 7 predicted proteins | sample DeeMarSWOR136_30_FD_25667 | JGI IMG/M metagenome (IMG submission 25667)
TGAGCCTAAGACCATCAGACGCCAGCCGGTCGATATTGGGGGTGAACTCGGGGTTACCGCCGTTGAAGCCGGGTTCAGCCCAGCCCATGTCGTCGCTGAGAATGAAGACGATGTTGGGTCTCGAACCGGAGAGTTTCTTGCCAATTCGGTTCTTTGTTGCATTGTCGTTTGCTGGACAGCCGGCAAATAAGGTCGTTGCTGTAGCCGCTGTGGCTTTCAAGAACTGTCTTCTGTTCATCTTGCCTTCCTGGAAAAAAGTACAAGTTCGACAGCCTCCTGACACTATTGCAGGAGCGATTGCTAAAGTGACTTTATTGTATCATGCGAAGCTCCGCCATGGCAAGGCAACTTATGGCTGCGATTGATTCTTCGCAGATATGGCCAGCCGGTAATACCCGCATCGGGCATTCGGGAAACAGGCCCCATTTTCGCGAGACGATTCGTACAACTCGACTACAACCAGAAGGCTCACGGTCTGGCAATTCGACAAAAATGTTCACTTCATAAGCTCTGTACCGAGCAGGCTTTACAAAAATCAAAAGAATTGGCAACGTTTTCAATGCCCGTTGACCGGAGGAACATTTATCAGTTGCTTGGTTGCGGCTTTGCCCTGGTGCAGTGGACTGGATTTGTCTGGTTCATACTCAGTGATGCAAGCTTTGGTGTGGTTCTTGCGGTGGCGATACTTGTACTTGAACGTCGTGTATCTGCCGAATGAAAGAGGATGCCTCAAAAAAAATTTGTGGCAACAGAGATTTTTGGTATTTGACTTTGAGTTCTTCCCAGGTGACCGTTTCTTATTGTGGCTGACCGGCAACTACCTGTGCATCTTTTTTCCAACACGCTTTGATTGGGAATTCGGCTGTTTTCCAGTGGTCCGATGTTCACCTGACAAGTGCACACGGGACAAGGTTCACAAATATCTTCGATGTCAACCGATCCTACTCTTCTGGCAAAAAATCCACTTCGGTATCTTCAGAATGATGAGCAGTATGTGTAAACCAGTTCTGGGGCAATTGCTTCTGGTCCCTGAGGTCGAAAATTAGTTTCTTGGGTTCGGGATTATCTTGCAAGTGAATATCAGCAAACTCGATTCGCCGCAGCAATCCTGTATCCGGATGTGCCCAAATTCTAATAATTCTTGGTCCTTTGAACCCACGATTTTGCTGTGTAGCGTGCAAATAAGTCCATGATGCCTCCTGATCCTGCTCGACGGGCACAGTTCCAATATATTTGATTTTATAACGTTCTCGGATTTGTTGCAGAGTATCACTGAAATCAAGTGTCAACAGATTGGCCAAGCCCTCTGGCATGGGTATTCTAAATGCTTGCGGATCATTGCTTACCAGCACTGGATGTTCTGGACGAATCAACCAATTTGTTTGTCCGTCACTGCCATTTATAACTGTTTTACCAGAGGGAGTATAACGGTACAGAACATACTTGCCTCTGCCTCGAAGGTAAAGTGTGGCACCATCAAGGACCGCGCGTTCCTGGCGATTCCTCCTCTCAACAACAAACCTGCCGGACTGCCGCTCTCGTCGACCGGTCTTCTGGTCTCTGACGATGATCGAGTAAGTGCGGTCGCCCGCGTTTTCGATGGCCGCAATCATCTGATCTATTGTTGCCATTGCTTTGTTTGAAGGTAGGGATGTAAGTAGAATTGTGAGCGATACAATGATCATCGCGGCCGTACCCCACCTTATAGCAGGGCCAACATATCGACGCGGCTTTTGGGGACTCGTTGCTTTTTCACTGGCCTGCTTCTTCCCATCTGCCCTTATTGATTGCATGAGCTTGTTTATGCGGCATTGCCTGGCATCCTTACTGTCTTCGGCAATACCCATGAGCATGGCATGTACAAGCTGGACATCCGCCGCACGACAAAGCTGTTTGCTATCCAGTGATTCCGACACACCTATTGCAGATTCGCCGAATTCATAGTCGCCGGGCTCTGCATCTAACCATTGATTGCCAAGTCGATCAGCAAGATTGTTCTCAGATTCATTCGGCTCAGTTGTCATGTATTGACCTCCATAACGACTTTCTTTCGTCTCAGGCAGTCAAGTAATCGTGCTCTGGCCCGTTGCAGTCGTTTCCTAACAGTCTCCAATGAGACTTTTGTCATCTCGGAAATCTTTGACGCAGATTGATGTTTGAAATAGCGAAGCTGAATCACGTGTTGATAATGATCGGGCAAAGCGTCAATGCAATGCTTTAATGCATCGATTTTCTGCTCCCAGGTATCACCAGACCTTTCATGGATATGTTCGATTTGCTGACTTAGATATTCCAGCGTATCACACCCCGTGATCATAATATCAGACTTTGCTTTGCGAAAATGTGCCATGATAAGTTTTGCGGCAATGCCCCTAATCCAGGGTCCGAAGGGGCATGATCGGTCATATTCGTTGAGCTTTCGCCAGGCGACCAGCATGGTTTCCTGAAAGAGGTCTTCGACGACCACCTGATTGCGCACTGCAGCACGCAAGTATGTCATCAGCATGGCCTCATTCTCTCGAACGAGGATTTCAAAGATCGCCTGAGCTTCATTTTGCGTATTTCTGAGCTGCATACAGTAACTTCCGAGTATTATTGTCGTGGACTGCTGATGGCAGGACAAAAAAAACGTGCTTTTTCAAATTTCGTACTCGACCAATATTTTTCTGTCCTCTCAACATCCGTTTCAGACAACAACAGATACAGCTTGCAGGCTTACTCTAACCGAAAGGGCAAGAAAATGCAAAGAGGCCCAACTTGTTGTGTCAATCTGCTTGGCGAAAGGACATGGTTCAATTGGAAACATTTAGGAAGGTTAGGTCTCAACAAAGGAAGGTGTATTGTGAGAGCAATCGTCTTAAGTATAATTTGTGGGTTCTTTCTTACCATGAGCATGGCTTCTGCTTATGGACACGGTGTATTGAAGGGTCCGACGGAACTGAGATGCTGGGATAAAGAAAAGGCATATAACGGCTATACCCTATTTTCCGCCCACGGGACGACTTATCCGATCGATATGGAAGAAAGCGTGATCACCTAGAAGTGACGAAGTACCGATACATACTGTCAGTGTAGATGCTTTTTATATCGGAATTGCCGAGGTGACCAATCAGCAGTATTGCGCGTTTCTAAATTCCGCTTTAGCGAAGAATCTGATCCCAGTCAGACAAGGCCAGGTATATGGTGCTCATGGCGGCAAACTCTATTGCGAGACACTAACCTCGGCCCCTTACAGCAGAATAGTCTACGATAGTGCAAGGTTTTCTGTTGTCGAAAACAAAGATGACCATCCAATGGTTGGAGTAAGATGGATCGGGGCGGCGGCTTACTGTAACTGGCTAAGCTCTCAAGAAGGATACGAGCAGTGTTACGATCTTTCTACCGGAGTGTGTGACTTTTCCAAAGACGGCTATCGACTTCCAACCGAAGCGGAATGGGAATACGCCGCGCGCGGTGGTAATTACGGCCCATACTATATATATACTTGGGGTAATGATGAGGACTTTTCAAAAGCTAACTGGCCACACTCAGGTGACCCCTTCGAGTCAGGTCCCTACCCATGGACGACACCGGTAGGTTTTTATAACGGCCAGGTTCATAAGAAATCAGATTTTGATTGGCCCGGCCGACAGGACAGTTATCGAACATCAGATGGTGCCAATGGTTATGGTCTTTATGATATGGCGGGCAACGTCTGGGAATGGTGTAATGAACTCTATTTGCACGATTACTACCGTATGAGTACTTCAGATAATCCGGTTGGACCTGCTAAAGGATCAGTGATGCCGGACGGAAAAGTGTACCATGTACTTCGAGGGGGTAACTGGTATAACGGGCCGGCCGGTCACTCGCGTAGTTCAAATAGAAATCCCGCACACTTCCGTGGTCCAAAAGATCCTGATCATGAGTGGTATCACATCGGATTTCGGGTGGTTCGTGATTATCCTGATGATGGGGCCAGGGCAAACCAGAAGCCGCAGCAGGTTGATGAGAGATACTCGCCACGGCAGCGCAGAAGCCCGGAGCCTCAGCGGGGCAGGCAAGTACCTGGCGGCAGAGGTAGAGGGCCAGGGAGACAGCAGCGTCGGTAATAATTATGTATAAAATGCAAAGCCATAAATTATGGGGAACAAGAAGATGAAAGACAAATGGATTCACAGGATCGTTGTGTTGATATGTATTTGGCTTGTGGCAGGATTGAGTGTCGCCGCTGAGGAGCCTGAAGAGAGGCCAAGAGGCCCGCAGGGACAAGGGCGAGGCGGAGATCGTGGAGGTCAACAACCACCGGGACGAGGACAGTTTGAGGGCGGTTCAAATCGTGGCCAGCAGACACAAAGAGGTCAGCGCAGCAGTACATTCAATCGGGAAAGCGGGGAGACCATCAGCCGTAAGATCGGGTTGATCCAGAATACGCCTGCGGCATTCGAAGGTTATACATTGTTTGCTCCTAAGCATTTTAATATTATTTATTTGATAGATAATGCAGGCCAAATGGTTCATTCGTGGGCCAGTGATTACGAGCCTGGGCAATCGGTATACCTGTTGGAGAATGGGAACCTGCTTCATTGCTGCTTCACGAAATCAGGGGCTAATATCGGCGGCGGTGAAGGGGGCAGGCTCGAAGAGTTTGACTGGGAAGGTAATCTTGTCTGGGAATACTGGTGCTCGGACAATCAGAAATCGATGCACCATGATGTCGAACCGATGCCGAACGGCAATATTCTGGCAATGATTGTGGAGAGGAAAGCTTATGAGGAATGTATAGAAGCCGGTTTTTCGCCACAGTCTCTGCGTAATGGTTATTTGCTACCGGAATATATCGTGGAACTAAAGAGGAAAGGCAAGGCTGATGCAGAGATCGTTTGGGAGTGGCATGTCTGGGATCATCTGATCCAGGACAATGATCGCACGAAAGATAATTACGGTGACGTCTCAGCCCATCCTGAGTTGATATCTGTTGAAGTTAATGGTGGTCGCGGAGCACAGGCTTTCTGGAATCACATGAACTCGATCGACTATAATCCTGATCTTGACCAGATTATGCTTAGCGTGCGAGGGTGCAGCGAATTGTGGGTAATCGATCATAGCACGACAACAAAGGAAGCTGCCAGCCATTCGGGAGGCCGATGGGAAAAGGGAGGTGACCTCCTTTACAGGTGGGGTAATCCACAGGCTTATGGCGCCGGAGGATATAAGGATCAGCAGTTATTTCAGCAGCATGACGCTCAGTGGATTAAGCCAGGTCTGCCCGGAGCGGGAGATATTCTTGTCTTCAATAATGGCCTGAACCGGCGTTTCGGCATGCCGGGCGCTACTTTATCGCGCGGTCAGGGTGGATATTCATCAGTGGACCAGATAGTGCCTCCGATGGACGAGAAGGGGAATTACATTTTGAAGGCAGGGGACGCCTTTGGACCTGAAAAACCTTGCTGGACTTATGTAGCGGATAATCCAACGGATATGTATGCTGAAGCAATCTCAGGGATCGAGCGTCTTCCAAATGGAAATACTCTGATCTGTGACGGAACCAGCGGGGTGTTCCTTGAAGTGTCGCCGAGCGGAAGGAAGGTTTGGGAATATGTCTGCCCCGTTGCTGGTAATGGGCCCCTCAAACAAGGTGATCCGATCCCGATTGATCATAGAGGGCACGCAATGAACGCTGTGTTTAAGATAGAGCGTTATGCTCCTGACTATCCCGGACTTGTAGGGAAGGACCTTTCAGCAAAGGGACGTGTTACCGGTTCAATACCTGAACATGTGCCGGAAAACCTTAGCAGAAGAGCACCGGGCGGTGGACAAAGAAGGCCGGGAGGTGGTTTTGGTCCTGCAGGCGGAGGCGGGCCAAGGGGACGACGCTGATTGAATTACAAATTAGAAGGGTGTGAAATTGAAGAACGTGTGGTATCTTGTTTTGGTTGCAATTATATCATTTTCTGTATGTACGGTCTTTGCAAAAGATGTGCAGGATAATCGGCAGCGAGAAGGCGGGCGAGGGCGTAATTATTATGACCGTGCAGGCAGAGGCGAAGGACGCATAGGTAGCGGGCAAAGCAGACGAGGCGGCCAGTCACGCGGAGGTAATGCTCCACCTGCTATATTTCACAACAAAGTGCCGGAACATGAAATAGATATCATTCTTGGGAGGCCTACAGATAATTCAATCACTTTTAATATTGTCGCTTATGACGATGTAGAAGCGTGTTTAGAGTATGGAACAAAAAAAGATTCCCTTTCCAGCCGAACGAAAACGTATCAATTCAAAGATCAGGAGCCGGTCGAAATAGTTCTCACCTCACTCAAGCCCGACACCAAATATTATTACCGGCTTTCCTCTGAGGAGTTGCCCAAGGCAACAGAAGGAACTTTTCATACTCAAAGATCATCCGGAAGCAGCTTTACGTTCACAATCCAGGCCGACTCACATATTGACCTCAATACAGATGTAAGACTTTACGAAAGGACCTTGCTCAACATGCTTGCGGACAGGCCAGATTTTTTAGTCGATCTTGGTGATACATTTATGACGGGCAGGGCCCGTAAATATGAACCGCTCAGTCTGTATCTTGCGCAAAGGTATTATTTCGGGAAGGTTTGTCACTCAGTGCCTTTGTTCTTGGTGCTTGGCAATCATGATGAAGAGTTTGCTGGCGGGGATACGGCGCCGGTGCTTCTTAGGAAGAAATATTACCCTAATCCTTTTCCAGATGGATTTTTTACCGGCAACGAGGTTGAGAAAAAAGGAGTTGGCCTGCTGGAAGATTATTATTCGTGGCAATGGGGCAACAGCTTATTTGTAGTTCTCGATCCATTCTGGTACACGGATCGCAGACAGCGCGGGCGTGATGATAACTGGTACTTTAGTCTGGGAGAGGCTCAGTACCGATGGCTGAAAGAGACTCTTGAAGGAAACGAGGCTGCATTCAAATTTATATTTATTCATCATCTGGTTGGTGGTCTGAACAATAACGGAGTAGCAAGAGGCGGTGCCGAAGCCGCAAAATATTTTGAATGGGGCGGATACAGTTTTGATGGACGCTACGATTTTAGAGAGAAAAGACCTGGCTGGGAGATGCCAATCCACGATATGCTCGTTAAGAACAATGTCTCAGTTGTATTTCATGGGCATGACCATTTCTTCGCAAAGCAGGAACTCGACGGCATCGTCTACCATCTTCTACCTCAGCCTGGCCACCTGAAATGCACCTTCCCGCGAAACTCCGCTGACTACGGATATGTAACTGGAGACATAGTGGGCGGATCTGGCTATCTGCGAGTCAGCATTTCCGCTTCAAAAGCGACAGTGGATTTCGTAAGGGCATTTTTGCCAAGTGATGAGGCTGGAGGTCGAAAGAACGGAGAGATTGCTCACACATATACAATCAAAAGTGGCTTTGCAAAATAAGTTGCCCGCGAGAAGGCTGACATGCGTTCCTCCCAAGAATAACATACCTGTTCAACTGCAAAACATATGTATCTTATTGTCATGTACTGCTACCGAAAGGTGATCTTGCCGTTCTCGACAAAGATGATTTGGTTGCTTGTGATGGCAAAAGAATATAATTCTTCTATATTCTGTACCTTGTCACATTTTTCTGTCCTGTAAACACCCGTTTCAGACAACAACTGATAGAGCTCGCAGGCTTACTCTAACCGAAAGGACGAGAATATGCAAAGAGGCCCAACTTGTTGTGTCAATCTGCTTGGCGAAAGGACGTGGTTCAATTGGAAACATTTAGGAAGGTTAAGCCTCAACAAAGGAAGGTGTATTGTGAGAATAATAGTCTTAAGTATAATTTGTGGGTTCTTTCTTACCATGAGCATGGCTTCTGCTTATGGACACGAGGTATTGCAGGGGCCAACCGAAGTCCGGTATTGGGATATCTCCAGGGCCTATAATGGTTACACGCTTTTTGGGGCCCGGGGAGGAACGTATTTGATCGATATGGAAGGACGCGTCGTGCGCAGTTGGTCTAAAGTGCGCACCAATCCGCGGTTCTTAGACAATGGCAATATCCTGGATTCGTCCACAGACGATCCCAGCCGGGGTAGCGGTTTTGTGGAAGTGGATTGGGATGATAACGTCGTGTGGCGTTACACTGAGACCCGCTCCGACTATGCCCCCCATCACGACTTCATACGTATCTTCAACAAGAAGCTCGGCGCGTATACCACGCTCTACATTGCCAACAAGTCCATTAGCCATGAGCAGGCCATCGCTGCGGGTTGCGATCCATCTCGTAATTATGACGATGCCCAGATGGATGCCATTATCGAGGTGGACATGAATGGGAACATCGTGTGGGAGTGGTGGTTCTTTGATCATGTGGTTCAAGATATCGATCCGACCAGGGCCAACTATGTGGGCGAAGGCAAGACCATTGCTGATCATCCGGGACGCATTAACATCAATCTGCCCGGCCGACCGTTGAAACGCGATTGGCTCCATTGCAACTCGCTGGACTACCATCCGGAACTGGGGCACATCGTGACCAATTCTGTACAAGGCGAGTTCTATGTGATCGATCATGACGGCACGTTTGTGGCCGGCGATCCACAGGCCAGTATCAACCTGGCGGCCACTGAGGCGGGCGACTTTCTGTATCGCTTTGGTGATCCTGCCCGGTATGAGCAAGGCGATCCACCCGCTATCCTGGAGGACTGGACTCAATGTACGGTGGGCCATAAACAAATCGGCGGATCCCATGATGTCCAATGGATTGACGAGGGCCTGCCCGGGGCGGGCCACTTTCTGGTCTTCAACAACGGCCAATACCTTTATGATCGTACCTGTCAATCCTACGCTGTGGAAATCAACGGTTTCCTGAATGCCGCCGGACAAGATACGGGTTACTATGTCAATCCACCGGAGGCGGGCTATACGCGCTGGGAGACCGAGAATAAGGACACGCACAAGCAGAAACGAAATGTATCCAATCAGATCGTGTGGCAGTACGGTTCCAAGAGCAATCAGGGTTTCTTCAGTCACATCGGTAACACCCTGATCTGTGCCATGACCGAGGGGCATGTCTTCGAAGTGACCTCCGACGCCGATTTGGTCTGGGAGTACATCAATCCGGTGACGACCAAGGGTATTCGAGAGGTCCGATTCGACGATTATCCCATGACCAACGCATTATTCAGAGCGTATCGATATGCGGCCGACCACCCTGCACTGGTGGGCAGAGACCTCAGCGGCGGGCAGACCCTCACAGGCCGAGAGCCCTTCTACAACACCCCGCCGACGATTCTGGAGGTCGCCCAGGACCCCTTGAATCCCGGCCGAGATCAGATCGTCACGGTCGAGGCGTTGGTCACAGACAATGAGCGGGTTGCGGCCGTCTCGCTGACATATTTCGTGGGCGACGAGGACCAAACCCTTGACATGTTCGATGACGGCACGCATGGTGATAGCTTCACCGGCGACGGTGTGTTCACGACCCAAATCCCGGGCCTGACACAGGGTACGGTCGTGGACTATCTTATTATCGCACTGGACAATACTTATGACGAAACAACCTCGCCAGCTCTGGCCCCACGGGAGATCTACCAATATACGATTGGCGCGTCCAGTGGCGGCGGCGGTAACCCTTCCAGTGCGCCGAGCCTTCCCGATACCGGCCAGACCGGAGACTACACCCACATCTTTGGAGAGGACTCCGACTACACCATCAATCCGCCATCGTACACAGACAACGGCGACGGGACCATCACGGACAATGTTACGGCTCTGATGTGGCAGAAAACCGATGGTGGAGAAATGACCTGGGAGCAGGCCATTACCTACAGCCAGAGTCTCATCTTGGCCGGCCACGCCGACTGGCGTTTGCCTACGAGCCAAGAACTCTTCGGCATCGTCAATCACGACCGGCTGGACCCGGCACTTGACGCCGACATCTTCGCCGATACCGGCGCCCAGTACTGGTGGACCTCCGAGACACGGGCCGACGACTCGGCAAGAGTCTGGGTCGTCAACGCGGGTGGCGGCATCGGACCCCACCCCAAGAGCGAGTCCCAGAGTGCCGGCGGAGACAAACGCATCCACGTGCGCTGCGTAAGGGCTGAGGCGGGCGGCAACGGTGGACAAACGGCCCAACGACTGGTTGACAACGGCGACGGCACAGTCACCGACA
>SMTZ1_10031942_pt1 | contig 10130 bp, 7 predicted proteins | sample DeeMarSWOR136_30_FD_25667 | JGI IMG/M metagenome (IMG submission 25667)
TAGCTTGGGTATTGCTATTGGTGAGGCAATAGAGGATGCCTTTTCCCGCGATGACACCAAATACTCCATCGGTAGTGTCGCTAACCACGTCCTACTGCACCAGACGGTAAACGGTCTGGAGGCAAGGAAATTGATGATGGAGCAGGCAGATGCCTATCCGGATATCATTGTCGGCTGCATTGGCGGCGGCTCAAACTTTGCCGGCTTGTTTCTGCCCTTCGTCAAGGATAAAATTGATGGCGCTAGGCCAGACCTGCGTGTCATTAATGTTGAGCCGGCAAGCTGCCCCACGGTAACTAAGGGACTCTATGCCTGGGACTATGGGGACGTCGCCGGTTGTGCCGCCCCCGGTCCACGCCGGTGGATTGCGTTATCACGGCATGGCACCCATCATCTGCCACCTCCACAAGTTGGGCCTTGTTGAGGCTAGGGCGGTGCCGCAGCTGGCTACCTTTGAGGCCGGGGTAACCTTCGCCCGTAGCGAGGGCATTGTCAGTGCCCCGGAGACCAACCACGCCATCAGGGTGACTATTGACGAAGCCCTCAAGTGCAAGGAGACTGGTGAGGCGAAGACCATCCTGCTGGCTCACAGCGGACATGGGCACTTTGACATGGCTGCTTACGATGCTTACCTCTCCGGTAAACTGGAGGATTACGAGTACCCTGAGGAGAAGGTAAAGGAGGCATTGGCTAACCTGCCTGAGGTACCGTCATTATAAATATCGGCTAGCTAAAGGGGTGGGGACTCAATTGTCCCCACCCATCCTTTCTATTTACCCCGTCCCACCTAACTACTTTATTGTTATCGCGTTATTATAAGTGATACAATTACCACAGCGATGAAAAAGTTAGGCTTAAAACCGGTATTAATATGCCTCGTTCTTATCTTATCGCTGATTCTAAGTAGCGGCTGCGGCATTATCCCTGAAGAGTGGTTTATGCCACCGCCTGATGTCGAGGAGCCTCTGCCTTCTGCCCCAGCGGCGACTAACCCGGCTCCCATTGACCCTGAGCAGGCATCCCCACCACCCTGTAATGGTGGTGAACCCCTGCCCGACTTTGTTGCCGTCGTGGAAAAGGTTAAACCCTCCGTGGTGGCGATTCAAACTGATGTGGGAGCTGGCTCAGGCTGGATTATACGAGAGGACGGCATTATCGTAACCAATAATCACGTGGTCACCGGCGCTCAGACCATTGCCGTAACTCTGGATGATGGGAGCACCTTTGCTGCCGAGGAGGTGCGCACTGATCCGCTTACTGACCTGGCAGTAGTCACCATTGGTGCTGAAGACCTCCCGGCGGCGGAGACCGGAAATTGTGAGATCCTCAAGGTGGGTCAGCCGGTAGCCGCTATCGGTAATGCTCTGGGGCTGGGAATAAGGATGACCGGGGGCTGGATCAGTCGCCTCGGAGTTTCTATCCCAGTATCCGCCGGGCAGACACTGGACGACCTCATTGAAACCGATGCCGCCATCAATCCCGGCAATAGTGGTGGGCCGCTGGTTAATATGGCTGGGGAGGTAATTGGCATCACCAGTGTCAAGGTTTCCCAGGTTGGTGTCGAGGGTTTGGGCTACGCCATCAGCATGACCACGGCTAAAGATGTTATCGACCAGTTAATCCTCAAGGGTTATGTAACGCGTACCTATCTGGGGGTTGGGCTTTCCGACGTAAATTCTCTAGTGGCCTTCTTCAATAACCTAGCCGTGGATAAGGGAGCATTGGTCACCAGAGTAGCCTCGGGCAGCCCGGCCGATGAAGCTGGTCTTGAGGAAGGCGATGTTATTGTCCAACTGGATAATGAGGAAATAACCAATTCTGGCGAGCTACTGAAGGCGATACACAGCCACAGCATAGGCGAAACAGTGGAGATTGTTTACTGGCGGGGTGATACCAGGGATACCACCCAGGCTACCCTCATCGAAAGCCCGCCACCATCCCCTTAGTCCAACCGGCACACACCCAGTAATATCTCATGGCCACTCAATTTATAGCCTTCTGTGAAGGCGCCTTCTGCGGGTACCCCATAAGTAAGCTCGCGTGACAGTGTTTCCTGCTTGATGTAGCTAGCAAAGTCCTTCATTACCTGCCTTACGTAGTTGTCACCCTGGTAATAGGTAATGATATGGTCGGCAATGTCAAATCCCGCCGCGCGGCGTATGGTCTGCAACCGGTGCACTATCTCCCGGGCCAGCCCCTCTTTAAGGAGTTCAGGTGAAATCTCAGTCGGAATGGCTACCGAATAATCGCCCTCTGAGATAACTACGTGCTTCTCTTCATCCAACTGGCTGATGCTATCAATAAGCTTCAGTTCTTTTACATTCAGCTCTTCCAGAATCTGGGACTTTACCCGTTCCAAGCTTTGCCCTTCGCTACTGTCGACTAAAGTAATCGTAGCGTGAGACAGCGGCTGGCGCACCTTAATGCCGGCCTTACTGCGGGCAGCCCGGCCCAGACTGGATATTTTCATGGCTAACTGGGTATCCTCGGATAGCTGCTTATCAATCTTGGTCTCATCAGCCACCGGGAAATCGGCTAGATGCACGCTATCTGGTGCTTCGGGGAACGCCGAGACGACCAGGTTCTGATACAGTTCTTCAGCTAGGAAGGGCATGAACGGTGCCAGTAGCTTGGCTAGCGTCGCCAGACAGCCGTGGAGGGTGGTATATGCCGAAAGCTTATCGGCATCATTCTCACTCTTCCAGAACCGACGCCGGCTGCGGCGCACGTACCAATTAGATAGCTTGTTAACGAAGCCTTCTATCTTCCTTCCCGCATCCGTGGGATTATAGGTATTAAGAGCCCCATCGACGTCAAGTATTAGCTGGTTAAGCTCGGAGATAATCCACCGGTCTAGTTCGGCTGGCTCTGATGAAGTATTACTCCGGTCGGGGGTAAAGTGGTCAATATTGGCGTAGATGACAAAGAACGAGTAGACGTTCCACAGTGTGAGCAGGAAGCGGCGGGTTATCTCAGCGACCATTTTCTCCGAGAAGCGGCGCACATTACCCGGCGGCGATGAGGTAAGACAGTACCAGCGCAAAGCATCGGCACCATACTTATCAATCACCACCATCGGTTCGACAACATTCCCTTTAGCCTTGCTCATCTTCTCACCCTTTTCATCAAGGATGTGCCCCAGGCAGATAACATTCTTAAAACAGGGGCGGCTAAAGAGCAGGGTGGATATGGCATGCAGGCTGTAGAACCAGCCTCGGGTCTGGTCTACAGCTTCGCAGATGTAATCGGCGGGGAACCGGCCGTCCTCAAGCAGGCTTTCATTCTCAAAGGGGTAGTGGTGTTGAGCAATTGGCATGGCTCCCGAATCAAACCAGCAATCAATCACCTCAGGCACCCGCTTCATCATTTCCCCGCACTTAGGGCAATCAAAGGTTATTTCGTCAACGAAGGGGCGGTGCAAGTCCAGGGGCTCTCTAAATCCGCTGGCGTTGGGCTTATCCTTAAGCTCGGCAACACTGCCCGCGCACTCATAGTTACCGCACGCTTCACAGCGCCAGATTGGTAGTGGTGTGCCCCAGTATCTTTCCCGAGAGAATGCCCAGTCCACGTTATTCTGAAGCCAGTCGCCGAAGCGCCCGTGCTTGATATAGTCCGGGTACCAGTTTATCTCCTGGTTGCCGGAAATAAGCCGGTCTTTCACCGCCGTCGTTCTGATGTACCAGGTCTGCTTGGCGTAGTAGAGGAGGGGTGCCTCGCAGCGCCAGCAGAAGGGGTAGGTGTGGCGAATCTTCCCGCTGCGGAAGAGAAGGCCTCTTTCTTCTAAGTCCTTGAGATAGCTGCCGGTAATTACTCCCTGCAGGTCTACGGGGTGAACAAATTCTAGAAGGTTTTTTAGTCCAGCCTCATAGTCGACCTCTCCATAGGCAGGAGCTATATGGACAATTCCCGTCCCTTCTTCCATAGACACAAAATCAGTGCCAATCACTGGGTAATTAAGGATTCCATCTTTCTTCCATATAATGTCTGATGAGGGTTCCCCAACTTTCTTCAACACGTCCATTCTAGCAACAGGTACCTCGAAATCAAATGGGTTAAACAAAGGCTCGTACCTTAGTTCCACTAAATCACTACCTTTAATCATAGCTATTATGGGAACATCGCCCAGCCCCACCCGCTCCCGCAGAGCATCAGCCATAATGAGGTATTCGTCATCCGCTTCAATCACAGCGTAATCGGCATCGGGGGCTACCGCCAGGGCGGTGTTACCCGGCAGTGTCCATGGGGTAGTTGTCCAGGCTAACAGGTAAATAGGCTTAGCACCGACAAGGTCGAGAAGCCACTTGACAAGGTCGGCTTCCCTGTTGCCATAGAATTTTCTAAGTTCATCCAGGAAACCTGGTCTTGAGTATAGTGATTTTGCTACTTCAAACTTAACATAGACTGAGGGGTCTTCGGCATCGTCACGGTAGCCGAGGGCGACCTCGTGGGAGCTTAAGGAGGTGCCGCAGCGGGGGCAGTGGGGAGTGACCTTATAGCCCTGATAGATGAGCCCCTTATCCCACATCTGCTTTATGGCCCACCAGCCGCTCTCAATGTAGCTATTTTTCATGGTTACGTAGGGGTGTTCCAGGTCGACCCAGAAGCCGATACGCTCGGTCATCGCCTCCCACTCTTTGAGGTAGCCGAGAACGCTCTCCCGGCAGAGGGCATTAAACTTATCAATACCGTACTCCTCAATCTGTGCCTTGTTAGTAAAACCCAGCTTGCCTTCCACCTCTAGCTCAACCGGTAGTCCGTGCGTGTCCCAGCCGGCAATGCGTGGGAGATAGCTACCCTTCATGGTGCGATAGCGGAGGATAACATCCTTAAAGACCCTAGCCAGCACGTGATGTATTCCGGGACTGCCGTTAGCTGTGGGTGGCCCCTCATAAAACACGAAACGACCCCTCCCCCGACGAGTATCGACGCTCCGCGTAAAGGTGTTATTCTTCTGCCACACGCCTAAGATGCTCTTCTCAAGCTGTGGGAAGTTAGCCTGGCTCGTTACGGTACGGAACATGATGAAGACCTTTCCTTTTTATATATATAAAGAATCCCGCCCACTGGGGCGGGACCGCACAATTAAGGTAACCACGCCTCTGCAATTCAAAAGTTATCACACTCTAGACAATAAATCAATCCTGGCGGTTACTTCTTCGGTCGAATAACTACCTTGCGGGCCTCGCCCTCACCGGTACTCTCGGTGGTAACATCAGGGTGTTCAGCCAGAGCTAGGTGAATAATACGCCTCTCGTAAGCCAGCATCGGCTCTAGGGTAAAGGGTGATTTCCTGGTACGCACCTGCTCCGCCAGGCGCCAGGCTAAAGCCCGCAATTTTTCGGAGCGGCGCTGCCGATAACCCTCAACGTCAATTGTAATCGGTGTCCAGGTCTTTGTCTGGTGACCAACAATGAGTCTGACGACAAACTGTAGGCAAGCCAGAGTCTGTCCCCGCCGCCCAATCAAAATGCCTAGGTCATCACCCTGAATATCAAAGGCGATAGGCACCTCCTCCCCTTGGTCACTGGCTGTTTGAACTTGAGGCATCACCGAAGCCACAATGTCCATCTTGGTAAGTAGTGCCTCCAAGACGTCCTTAATTACCTCGGTGACGCTGCCTCTCTCCTCAGTCACCAGCTCTACCCTGACCCGAGCTGGCTCGCCACCCACCCCTAGGATGCCGCGTTTACCTTCACTAAGAACGGTGACCTTTGCCTCTTCCCGAGTGACGCCTAATTGATCTAAGGCTTGCTTGATGGCCTCCTCCACGGAGTTGGCGCTTGACTCCATACTCTCCTTCATCTACTCCCTCCTCTGGAGTAGAACTTGAATCAACAATATCAGCCTCGGTAGCTGTAATCTTGGTCGTCTCGGCTTCCGCTTGAACAATGCGTCGCCTGAGTTCCTTTCCCCCGGCTTGCCTTCCGGCCCCACCTCTAGCTAAGCCACCCCAACCTCCAATAACAAAGTATTGGACCGCTATGCTGAAGATGTTGGATACTATCCAGTAGAGAGCCAGACCGCTGGGTAAGCTCATGGCGATAAAGCCAAAGAGGAGAGGCATCATCCACAGCATCATCTGGCCCTGGGCTTTTTGCTGGGGGTCGGTAGTATCAGGAGTTACCATCTTCTGTGAAAGCCACATGGTAACACCGACCAAAACGGCGACGCCTGGGTTACCAGAAACTAGGTCAAACCAGAGGAAATGGCTATTTAAAGGCAGGGTTGAATACAATATGGGCCAGGACCAGAGATATCGCGACAGACCCAGCAGCTCCTCGGGAGTTACCCCTAGAGCCTTGATAATCGACTGATAGAGCGCTATCCAGACAGGGAGCTGGATTATCATGGGCACGGCGCAGCCGGCTGGGCTCACCCCAGACTCCTTATACAGCCTCATCTGCTCCTGAGCCAGCTTCTGCTTGTCCTTGGCATACTTCTTCTGGAGTTCAGCTATCTTGGGCTGGAGTGCCTGCATAGCCCGGCTGGAACGAAGTTGCCTCAGGGTGAGGGGTAGGAGGCAAGAGCGAACAATAATGGTCAAGACAATAATCGCCAGCCCAAAACTGCCACCTAGATAGCTAGATATCCCTACCAAGCTATTTAGCATCAGGGCTACTGGGCCGGCGTTCCACCATTCCACGAATTAATCTCCCTCGCTTATTCTTCTTCGCTTGAATAGACTTTACTTAAATCGAGAGGATCCCATACGGGTTTTCCTGTCTCAACATTCACCGCGTAGAGTGCATCCGCGCTTGGCGTCTGAGCCCTAATATAAACTACCCCGTTATCAGCACTCAGCGGAGCATATATCTTTCTGTCGATCCTTTCAGGAACATCCCCAAGTTCTTTTGTTACATCAAAAAACGGCTCATCATACTGGTGGTTCATGGTGTCCAGTGAATATACCTTACCTTCTTCGGTGGCAATGATGACTTTATCGCCAACTACTACTGGGTCTGAGCTAATTGGGCTTCCTAGGTCAACAGCGCTGGCAACCTCGCTGCCATCCTCGGCATTAAGAATATAGACCTTACCGTCAAGGTTCGGGGCGTAGATTACGTTATCATGGGCTACCGCTTTAGCCCAGAACCACTTGCCCCCCTCAACCTTTGACTGCCATTTTTTGCCGCCATTGGTAGCATCTACGGCCCAGACGTATCTATCGAATGAGCCAATGTAAACGGTGTTGTCGTAGACTAACGGAGTTGTAACAATAACTCCCCCAACTTCATCAAATACCCATTTTAGGCTACCATCGCTAGTGTTAATAGCGTAGAGCTTTTTATCGAATGAAGTAACATATAACGTCTCCCCCTCAATTGTCGGGGTTGACCAAATCTTCCTCGGTTTTTCCCCAGACTCAAACCCAACGGACTCCCATTCCGTGGGCTCGAACCTCCAATTTAAACGGAGCTCAGCTGCATCCAGAGCATAAACCTTTCCGTCGGAACAGCCAAAGTAAATGTTGCCCTGAGATGCCACTACTCCTCCTACTATCGGCTCAAGTTCACTCTCGGGGGGATAGACCTCGTCTTTAGCACCATCGTCAGCAACAAAGGCGTAGACCTTGCCATTATAGCCAGCAACGTAAACCAAATCTCCCGCTACTGCCGGAGTGCCGTAAATGGCTACCTTTGAGCCTTCCTCCCCCAGCACGCCAGCATCTTCATTATTCTGCCAGAGAAGGCTACCGTCGGCTTTATTTAAGCCAACCAGCCGCCCCTCCAGCGAGCCTACAAAGATACTGTCACTAGCTACGGTGGCTCCAGACCAGCCCTTGGGCTGACCTCGACCGTAGCACCCGGAGAGAATCACTGCCATGCTAAGGAGGATAGCGAGCAGCGGTAATATCCGGCGCAGCAAAATTCGATTACCTTTAAATGGCACTAATAATTCCCTTCCTCAGAAATGTTGTTAATTGGGTACTGGGTCATAACCACCGGCAGAGCGGGGGTGACAGCGGGCTATCCGCTTCATTCCCAGCCATACTCCCTTAAAGACCCCGAACCTTTCAATTGCCTCGTAGGTATATTGGGAGCAGGTCGGAAAGTAGCGGCAGGTAGGTGGTCTCGCCTGCGATATCGTTCCCTGATAGAGCCTAATTAATCCCAGAGCTAACTTCTTCATAAGCTAAAATTTAAGCCCCACCCTCTTTGGCACTAACCGGTGCTGATGATTGTTCCGCCTTAGCTTTCTTCACTAAACCAGCCTGCCCTAACAAACCGGCGACTGATTTCTTAAGGCTGGCATAATCGGTGTTAGCTAGCGGGCGGGCAATAAGGATAATATCCCATCCCGGCTCAAGTGGTGACAGGCGTAGGATTTCGCGCAGCCGGCGCCTTATCTTGTTTCTGGTTACGGCTTTACCCACTCTTCGGCTAATCGATAGGCCGCACCGGGATAAATCAAGACCGTTAGGCAAAGCCTTCATCACCACTAAACTATCTGCCCACGACCTCCCCTCATTATAAACTGAGGCATACTGCCTTGACTTTCTGAGCCACTGTTTACCCCGCATCCCCTTACTCCTAACCAATTTACCAAGAAAGCGAGCATTTATCAAGGGGGAGTTAGAAAGGCTTTACTCTTTCTTAGGTTATAAACCCTTAATATCTCCTCTCAAGTTAGCGAGAAGTAATAGGGATAAGGTTCCTCATAAAAGCGGGGACAGCCAATGGTCTTGGCAGCGGTAATACTGGCGATATCATACTACAGTTAATCTCTTACGACCCTTGAGCCGTCTGGATTTCAAGACAGCTCGCCCACCCCGGGTGCTCATTCTCGCTCGAAAGCCGTGCTCACGCTTCCTGGGGATCCTCTTCGGTTGATAAGTCCTCTTCGGCACACTGACTCCTAAAACAGGCTAGAGTATTATACTTACCCGGCTTATTTACTGTCAATCTGAGGTAGGGGGTGTCAAGGTCAAATCAATGGCGAGTCACTATAGCTGTGCTCTTGGGCTAACTACTGCCTAAAGCCGAGGCAAACATGAGGCTTTGTCATCAAGTGCTGCCGGTCTTTTGCTGAGGTTAAAGCTTGGCTAGTTAGCTAATTACCTATGAACTTGCCGTCTTGTAGATATGCTCAGGCACATATGGTAGTAGAGCAATGTATCTTGCTCTCTTTATAGCTACGGCTAAAGATCGCTGATGCTTGGCACAGACACCTGTTCTACGGCGCGGCTGAATCTTCCCTCTATCTGAAATGTAGGATTGCAGCTTTGCGGTGTCCTTGTAATCTATCGCTTTAGCCTTGCCTACACAGAAGGCACAAACCTTGCGCCTCGGTACGTATCTCCCCCCTCCCCACCTTCTCCTCGGCCTGTGGTTACTCCCGCTATTAGATCTTGCTTCCGTCACTATCTATAGATTCCTCACTAGAGCTTGGACTTAGCTGAAAGGGATATCCTCTGGATTTACTTCACCGGCCTCATCTTCCTCAGTTCCCTCTTCGGGTAGAGCTGCTGCTGCCTGCCGGTCCAAGAAGGTTACCTTATCAGCCACTATCTCGTTACGAAAACGCTTCTCCCCATCCTGGCTCTCCCAGATGTGTGACCGTAATCTACCCTCAACGTAGACGAGCCGCCCCTTAGTCAGAAACTGATTACACTGTTCCGCTAGTCTATTCCAGGCGACTACGGTAAACCACTCTGTTTCTTCTCTTCGCTCTCCCTGACTAGTGGTATACCTCCAGTTGGTAGCCACACGGAATGAAGTTACTGGGTTACCGTTTGGAGTGAAGCGCATTTCCGGTTCACTACCCACGTTGCCTATGATTATCAATTTATTAACGCTTGCCATCGTCCCAAAACTCCTTGTATTCCCCGCTAGAGTTTAACTACCCAGGTTTATAAGTAGATGCCTGAGAATCTCCTCAGAAATTCTCAGACTTGCTTCGAATTCCCGACACAATGCTGGCTCAAGACCAAGTTTAATCAACACATAATGTCCCTCCGTGAAATGCTCTATGGGGTAGGCTAACTTCCGCTTGCCCCATGGTTCTGTAGAGGAAACGACGCCACCTCTTTCGGTAATAGTCTGACTTATCTTGTCAACTCTGCTCTCTAACTCCTCATCCATAACCTCTGGACTAATAATCAATAACAGCTCGTAGTCACGTAGCTGCCC
>SMTZ1_10022709_pt1 | contig 10129 bp, 9 predicted proteins | sample DeeMarSWOR136_30_FD_25667 | JGI IMG/M metagenome (IMG submission 25667)
AGTTCCCCGGTGCCACGTGGTTTGTGGGAGCACGGCTCAACTTCGCTGAAAACCTGCTCAGGTACCGAGATGATCGCAAGGCCTTCATCTTCAAGGGCGAAACCCAAAAGACGAGCACCATGACCTATGCGGAGCTCTACGACACAGTGGCCCGACTGGCACGCTCACTTCGAGAGCTCGGCATTAAGCCGGGAGATCGGGTGGCTGCTTACATGCCAAACATGATGGAAACGGCCATTGCCATGCTGGCTGCCACCAGCATCGGTGCAACCTGGTCTTCCTGTGCCACGGACATCGGTTCAGGGGCCCTGGATCGACTCGGCCAGATCGAACCAAGGGTCCTCTTTACTGTAGATGGCTACTTTTACAAGGGAAAGGCCTTCTCCACCCTGTCCAATGCCGCTGAGATCGCACGGGGAATCCCCTCCGTTGAAAGGGTGGTGGTAGCCTCCTACCCCGAGGCAAAACCCGATATCGGTGATATTCCCAACGGTGTCCTTTGGGACGATTTCCTCGCTCAGGAAACGGGAGGCGATATCGAGTTCGAACAACTCCCTTGTAATCATCCCGTTTATATCATGTTCTCCTCCGGCACTACTGGTAAGCCCAAGTGTCTGGTTCAGGGTGCGGGGGGCATCCTCATCAATCAGCTTAAGGAACTGATCCTGCACACGGATCTTACCAGAGACGATGTCCACTTCTTTATTACGACCTGTAGCTGGATGATGTGGAACTGGATGCTTACCTCATTGGCAGTCGGAAACACCCTGATCCTCTACGACGGCAACCCGAGCTACCCCGATGCCACTGCCGGCTCACCCCTCTCACCTGAGGGGTTCGAGTATGTGTATCGGGATATCAAGAAAGACCTATGGTTTAACTCCTCTGCCGGCGGCACCGACATCAATGGCTGCTTCTGTACGGGAAGCCCCACCAGTCCTGTTTATGCCGGGCAGCTCCAGTTTCCGGCGTTGGCCATGAAGGTCAATGTTTATGACGAAACAGGTAGTCCCGTTGTGGATAAGGAAGGTGAGCTGGTCTGTGAGGCTCCTGCCCCATCCATGCCCCTTTACTTCTGGAACGATCCCGGCGATGCCAAATACAGAGATGCCTACTTTACAGTGTACCCCGGTGTGTGGCGTCATGGGGATTACGTGATACATGACAGCCAGACTGGTGGCTTTACCTTCTATGGCCGCTCCGACGCCATTCTCAAGCCCTCCGGTGTTCGTATCGGCACGGCTGAGCTTTACAACCAGGTGGAGCAGATGGAAGAGATTGCCGATAGCCTGGCCATCGGACAGAATTGGGAAGGGGATCAGCGCGTCATCCTGTTCGTGAAACTCGCCGAAGGCTACCAATTGACAGAAGAGCTGAAGACGAAGATCAAGAAGACACTTCGTGACAAGGCCTCTCCCCGGCACGTGCCGGCAAAGATCATCGAGACACCCGATATCCCCTATACGCTAAATATGAAGAAGGTCGAAGGCGCAGTCACCAATATCATCCACGGCAGGCCCGTGCTCAACCGGGATGCCCTGATGAATCCGCAATGCCTGGATTTCTACGAAAATGTTGTACGGCCACCCTTAGAAAGGGTGGCCTTGTTTTGACCCTAGGAGGCTCTTCGATCTCTCACAGACTTGCCATCAAGGCTAATCCAAGTAATTGCGGTTACATTATGGGAACGGATGCAGTTGGAATGTGGAGGAAGGGTGTGATCGTCGAGCAGCTATTCTCTATCCTTGTCCTCAAATGCCTTCGGGCATCGCGCTAGCTGCAGTGACGAACCTGTCTTCTAATCCCTGCCCATATCTTTTGGATTGCGTTTTTTGGGGGGTTTTGCTAATTTTTGATTCCTATCGACCGATAATACAAAAGGCTTTTCTGGTGAGGCTAATTCCGACGGTGACTCCCATGACAGCGTCCTTGAACTATTTGAGTATGTAGCCCAACTGGTAGCCCGAATAACGGAAGGTTATCAGCATCCGTATTCGAGAATAGCGGGCACTGATCTGCCTATCGCCGAGGTTACCAAGTACTAATCAACTATTACTATACCTTAGTGCCGATCTGAGAACCCTATCGGTTAAGACAAAGCCGATGCATATGGGCAGCCACAACGAATTACATAATTACCATTCGAATCACTAGGAAAACAGCAAATTTCTGCGGTACGCTAACAATAACCTTGTTTAACGGATTATAAAATGTCACCTGCTCTTCTCTTTGTATCCCGGCTCAGACTTACTCAGCTCAAAAACCTTATCCCTATCATAATACTATTTTCTCTTATTTCCGGGTGTGCAGTCGACAAAAAGGAAGTGATAGCTCCAGAACAATCTCGTATCCCCCCAATAAGCCTGGAAAACGGGATAGACAAATTAACAAAAGATATCACTGAATCGCTGCCGATCGAGAAAAAGCTCAAGATAGCAGTGGTAGATCTCCTGGGCCCCAATGATGTCCACACCCAGTTGGGATCGTTTGTATCAGAAAAGCTCATTACCAAGCTATACAAATCGAGAAGATTCGAGAAGGTCCTTGAACGGAAGCTCCTCAACGATCTCCTGGTACAACAAAGAATTGAGATGGAGGGATACTTCGATCAGGATACAGTGAAGTCAGTGGTGGGCAAAATCGGAATCGATGCACTGTTGATGGGTTTTATCAGTGAATATGGCTCCAAGGTTGACCTCAATGTTAGGCTTATCGATACCAGCGGGCAGATACTGAGCGTAGCTGAGGTGCAAGTTGACAAAGATGACACGGTCAAGCGTATGATCCAGATCGTGAAAGAAGCCACCCTCACGGTGGCCATACACCCTCCTCATGCAGACGCATCCGTGTCCGTAGGTGGGAGGAGAGCAAAGGCGCATAACGGCATATGTGTATTCAGTAATCTTCCCCAAGGAGCCACAGGAATCCTCGTAACCGCCAAAGGCTATGAGGTAGTACAGGAAAGCGTGTACCTCACGAATGATCAAACTATCACCATCTCGCTTCCCCCAAAACAGTGCTCCTTGACCATCAGAGTGACTCCTCACCATGGCGAAATTCTTCTCGATGGCAAAAGCATGGGCTACGCCTCCGATGGGTTGATGGTATTGAAGGGTGTGACATCCGGGACACATACCATTCTGGCACGGGCTGAGGGCTATCTGTCACAGACAAGAGTAACTGAACTCGATAGCGATACAACCGTCTCTCTGAACCTCGTGCCCGATCCCCTGGCAGAGCTTGCGAAGCTCACCCAAGAAAAGCCCAGCTTCAGGGTGGAAATCTGGACGGAGAAGAAGGTCTATAAGGTAGGGGAAACCATACGGTTCAACTTTCGCTCAGATCAAGACTGCTACCTGACTCTGGTAGACTACGAGCCTAACGGCAACGTGAAGATCCTTTTCCCGAATCGCTACCACCAGAATAACTTCATAGAGGGACGGAAAACCTATAGTATCCCTGGCAGCGACTATGGATTCAAACTTACGATTGAGCCTCCCCTGGGAGTCGAAAAAATCAAAGCCATCGCTACCACAGAGCCTCTATCTCTATTCAACCTCGAGTTTTCCAAGACCTTCTTTCCCACGATTGAGAGGGGCAATCTCCAGACTATGAGAGGCATCAGCATAGCTCTGGACACACTGAAAAAGGTAAGCTGGGCAGAAAACAGCTGCTCCATTCACATCCAGTGATCAAGCGCGATAAGATTGGAGATTTTGGCAAGAAATATGCGGTTTGGGTGCTACCGGGCCTACCACAAGATGTTGAAATTATCCCTCTCCTATTCTGATTGGACCACCTTGCTCTTTTCAGTATAGTTCTATAAGTAGGATTCATTTTTCCTCAGCCATCTAACCTCTATTCAAGAGGATAGCCATGGAGCCATTCCCTCAAAATGCGCTTGCCTTTCTCCTAATAGACTAAGTTGAATAATCTGTAAGGAGCTGTTATTTTCCTTATATGAAAGCATTAGGAATATCTTGGAGTAAATCGTAAGCACAGTGATCTTGTTCTGTATATACTGGTCGATGATCTCTCATCAAAAAAATGGATAGGGCATCACAAAACTCATAACATAAAGTTTTTTGGTTTTCACCAAGATGACAGGGCTCATTTAAATCGTTTGTGGCTCAATCAAAACGAATCGCGCCTTGATGGTAAATGAAACACGAAGTATAAAACCGTATAGATCAGAAGCATATAACAAGTATTACAGGTAGATTCATATTAAGTATTACAGGGTGCTACTCGCTCGAATTCATGCCGGCAGTATTTCACAGAATAATAGTATATATTGACAATCATCATGAAAGGGGATGCTTATGAACTATGAAAGCCTTATTGACCTGTTAAAAAACAGAAGGACTATCCGAAGGTTTAAACCTGATCCCATCCCGGATGAGTTTGTTGAAAAAATAGTTGAAGCTGCACGATGGGCCCCGTCGGGGTATAACATGCAGCCATGGGAATTTGTGGTCGTCAAAGAGGAAAAGAGAAGAAAGGAGATCGCAAAGCTCGTTGAGGATAATGGGGCTTTTCATTATCCGCCCATGGAAGCAAGACGGGAAGCCTGGCAAAAGGAGCCCTTCAAGGGAGGGCCAGTCCCTGAAATGGATTGGACTACAGCACCTGTTTATATCATTGTATTCGGCGATACCCGGACTCAGGTGGGTCTCCCCATGCCCATAAGGTACCTCTATACCAAACGCCAGTCCATCTTCACTTCAAGTCTGGCAAGCGCTTTCCTGTGCATGCATCTTGCAGCAACCACGCTTGGGCTCGCCTCTATGTGGGAGACAGGAGTACAAAATCCCTATGTTAGCTGTTTACTGAAGGACCTTTTACATGTTCCTGATGAATGGGAACCCTATGACATTTTCATAGTAGGGTATCCTGCCCAAAAGAAGAGGGGCAAGCTAATGAGAGATTATAAAGAGATGGTTCATTATGAAGAATGCAAGACTGAAAATATCCGTACTGAGGAACAGATCAGGGAGTGGGTAAAGAGGGCCCGTTTCTGGGTTTCAGGACAAATTCGCAGAGGGCCTAATTGATGGTCTGGAAGATAGTCACTAAAGTTAAGAAGCGTATAACTTAACAAACCTGAAATACTGTGACTGTGATATCTTCTATAGATGCCAGGATCACCTATTTAGCCTATACTCTCCCGATATCACAGCCCAGAAACCGACAAGCTTTCGATTCAGAGAAATGAAACCGCATACAATATATTGAATATCGCCCTCTCTCTTTAAAATCTTCAGCTACTGGTATGAGTGGAAATCCTGCTGCCAGCCTGCCGGCTTACCATCACTGTATGTAGCATCTACAAACTGGATTCAAAATCCCTAACTGAAACCGCCGCGCACTGTCCCTTCCCGAAATTGGCGAATTCCGGTTGAAATATTGACGTAGGCACATCAACCTCTTATTCACAGACTTGCCGCCAAGGCGAATCTATTTCACTGCGATTCTAATATCGTATAATCGAAATTAATTTTGTCCACCCAATTCATATTTAACACATTAACCCGGACGAAAGAATAAAGGTAAGAAAGGATCGTCACAATCTGACCAACAGTCAGTGGATGAAATGGAGGACTGGAGGATATATAACAACCGCCTCTTCCAACGCCTTCCTTTAAAGAAAGGGTGGTAAAGGAAAGCAGGGTCAAATGAGCCATGATTTATCCTTTACCTTATGATTGGATCCTTCTTCGCACGGACCGAGCTCTTCATATTGTCCTAAGTGGCAGTCATAGCAGTTCTAACGATGCATTCAACCGCCTTTTAGGGGGGCATTTGGCATCATCCAAGGATGGTCTTTGGTATGGCAACTTATGCACAATGCTATGTGGGCCATGAGGCGAAATGAATGAGGTTGCCTTTTTGTTTATTATGGGACTAGTATCTTTAAGAGTGTCACCGGAGCAAGAGCATAAGTGTTTTGTATTCATTTCCCATTCCCTCAGGCGGGTCTCCCGATGATATTCGAGAGGTATTGACGTCTCCTATTGGGAAAATCCGTTGCTCGGCCCGGTAGGAGAAAGGTGAACCTAATTGCGGAAAGGGGAAAGGAGTTTCTCACACATGCGCATACTCTTAGTTGAAGATGATCTGAAGATCGCTTCCTTTGTCGTAAAGGGGCTGAAAGAGGCGGGCTTTGCCGTTGACCACGCTCAAGATGGCGAGGAGGGGCTTTATATGGCTTTAACTGAGCCTTATGATGCAACGATCGTTGACATAATGTTGCCCAAATTGGACGGCCTGAGTCTCATCGAGGAATTACGCCGTAAAAAAATCAACACACCGGTAATTATTCTGAGTGCTAAACGATCGATAGATGATCGAGTCAAGGGCCTTCAAACAGGGAGTGACGACTATCTCACCAAGCCATTTGCCTTTTCCGAACTTCTAGCACGCGTACAGGCGCTCATTAGACGCGCTTCCAGGACATCGGAGCCTACGAGTCTTACCGTGGGAGAGCTCTCCGTAGACCTTTTGACACGGGAGGTTACTCGAACCGGCACTAAAATAGAGTTGCAGCCACACGAGTTCGCCCTGCTCGAGTATCTGATGCGTAACGAGGGACGGGTGCTTTCAAAGACTATGATTTTGGAACACGTTTGGGACTACAATTTCGATCCCCAGACAAATGTCGTAGACGTGTTGGTTTGCCGGTTGCGAAACAAGGTAGACCGGGATTTCGAAAACAAAATGATACATACCATCCGCGGAGTTGGCTATGTTCTTAAGGTCTCTTAGGCAACTGCGGAAAAAAGTCGGCTTCCGGCTCACTATTTGGTATTCGGGCATTTTTATCTTAAGCGCTCTATTCCTTTTTGCCCTCGCATATTTTCTTCTTTCATCATCCTTAAGCAAACAGGATCATGAGGCTATTCAGTTAAGGCTGGAGGAGCTCTCAGCCCTTTATCAAACAGGGGGCAGGGAGTTGTTAGAAAGAGAAGTTACTGTGGAGAAGAAATTCGAAAAGAAAATCCCTTTCTTTATCCGGCTTGCGGGGAGTGATAATGAGACCTTATTCCTGCATATTCCCTATCAGTGGGTAGAATTCGACATCAAACAGCTTGAGAAAATGACCCCCGATACAACCGCCAAGTGGACTCATTTACCTATAAGAAACAACAGAAACGTACTTGAAGTTGCCTCAATCCCTTTGCCCAATGATTATCTGCTGCAAGTCGGCAAGAGCACAGAGGATCGCGAAAGGATTCTAAGGCATTTCCGTGAGATCTTTACAGCCGTCATGGTTCCCCTCATTTTGTTTGGCTTTGCTGGCGGAGCATTCCTTGCGTTCAGAGCGCTTCGGCCGATTCGTCACCTAATCAGCGCCGTCCGTTCTGTGGGTCCCAACAGGATGGACACCCGCGTGCCGAGCCCCCAGACAGGTGACGAGCTTGACGAGCTAGCCACGCTCTTTAACGGAATGCTGGAAAAGATTGAGGCCATGTGGCCCATGACTTACGAACCCCAATGACAAGACTGAGAGGTATCGCCGAGATAGCATTGCAATCGAATCAAAACCTGGAGACTTGTCGGGAAGCCTTAGCCGACAGCATAGAGGAATCGGAACGGATACTTACTATGCTAAACACCCTGATGGACATCTCCGAGGCGGAGACAGGAGCCATGAAACTGGATCTAGAAAGCGTGAATGTCTCCGCCTTGATAGAGGGTGTTGCCGAGCTTTACCGATATGTTGCTGAGGATAAGGGTATACTCATGCATACGAAGGCTTCAAACAACCTCTACTTGACTGCGGATCCCAACCGGATGAGGCAGATCCTGGCAAATCTGCTGGATAATGCCATAAAATATACCCCGACCGGAGGGAGAGTAGATATGGAAGCGCACCACAGAGGGCAAAAGATAGTTATCCTCGTAAAGGATACGGGAATTGGGATTCACCCCGAGGAACTCCCCAGAATATGGGATCGGCTCTATCGGTGCGATCAAAGCCGCTCACAAAAAGGACTTGGCCTGGGCCTCAGCCTGGTAAAGGCCATTGTCCAGGCCCATAAAGGCCAAATCGAAGTTTTCAGTGAACCCGGAAAGGGATCAAACTTCATCATTGCTCTTCCCACTGACAATCACCAATCTTAGGGTCATCCATCCCAAATAACCTTACTAAAATGTAATGTTCCTGCAAGGCTCCAGAAAGCTTTTCTGCTTATAGTAATCACAGAATGAACGCCTTGTGAGAAGCCTAGCTAACACAGAAGCGAATAGAAGGAGGTGGTGTCTGTGAGTCCAATACTCCGAAGGGATATCCGACAACTCGAGCTCGATGCGGAGAGGGTCCAAAGGGGCCTGAATATGCTGGAGAGCGATTATGCAGCCTGGGGCCATCAATGCCAGCAAAAGGACTTGAAGAAGCTCATTGAAAATCTCAAGCGGCTGGAATCTGATGTAAGTACGATGCTCTCAGATTGCATATTTCTAGGGCGTCAATACTGGAAAGATCATAACGTTCCCCTCATTGATAGACTCCACCAGGCCTTTACTGCCATGAATACCCTTTTTAACGATCTCAAGGAGGTCAGATTGGCCCTTAGCAAAACGACTACGAATCCTTCTGGCCTTGAGAAGTTGATTATTGATTGGGGCCGGCTCAAGAAATCGATCGATCAAACTCAGAGGCTTGTGCAGCATCCTCAGAAAAGGAGGAAGAACCACAACTGGCTCTCCGCAGTTCGCAAAAGGGGCAACAATTCCCCTTTAAGCGTAATCAAACGATGAGTGAGAACTATCTTGCGTAAGTCTTTTCTGAACCGTAGCGGTTTACTGATCTTCGTGTTTCCCCTGGCGATGGTGCTCATGCCGCTTCAGACTGTGCTGGCTCAGAGTGGGGAGGACAGGAATGGCTTAGTTGGTTGGCAAAGAGCCGTTGTCGAGGTAGCACAGAGGACTATCCCCGGTTCGGCGCCCATCGAGCTGATTCCCGATGGTGAAAAGGGTCGCGGATGGCTGGGTGTCAGCGTGCAGGATCTAACGCCCGACTTGGCTAATGCATTCGGTGCGGAGAGCACCAAGGGTGCGCTAGTAGCAGTAGTAGTGAAAGGGGGGCCTGCAGACAGAGCAGGTATACAAAGAGGTGATGTGATAATCGCTTACCAGGACAAGAGGATCCCCGACAGCAGCTCACTCCGCAATGAAATCGCCACAAGCCCCATTGACCAAGAAGTAACGGTAAAGCTCCTACGCAAAGGCAAGCAGGAGTCGCTTACGGTTAAAATTGGAAATGCCGAAGTTTTTACCAGCACATCGACCATCTTCCTCAGAGATCGGTTGGGGGCAGAGGTTCGGCCTTTGAGTGTTAAGGAAGCTACGAGGTACCATCTCAACTCGCGGAATGGAGTTGCTATCGTTTGGCTGGACCCAAAAGGCCTCTTAAGGGAAGTCGGCTTCGAAGTGGGAGACATGATCTTGGAGATTAACGGCCGACCCATAAAAGGAGTGGAGACCTTCATGAATTTAGTAGGCACATTGCAAGCTAGTCAACAGATTACCTTACTTGGCCTGGACCACCGAAGCGGCCGTACCGGATATGTCCAAGTCAAAGTGAGATGAAAGGGCGCCGTGCCTTGCAGTACATTTCTGCCCGTGCACCCCTTGCAGTCGTATACCGTGTTCATGAGGCAGGAGATACGGTCAGTGTAGTTGCTACTTGAATTATAAGAGCTGTCTTGAGTCGAGTATGGTGATGGAACTGCAAGGTTTGATCTGATTCCCACTGCCCATAATGCATGCAGAATTTTTAAATTTGTTTGAAAAAGGCTGGAAATCTTGTGCGTCATGAATAGCAATATCAGACTGCTGGAGCGAACATACTTCTGGATCCTGGTGGCGATATTCCTGCTCATTGTATTTACACCATACATAATACGGTCAGGATTCACACTGCTTGAGGAGGAAATTGCCGAAGTAGTTGCCATCGCCTTGCTGTTTACAGTGGGGTATGGTGTGCTGTTAGTATATCGGAAAGAGGTAAAAGAGAACCGCAAAGATCTCAATAGATTGAAGCAGGACAAAGGTGTTTTAGAAAACCGGCTGAGCGAGGCCTTTAGGTACATCGGAACAGTAAACATACAGATAGAGGAAATCAAGT
>SMTZ1_10014819_pt1 | contig 10128 bp, 6 predicted proteins | sample DeeMarSWOR136_30_FD_25667 | JGI IMG/M metagenome (IMG submission 25667)
CTCCTCCAATAGCTTTGGCAAGGGTTATTATATCTGGCTTTATATTGTAGAGTTCGCTGGCTCCGCCGGGAGCAATTCGGCAACCCGTTTTAACTTCGTCGAAAATGAGAACTATGTTGTATTCCTCAGTGAGTTTTCGGATGTCCTTCAAATAGCCAGGTCTTGGAAGTATCACTCCACAGTTTAACATCACTGGCTCCATTATCACTGCTGCGATTTCTCCTTCATGTTTTTTAAACAGGTTTTCCATAGCCTCTACGTTGTTGTACGGGGCTATCAGAGTGTTCTTAGCGGTGTCTGCGGGGACTCCATCAGAATAGACATATGGTGTAGGCGCCCATTTTGGCCCTGCCTTAGCAAGAGGCGGATGTACGCTGACCAAAACGTAGTCATGCTGTCCATGATAGGTGCCCTCTATCTTCACGATTTTGTCTTTACCCGTGTATGCTCTCGCAATCCTTACAGCGTGCATAGTGGCTTCGGTGCCTGAATTGGCAAACTGGAACATATCCATCATCGGAAAGCGCCTTAGCAACTCTTTTATGTACAAAAAGCTTTTTTCGTGAGGAATCGTGTATGCGGTGGCCTTTTCTAGTTGTTCTTTTACAGCATCAACTATTATTGGGTGGGCGTGTCCAGTTATGTTGATGCCGTAACCCATGAGATAATCTATGTACTCATTTCCATCAACATCCCAAATTCTGCTACCCTTTGCCTTACTGATGAAGAATGGATATGGCTTGAAATAACGCACAGAACTGCCAACTCCACCTGGGATAACTTCTCTAGATTCTTCCCACCGCTTTTTTGATTTCGGCGTTCTAGCAATATATTCTTTAATAGTTTCTTCTTTAACCATCTTCTACTTCCCCTTTCCACACGGTAGAATTTTTATTCTAACTTCCCGCGCTTAAGAATTTTATGCGCACATTAGGATACGATTAGCGCTAGCACAGCTTTTTCCGTGTGCATCCTGTTTTCTGCTTGGTCCCATACTGCTGACTGTGGTCCCTCTATCACCTCATCGGTCATTTCTTCTCCTCTGTAGCCGGGTAGACAGTGCATGAATATGGCGTCTTTTTTCGCTTCGCTGAGGACACTAACATTTATCTGATAAGGCGCAAAGTCTCTGACTCTCTTTTCCTTCTCTTTTTCCGGTCCACCCATGCTATGCCACGTGTTTGCATACACGACGTCAGCATCTCTTACGGCGCTGTGTAGGTCTGCAGTGACTACGATTTCTGCCCCTGATTTCTCAGCCTTTTCCTCTGCAAACCTCATAACTTTCTCGTTTGGATTGTAGCCTTTCGGCCGAGCTACATGTATGTTCATGCCCATTATACTCGACGCTATGATTAGGCTGTGACACACGTTCCAGATGTCACCAGCATACGTTATTTTCTTTCCTTCCAACGAGCCTTTTTTCTCTTTAATCGTTAATAGGTCTGCAAGTCCTTGGCATGGATGGGTTAAATCTGTAAGTGCATTTACCACTGGGCTTTCCATGTATTTGGCGTACTCCTCAACTTTCTCTTGTTCAAACGTTCTCATTACAAGTCCGTCGCAGTACCTGTCAATCACTCTTGCCGTGTCTTTTATCGGCTCTCCTCTACTTAGTTGCGTTTGTTTAGGTGTCATGTAGAAACTCTGTGCTCCAAGATGGGCTATTGCCGCTTGGAATGAGGTTCTCGTTCTCGTGGAGGGTTTTTCGAAAAGCATAGCCAGCGTTCTGCCTCTTAACTGTTCATGAGGTTCTCGCTTTGCCAGTTTGTTTTTGAAGTCTGCTGCTGTGTTTAGGATGAAGGTTATTTCTTCTTTAGTGTAGTCCATTAGGGTTAGGAAGTCTCTTCCCTTAAATTCCATTTTGGCATTCACCTTTACGTCCTTTTTTCATGTCGGGTTTCTTTAAAAGTTTGGTATTCCCTTAAAAGAGGAAGTGTACAACATCATGGTCTTCGACCGTTCCTCTGCAGTTTTCTCATTAACACTCTGTGCACGTGCGTTTTGTTCCAGTTACGAGTTGAAGAACAAGAGTCTCCATGTTTGCGCGTATTGAAGTTTCAAAACATAAGTATAAACCGCAAAAGTCTTATAGGTGTCTGCAAATGCACTAACTTCCATTATAACTTCAACATAATCATGTATGATGGTGATTCAGTTGGTTGATAAAAAAGTCAAGATTGTGATCATGGGTGCTGCTGGACGTGACTGGTCACTAGTTTAACCATAGATTAGTGACCCACGAATTCCACAACTTCAACGTTTTTTTTCAGAGACAATCCGAAATATGAAGTTGTAGCTTTCACGGCTACCCAACTTCCAAACATCTCTGGTCGTTCGTATCCGCCTGAGCTAGAACCCTTTGATCTGTTTCGGGAAGTAGTCTTTACAGGTGCCCTCGCGGTACACGTCAGCCGTCGCGCAGTGTAGACCACCGCCAAACGGCGCCACAGCTAAGAACGGGACGGGAATGGCATCAAAGCCCAACTTTTCAAACTGCTTTATTTGAGCGGTCTCTTCAGCTTCTACACACACGGTCTTCGAATCGAGCATGAGAACGTTGAAAGAGAGCCAGACACTGCAGAAGGAAAGCTTGTATTTCTTGTCATGAGCCGGAGTCGTGCATTCAACGATTTCCCAGTCATTCTTCTTAAACAACTCCTTAAGCCCAAGCGTTAGAGGGACCCGCTTCTTATTGCTGAGTGCCAGCCCGGGACGAAGTGGAACAAAGGTGGCGTCAATGTGCGTCGGCGCCTCCTCCTTGAACGTCACCTCATGAATGCGATGGTCTGGGAAGTGACGTCGCAACCAGCTGATGCCACCAGCGTTGGTGACTGTAGACCGCTGAACAAACAGGTCTTTCCCGCACCGAGCGACATCCGCGGCGTCGAAAAGCGGTTCAGCCTCGGTCAGGGCCCAATCCTTCGCATACGTGTGCTTTATTTGCTCCTCCTTGCTTTTCGCGTTGAATTCGTTCCAGAAATTCTTCTTGTAGCTACGTTCGGTCAAGCGGGGTTTCGGCGCTGCCTCCCATCGGAAGTTCGGATCCTCCTTGAAATACTGCTCCAGAAGCGGTCGATAACAGAGATACTCATACCATCGACTCCGATAGGACATGGTCGCCTCGAGGATTTCGTTGCCGACTGTCAGCAGCAAGTCGCGAGGGGGCATGCACCCAAACATGCTCTCCTGTTTCCAGTCCGGGGTCTGTACTTGCTGGCTAAAATCCATTGGTGTAGGTCGATCGACACGGATGCCCCGGTGCTTTAGGAGCTTGGCGAAGTTGTCTAGTTGCTCCTTGGCTTTTTCTTCCATCTCCTTGGGCAGTGGAGCGTACTTCCCTAAGGGGTAGCCATATTCAGGCCAATCGCGTTGAACGGCTGGTTCCGGTGCTTGGACCATGGTGCCATCGGCTCGTCCGACAATGACGTGTTTCAATGGGTCCCATTCGTTCCAGGAGCATACAACTGTCTTGTTCTCTTTAGACATGGATAATTCCCACTAATCTGGTAAATCTTAAATTTTTCCTGTTGAGTTGTTCTTAAACCTTTGGGTATAATTAAGACTGATTGAATGTGGTTCTAAGGTTAAGTCAGCGCGTTCAAGATTTTACAAATTAAAAAGCTATTGGAAAACCATAAAACATTTATCTTGACGTTACGGGTGTTATGTTTATCTCCAACCGAACTGGAGAACTAGCAAAATGGCTAAACGAATTCTGGTTGCTTTAGGTGGCAATGCCATTAAGCAAGCAGGCGAGAAAGGGACTTCTGCGGAGCAGTTCCAGAATTGCTTAACAACTTGCAAGCTTTTAGCACAAATAGTGAAGAAGATGGAAAAGGACGACCGACTAATAATAACCCATGGTAACGGTCCACAAGTCGGTAACCTCATGGTGCAACAAGAGGAAGCTAAACATGTTGTACCCGCTCAACCTATGGATATAGTTGGAGCGATGACACAAGGACAAATTGGCTACATGCTACAACAAACATTAATGAACTGCCTCAAAGATGAAGGAATCGAGACGCCGGTCTGCGTAGTGATAAACCAAGTACGGGTAGACAGGGATGATCCAGAATTCTTTGGTGAAACCGCCTCAAAACCAGTAGGCAACTTCTTCACAGAAGAAGAAGCTATTATGATCAAAAAGGAACATCCTGAGTACATTATCAAACAGGTCAAACCAGTAGGAGAAAAAGCATGGAGAAGAATAGTTCCTTCTCCATATCCAGTGGCTAACGTTGAGGGCGCGGCTATCAGAAAATTAGTTGACACTGGCGCCATAGTCATCGCTTCTGGAGGCGGTGGCATACCCGTAATACTGGATGAGCATGGACATTACAAAGGTGTTGAGGCAGTAATAGACAAAGACTTAGCCGGCGAAAAACTGGCTGAAGTTGTTAATGCAAACGTGTTTTTAGTTCTAACCGATGTAGAAAAAGTGAAGCTGAACTTCGGTAAACCTAACGAGCGAAACATAGACAAGATAACAGTCACTGAAGCCAAGAAGTACTTGGAAGAGGGCCACTTTCTTTCAGGAAGCATGGAACCAAAGGTTAAAGCATGTATACGGTTCCTCGAGTCGGGTGGGGAAAAAGCAATAGTCACTTCATTGGACAAAGCTGTTAAAGCACTTGAAGGAAAAACAGGCACCCTTATCTATCGGGACTAACAGCTAGAGCAAGAGCTTCAGAATCTTTTTGAAACTAAAAAAAGAGGAAATAACCATTCTATTTCTTTGCGATGTTGAGGCGCGTGCATTGAAAGTTGAGTGGGTGAGTAAAAAATAAATGACAAAGTTACTTAGTCTGTTATCCTTCAAAGGTGAGGGTAGATGGGAAAAGAAGGTGAAACTCCTTGGGGTGCCAAGCCAGAAAACGTAAAGGCAATTATAAATTCTGCCAAAGAATACGGCAAATACAAGTGATGAGAAATGGTGGGGTTTGAAAAACGTAGTTTAATGCCGTCGTTTCGCGTTTTCTCTGAAGACGCGATTGACGCGATTCATTCAGCTTCCCTTGAAGTCTTAGAAAAAACTGGTGTCAGAATTCATCATGGTAAAAGCATTCTGAAAATGTTGAAAGGTAATGGTTGCACTGTTGATTTCGAAAAAGGCGTAGTCAAATTTCCATCCTATGTTGTTGAGGAGGCTGTTAAGAAAACTCCGAAAACATTTTCCGAGTATGGAAGAAATCCGAAGTATGACTATAAACTGGATGGAAGACATGTTTACTTCATCACTGACACTGAGACAACAAGTACGGTTGATCTAAAGACTGGAGAGTGGAGGCCTTCAACTATGGATGACTTGGAAAAGTTAACGAGAGTTACCGATGCTCTGGACTCGTATGCTTCGGGTGGTCATCTCACCACGGCTTTAGATAAGCCGAACAATGTCAGATGTTTATACGATTACGCTGCTGCTTTAAATAACACAGAGAAACCTTGCGGTTGGTCTGTTTATCCGCCTGAACTAGCGTCTCAACTAACCGATTACCAACTTGAAATAGCCACTGTAGTTGCTGGAAGCGAAAAGAAACTGAAGGAAAGACCTCTAGGATGCAGCGGCTTTTGCACAGAATCACCCCTTAAGTTTGAGGGACGATACGTCGAAATCGCTTTAAAGCTTGCTAAGCTTGGTTTTCCCTGCTGGATTGCAAGTTTTCCTCTTGGCGGAGCCACAGCGCCCATAACTCTCGCTGGCTCCCTTGTCATGACAAACGCTGAAATTTTGAGTAGCGTCTGCACGGTTCAACTTGCAGCTCCAGGCACTAGTACAAGTGTTTTTTATCTGATGGGAAACTTGGACATGAAGACTGGTTTGTTGGGGCAAGGTCCTGAAGAATCGCTTCTATATGCTGGCGCAGTTGAAGTCGCTAGATACTATGGGTTTCGCGTAACTGTTATCGGATTTAACACAGCCTCCAAAATGTCTGGTGCTCAAGCAAGCTATGAAAAGACGATGAGCACTCTTATTCCCGTGTTAGCAGGAGCAGACGTCGTCTATGGAGGTGGCAATCTGAAAGGAGGAATGGCAGCCTCCTTTGAAGAGCTAATAATTGATGACGAGATTTGTAGGGCGGTGTTGAAAGCAGTTGAGGGAATAGAAGTGAACGATGAAACGTTGGCTGTAGATGTGATTAACAAAGTGGGTTCTACTGGCCACTTCCTTGCTGAAAAACACACTTTAAAACACTTCAAAAATGTGCTCTTCTTCCCTGAACTAACAGATAGACAAAGCTATGACGCTTGGAAGAAAACAGGAGGAAAAAGCATGATCAAACGAGCTAGGGAAAAAGCAGAACAAATCCTGAAAGACCATTGGCCAACACCACTGGATAAGGATGCCCAAAAAGAAATTTCTGAGATAATTAGTAGAGCAGAAAAGGAACTGCCGAAGAGCACTTTGTGAGACAAGATTAGATGCGTGCACATGTCCACGTTTTTGTCTATTGCGGTAAATGCGGTTAGCTTCTATTTGCATGTGGAATTCAAAGCTCAGAACACTGAGGAAAAACGAGAATACTGTTAGATATATACTAAAATGTTTCGAGCATGTTAAGAATATAATAATACCCTAAAAAACGTCTCTATTTTCGGTAGGATCAGATTGACCGCGAAATTTACTAAAAAATGGGGAAAAGGATACAAAGAACCGGCAATTAAAGAAAGAATTAAGGAAGCCGTTCGTTCTCCAGAGCCACTAAAACCCCGTCTTGATTTAGCTGTCAGACACATTGAACTGCAAATTCAAAAGCTGGACAAGGCAACTAACCGTTTGACAGAACGCGACAAGGCTATCTTCGATAGAATCGTTAAAGCCTATTCAAAACACGACATGCCGCGAGCCAACGTTTTCGCTAATGAACTTGCTGGGATACGCAAGATGGAAAAAATGATTATGCATAGTAGACTTGCGTTAGAACAGATTGCCCTTAGGTTAAGCACGGTGTCAGAGCTTGGCGACGTTGTCACTACTCTAGGTCCAGCTGTGGGAGTGTTACGCAGCGTCAGAGATGGGATGTCTGCTATCTTTCCTGAAGCTGAGAGAGAGCTGGGGCAAATTGGAAACTTGCTTGGCGGGATGATCACTGATGTTGGTCAGAACACCGGGGTAAGCATAGACTTTGAGACGGCGAACGACGATGCACAGAACATTCTAGATGAGGCAGCCACAGTTGCAGAACACAAGATTAACGAAAAATTCCCAGCTTTACCTGCTGGCATGCCAACTCTAGGCGAGAAAACAGCAACTGAAACCTAAAGCATCTCCTCTCAAATGCGTGCGTATTAACTGCTATTCCACAAGAAATTGTAGAAAGGTAATGATAACTAGCGCGCGGAAAAATTAAATGATGCTTATGCTATTCTAGAGTTTGAGGAGTTAAAAATGAGTGAGCTGAAAATTAAGCCGAAAGTGGTTGGGTTGAATGCTTGGAAATCCGGTCCAGACAGCTTAGTGCCTGGCTGCTCCATTACAACAATAGTTAGTGAAGAAGAAGCTGGCGCGGTAGGATTATATTTTATGCCTCCTGGAAAACAGACAACTATTTTCTCTCTGGAAGAGGAAGATGACAACACAGCAGATGAATACTATGGTCCATGCCACGAGTTTTATTACATTCTCGTTGGAGAATTTACAATGTACTGGGGCAAAGACACATCTAAATTAAAAGCTGGAGAACTGGGCCACTGGACTCCAGGCTGGAAATACTCGGTGAAAAACACTGGAGACGTGCCGGGAACCTTCTTCTGGGGCCTAAGCCGTCCACCGAAAGGAACGAAAACGAGAGAAATCGCAGAGCCACCTCCAGAACTCAGATGATGCAGGTAGATAAGCCGCCGGGAATGCAGTTCGTCTAAACCATCAAAACAAATGGAAATGTGACTGTTGCAGAAACTGCGCCTACCAGAATCTTCTCTTCAGCGCTTTTTTCTCAGCTTCTATCACTGATTCAAAAAAATGATCTGTGAATGCACTATCTTTTCTCAGAATTTCTTTTACGTCAGATGATCGCAGCCTTCTTCCGGCTAATGCCACTGCGGCTGGTTTGCCATATTTAGCCATCAACTGCGCTGTTTCTAGAGCTTGTCTTTGCCATTTTTGTTCATTCTTCGTCAACCTTTCTCCTTTTTTCTCTACAAGTGAACTAACTTCATCTTCTTCTCGGCGGAGTACGCCTAGGGCGGTGGAACCACATTTGGGGCACTCTGGTTTGTTGGGCAGGTCCTTTATGTGAATCATGTCTAGATAGTCCCAGCATTTGGTGCAAATGAAGGTGCGTGTTTCATTGAATAAGCGTGCCTTCGCTGATTCCACGAGTATAAGTTTCATTCTCTCTGGGGGAATGATGTCGGTTTTCATGCTGGCTCTTTCTAAACCGACGCGTGCAATTGGAGTGACAATTCCTCCGGTTTCCAGTTTTTGAACTTCAACTTCGTTTTTTCTAATCATGTTTAGAACTTGAATGGTATGTTGTAAATCCAAGTCTTTAGTGAAGACTTCCTTAAGCGCCTCGTCGTAAATGGCTGTTTTCTCAAAGCTTTTAACTAGGTGTCGAAGGCTTACGCCGCTGAAGTCAACCCATTTTTTGAGGGCGCTGAATCTCCGAGCTACATGAATTATTCGTCGCTTGAAAATCCCTGTCTTCACAGCAGCCTCTGTAAGCTTGTCTTGAATAACTGAATTGGACCATTTCGTAATATCACCAAACATTTTGAGGATGTGATCTGCATTAGCGGCGCCCATGGTTTGAAGGAAAATGCGATACGGGTCATGTTGCACTGCAACTGCATATCCCGTTTGTTCAGAAAGTATGTGACCCATTAACTGAGCTAAAGCACGATTTGTAAGAGACCCAAAGTTTGCGTGAATTATAACGTAGTCCTCCCAGTCCTCAACAACTATCCGTTTGTCTGTTGGGACAAGAAAGCCCTCTCTAACCTGCTCGACAGTTTCAAGTATCGCACGCCGAACTGCATTTTTATCCGCGGGATACTTTTCAGCTAACTGGGCTGCAACCTCGTCATGCGCGACTCTGTTGGTTATTTGTTCTTCAACAAAGCCTCTGATCCACCCGACTTCTTGGGCTATTTCAAACGGAACTGGAATCTGTTCTCCAATCCAACTTGGGATAGCGCCTGTGGGGTCGTCAACAGATTTCACGTAAACGTGGTCGCTGGATACTTTCATGATTTTCCATGGACTACCTCGGATGATGAATTTGACTCCTGGTTTTCCGTATTCTGCCATGAAAGCTTCGTCTAGTATGCCTACAGCGGATTCTGAGTACTCGTACATGGCTTTGGTTTGGCGGGGTTTTAGGGCGACCATGTCTTCAAACGAGACCCATGCCAATCTGGGGAAGCGGGAATGCATGTACGTCAAGACTTTTTCAACGTCTTCCAAAGTTAGGTCTAAATACGGATAGGCATTCTTGAACATGTCGTAAATCTCATAGAAATACCAGCGTCTTTTCTTCATCAACAATCCTATGATCTGGTGTGCCAAGGCATCGTAGGGCTTTGGCGGTACGCTGACTGGCTCCAACTCTTCTCCATATGCCATGCGCGCTATGACCATGGCTTCCAACGTGTCGTCAGGATCCATTGTGATGATGACTCCTTTAGCAATGCGCCCAATTCGGTGTCCGCTCCTTCCAACGCGCTGAATTAAGCGCGTAACTTGTCTGGGACTCATATACTGTATCACTAAGTCGATTCTTCCAACATCTATGCCTAGCTCCAGTGAACTGGTGCAAACAAGTCCTTTGAGTTCACCGTTTTTTAATCCTCGTTCAGCTGCTATTCTGGATGGTTTAGCTAAAGACCCATGGTGAATAGATACTGGGAAGTTGATGTCCCAAACCTTGAATCGACTCGCTAAAACCTCTGATGCAGAACGGGTGTTGGTGAAAAGAAGAACTGACTTTTGCTTTTCAATGAATTGTCGAATAACGCGAAGTCGGGCAGCAACCTCAGAGTGAGTGAAAAGCGTTGAAGCAAGCTTGATGTCCTCAGCACTAGGTTGAGGAAAAATAATCTCTAACTCCATAAGTCTCGCTACAGGCACCCTTACGATTTCAACATCTCGCTTATTGCCCACTAAAAACTGGGCAACCTTCT
>SMTZ1_10008720_pt1 | contig 10127 bp, 10 predicted proteins | sample DeeMarSWOR136_30_FD_25667 | JGI IMG/M metagenome (IMG submission 25667)
TTCCATAACTGAGCCATTTATATTATTAAGTTGCACTGGAAGACTCCAATTCAGACCATTATTTGTTGAATTAGTTAAAGAGATGTTACCAGATTCAATAAAGGTACAAAATACATGTGTATCATTTGCATAACACATCGGATAATTTGGATTTGCACTAGAAGGTATTATATCTGCAGTTACATGGAATCTTTTCCAATCAAAACCATAATTAGATGAACTATAAAGAACAATACCATCAGAGTCTGAATCAGCTACTATGAAGATGTGAGTCTCATTGGTAAATATTTTTGGATGGGAAAGATTCTTAGAGCCAGTTAAGATCTGAGATTTTAGCTCATCATCATTATACCACATGTAAGGAGATCCTCTAAAGAAAAGCAACTCTTGATTTAAACCATTATTTATTTCACAAACGCCATAGATGTATCTTAATGAGGCATCATAATATCTGGATATCGAAAGATTACTACAATTTTGGATTTCAGGAAACCAAGTTAATACATCATATTGTTCAGGGTATACCGGATCTGTGAAGAAAAACATCGGAGAGTTCTTACAAGGACCTACACCTTCATAAGTGTAATTAGTACTGCCTATAAGTACAACAACCCAAGGATTAGTAGTGTCTTTATAGGAAACTATTTCAATGTTTTTAAAATCCCAAAAAGCATAAGTTATGTTTGGATCATCTGCATCTGGAAAACCTGTCCATTCATAGGTATAGGTATTGATATTATCTAGATTTACAAAATCATCAATTTCAAGGTATCCAAAAACTGCTGAATTTTTAAAAGATGAAACATATGCTCCATATGCCTTTTTACTAATAGGTACTGTGCTTAAACTAGGAGACATTATTTCTAAATCTGGATTACTTTCATCCAGTTTAGCTATTATTTTCATTGCAATTGACCAATTTAGGCCATAATTTTTAGAATTTCGGATATGAATATGGGTTTTACTTCCATCATCGTATTCATATGCTACAAGACCGGAATATCCTTCCATAACCATGGACGGATGTGATTCGCTCCAGATAGTGCTTGATACAATAATATTATCTAAGTCATTAAATCTTTTATCACCTATAGTGATGGGTTTACTATTTTGCGACTCATAATTAGTATTTGAATTCTTAACGCTAATGGCTGCTTTTTTAATCCTAATATTTGTTTTCTGAATTTTTTCATCCTCTTCATTAAAGCCTCCAGATGATCCAATAGAGCCTATAATAAGCGATATAATTATAGACAAAATGATTATACTCTTTAATCTTGAATATTTCATTAATCACACCTATTATATATATCCTTAATGTTAATTATACATATATAAATAGTTTGTTGTATTATTGTTATCATTTTTTATTGGAGGGTTTTTTTGCCGAGCATTCACTGTTCAAACAAAGTTCCCATGCTCTCTTATCTTTTGACTTAATTTTAACAATAGGTGTGTTACATTGTTTGCATACCTTTTCTGTAACAATAATATTTCCTTTTTGAGGGAGAGAATAAGTATTTTTACAATCAGGAAAACCAGTACAACCAACAAACCTTTTCTTCTTCTTTGAAATTCTTATAATCATTGGTTTTTTACATTTAGGACAAATTCCAATCGTATTTTGTTTCTTTTCGGCTTCTTTAATACTGATTCTGATTTTTTCCTTATCTTTTTCTAGTGTTTTCATAACCTTTGTAAGCATCTGTCGTGATTCATTAACAGTCTCATCCAGAGTCTTTTTACCTTCTGATATAAGATCCATATCTGCTTCAAGAGTTGCAGTCATTTGTGGTTTAACAACATCACAATCTTCTAAAGCATCAATAACTGCAATAGCAGTAGGAGTTGGAGCAAGAGGAGAAAAAGTTATGTATTTTCTCTGATACAATTTATTAATGATTTCATGACGAGTTGACTTTGTACCAAGAGAAAGATTCTCCATTTTAGTAATTAAAGAGCCCTGTGTATATCTTTGTGGAGGTTTTGTTTGATCCTCTTTTAAAATGATTTTGACAATATCTACTATTTCTCCGTCAATTAATTCAGGTAGAGGTTTTCTTTTTTCTTTAAAGTATGTATAAATGTTTCTCCAATTTGGTTCGATAAGCCTATACCCGCTTGTTGAAAATTCTTCGCCAGAAATATCAATAGTAACATTAACGGTTTCTGATATTGCATCCTTTGCTAATGTAGACAGGAATCGTCTACAAATTAGTTCATAAATTTTCTGTTGATCAGTATTAAGCTTTTTAGCAGATGGAACATTCACTGGATGAATCGGAGGATGATCCGTTGTCATTTTTTTCCCACGGGTTGGGCTAGTTCTACCATTGTTAATAACTTCAATTGCTTCTTTTGAAAATTGAGAGTTAGATAACTTTTGTAAAATCCCTTTGATATTTAATGAAGGTGGATAAACTGTGTTATCAGTTCTAGGATAAGATATGAGACCATACATGTAAAGCTCTTCTGCAATTATCATTGCTTTTGCTGCAGAAAATCCAATATGGGATGCAGACTCTAAAAAGGAAGTTGTATTAAATGGAGGGGGAGGATACTCTTTTAAAATTTTTTTATCAACTTTTTTTATTTCGGCCTCCTTGCTAGATTTTACCTTTGAAAAGATTTCATTTACTTGATTTTCATCCCAAAACTGACCCTCTTTATGCTCTGCATCAAATGTTTGCAGTTTTTTTAGTGTAGCAATGATCTTCCAAAATGTTTTAGGTTCAAAGTTAATAATTTCTTTTTCTCTTTCTACAAGGAGAGCAAGTGTTGGTGACTGAACTCTTCCTATTGATAGGAATTCCTTTCCAAGTCTTTGAGAAGTTAAAGATATAAAACGAGTTAGAACAGCACCCCATATTAAATCAATAACTTGACGAGATTCTCCTGCATTTGAAAGATTATAATCAATTTCTACAAGTTTATCAAAAGCAGATTTAATGGCCTGATTTGTTATTGCACTAAATTTTGCTCTTTTTATCAAATTTATATCGCTATTATAATTTTTTATGAGATTAATTACCTCAACGCCGATTAATTCTCCTTCTCTATCAAAATCGGTTGCAACAATTAAAAAGGGATTTTTATCTACAAGTGATTTCAATGCTGAAGCAATGCTTTTTTCACTTACAATTTTACATGGTTCTGTATCTATTAATTCAAGGGGAGAAACCTTATTCCATTGATTAAAACCAGCCGGAAAATCAAGGTTTATTATATGCCCTCTTAAACCAACAACTTTCCAGATATCATTATCTCTCTTGAATTCATAAACAGGAGTTTTTCCTAGTCTGGTGCTTATAGATTTTCCATCAGATAGAATGTATGCTATACGCCTAGCAGCAATATTTTTTTCACAAATGACAAGTTTCATTTTTATTCCTTTATTTATTTGGACTGAACATAAAAAGCCCATATAATTATTTTACGATGAGTAAATAACAAAATGTTTAGGTTTTTTTATAATTCGTATCAAAAGAATTTTATTTTTTTAAGAAGTTAGGTCGAAACTATTAACTAATATTTGTCTATTCCCAGGATTGATAGGTATGAAAATTCAGATAATACTTGGATCTAAATCAGATATGCCAGTTGCTGAAAAAGCAAAAAAGATACTTGATGAGTTTAGTGTAAATTATGATATCAAGGTTGCATCAGCACATAGAACACCAGATTACTTAAGGGAACTTGTTGAAAAGAGTGATGCTGATGTTTTTATTGGTATTGCAGGGCTTTCTGCAGCATTACCAGGAAGCATTGCTGCTCATACTATAAAACCTGTTATAGGTGTCCCTGTTAGTGGTAAAGTAAATTTTGATGCAATACTTTCAATCGTTCAAATGCCGCCCGGAATACCAGTTGGTGCAGTTGGTCTTGATAGAGGAGATAACGCTGCACTTTTGGCTGTTCAAATCCTTTCAATAAAAGATAAAAATTTAACCAAAGAATTAAATGGTTATAGAAAAAAAATGAAAGATAAAATAATTAAAAAATAAAGGAAAAAATGTTTAATTCCGATAAATTTATCAAAGAAACCATTACAAAACTAAAAGTAGAAATCACTGGTAAAGCATTAATTGCTTTTTCTGGGGGAGTCGATAGTACTGTCTGTGCAGCACTTGTTAATAAAGCGGTTGGAAAACAACTCATTGCTGTTCATGTCGATACAGGATATATGCGTAAAAATGAATCAGAAAATGTAAAAAAATTGATGGATGAAATCGGGCTTAATTATCGTTTTATAGATGCAAGTAAAGAATTTTTTTCTGCATTAAAACATATTGAGGACCCCGAGAAAAAACGTAAGATAATAGGAGAAAAATTCATTAGAATTTTCGAAAAAGTTGCTGAAGATGAAGGTGTAGAATATCTTGTTCAGGGGACTATTGCACCTGATTGGATAGAATCTGGAGGAGAATTACGTGATACCATCAAATCCCATCATAATGTTGGTGGTCTTCCCGAGGTTATGAAGCTAAAACTTGTTGAGCCTTTACGTGATCTTTATAAAGATGAGGTTAGAAAGGTTGCTAGAATTCTTAATTTGGCAGTTTCTGAAAGGCAACCATTTCCTGGTCCCGGACTTGCAATAAGAATTATTGGTGAAGCAACCCCAGAAAGAACAGAAATTGTTAGAGAGGCATGTGATATAGTTGAAAAAGAAATTGAGGCAGCAGTAGAAAAAAAACAGATGGATATGCCATGGCAGTATTTTGCTGTTCTTCTACCAGTTAAATCTGTTGGTGTTCATGGTGATAAAAGAGCCTATGGATATGTAATAGCAGTTAGAGCAGTTCATAGCATTGATGCAATGACTTGCGCATTTAGTAAAATTCCTAACGAAGTAATTGATCGAATCTCAACTCGTATTACAAATACTATGAAAGACAAAGTAAATCGTGTTGTGTATGATATAACAAATAAACCTCCTAGCACTGTAGAATGGGAATAGAATGGTAAAGATCTACGTAATCGACAATGGCGGGCAATGGACTCATAGAGAATGGCGTAGGTTAAGAGATCTTGAGGTTGATACAAAAATTGTAGCAAATACTATGCTATTTAATGATTTAGTCAAAGAAAATATTAATGGCCTGGTTTTATCTGGAGGAACTCCAAGAATTGGACTTGAAAGTAATCTTGGAAATTGTGCAGAATATCTTGAAAAAGCTGAGTTTCCAATATTAGGCATTTGCGCCGGTCATCAATTTATGGCACGATTTTTTGGTGGAGAGGTAAAACCATCTAAATTACCAGAATTTGGTAAAATTGAACTTAACATTCTAAAAGAAAATGAGTTATTTAATGGAATTCCAAAAAAATCAATTGTTTGGGAATCTCATAATGATGAAGTAGAGAAAATTCCAGATAATTTTGATTTACTTGCCGATAGTGAAAATTGTAAAACACAAGCAATGAAACACAAAGATAAACCATTTTATGGTCTGCAGTTTCATCCTGAAGTTGAACATACCGAGTATGGTGAACAAATCTTTAAAAATTTTGTAAGAATCTGCAAAAATAATTTATTCTAGAGGTATCATTTTTTTACCATAGAGTATTCTGAACCAAAATAATGGCCATAAGATAAATAATGATATTAGCAAAAATGTTTGAATTACCTCAAATTTATCTATTAAAATACTCATAAGTAGAATGGGTAGTAAAAGCAGTGCTAATCCTTCTTGTAATCCAATATATATTAGCATTTTGTCTCTTTCTTTCATTGATATTGTAAGGATTTTTTTAGTACAATAAAGAACTAATATTGATATTATCAGAAAACAGAACCCTGGAATTGGTAGTCCATAAACAAATATTGATGTATATCCTAAAAAAAATGGTAGAGCTGCTATCAATATGTGAATAATTTTTATACCAACTGTATAAATTTTAAATGAAAGTGGAATTATTAACTGTTTGTTTGATACTTTTACTCCAAATGCTGTAGGTGTGGTTTTTATACCCAGTTTAATGTCATATTCAACATCTTTTAGGTTTGCAGATACTCCCACAGAAAATAACCATTGAATGAATCCAAATAATGATACTATTACTGCTAGATATGAAATGTTATTGGAAACGGTTAATGCTCCGAATATGCCATAGGTAAATACTCCCATACTTAGAATATATTCCATTCCATAGAATTTTTTACTATACTTATTGTACAACGTAATAAACAAAAAAGATAATAATAAAAAAACAAATGAGTAGGAACTAAATAAAAATACAATTGCAATTGATAGAGATAATATGAAAGATGATGAAAATATTACAATTGCTTTTTTTTGAGTAATATTTCCCTTTACAAGAGGTCTGCTGGATACATATTTTGATTTACTATCAACAACTATATCATAGTAATCATTCTGGACAAACGTAAAAATATGAGCTAATAGACCTATTATAAAAAGTGCAGTTAAATCTGTAGGTTTAAATTCACCATTTGCTATTGCACCAAAAACAGGAGTAAAGCCCAAAAAGAGCATTCCATAGGGGCGAATTAAAATTAAATAATTCTTCATTTCTTCCTCTGAGATATAAGAAGATTATACATTCTTTTACCGTTTTCTAACATCACATGATTGTTATTAAAAAATACATACACCTTTTTTGGTACAGGACTTAAAATTCTTTCTTTGATTTCAAAGAGTTCTTCATCACTGTAATCATGTGAATACCAATTTGTTTTACCATGTATTCTTTCATATATTATTTCTTTACTCATTATTTTAGTAGGCAGTTTTGGCGCATCTATACTAACAAGTAGAACCTTCTGGTTTTTTCCCCATTTTATTATTTCATCAGTAAACATTGAATGATCGCGAAATTCAATTGATATTTTTTCATTACCGCAATTTTCAATGAACTTTTCGATTCTATCTAAATTAGTGAATCTTGGTGGTAGTTGAAGAAGATAATAATGAATATATTCTTCCATTGGTTTGAAGAGTTTTTTAAATCTATTAAAAATTGAATATGTTTCTATGTTCAATTTTTTAAAATGGGTAATAGAACGATGAACCTTAATTACCCAGCTAAGATTAGAGCCTTTTTTCATCCAAGATTTTATCATATTAGGATAAGGAAATCTATAGAAGCTCATGTTCAATTCTATAGCATTAAGCCCAGATTCATTTCTATACCATTCTAAAGATTTACCAAGGTTCCAGTCATATGACCAACCAGAGGTACCAACAAAAATTAGAGCCATATACTAAAGAAAGAAAATAACATACTTATCTTTTTTCAAAACATTGATAATAATTATTATAGTTCAGAAAGTTGGTTACTTTATTTTATTAAAAATATTGTAAAAGGATTTTGTTATATTATGTTCTAATCGATAAAATATATCATAATAATAAGGTTAATAAATTGTTATTTTAAAAATTATATTACACTAACTACATGAGGTCGGTTTTTTAAAGAACAAGATGTTATGATATTGTTGATATAGAAGGAGTATATATGACGATAGGTTTTGTATTAATTAAAGCTGTACCTAGTCATGAGCATAAGGTATATAACAAACTCTCAAATATATCCGAAATCATTAAACTTCATCCATTATTTGGAGAATATGATTTTATTGCCAAAGTAGAAGTAGAAAACTATGATAAACTTGGAAGCATAGTTGTAAATAAGATTAGATCTGTAGAAGGAGTATTAAGTACAAAGACATTAACAGGAACAAAGTTTTAGTTATAACATAATAGGTTTTAATCTGAGGAATATACTAAAAAATTATAATAACTTTGATGGTCTGGTGATTTATTCTAAAAGAATATCATCTGTACATTCTTTTTTCATCTTGATTTCTTTTATTGAATTGTCTATTCTTTTAATTTTTTTAAACGATCGATATATAAAATAAGTTCCTAAAAATACAAGGACAGCGCAGATGATTATTAATGGAATGATAAAATGGAGGACTGCAGAGACATCATAATATCTTGAAGTTGCAATTAAAACAGTGAATACAGATATGGGCAATGTGAATATAGCTATCGCTGTTCTCAAAACAGCAAGAGATGTTCGCTTTTCAGCTAATAATAAATTAATTCTGTTATATATTTGAGATGTTTCTTTATATGGATTCATTTAACTCCTTTCAAACACATCGAAACGAAGTTGTTTTATTTAAAACATTTTAAAGTTTTTAAAAAAGGGATTAGAAATTCTATCCTCAATTTGGTATCTTGTATATTAAAAAATAAATTACAAATTCCTTCTACCCCTTAAATTTCTTTTTGGTTTATCTCTTAACAGAAACTATTTAACAAACAAGAAATTCCTTAATTTGATAATCATGATTTCAGCTATAAATCTGAGGAATAAAATGGATGAAATTGCTGGTAAACATTGCTTACCTATCAGTGTTGCACAAATTAATGATCAAGTTATAAGAATGTCATATATAGACGGAGAATTTCATTGGCATAAACACAGAAATCAGGATGAACTTTTTTACATTTTAAAAGGTAAAATCGTTATCCAATTAAAAGACCAACCAGATATAATTCTTTCAGAAGGAGAAATAGCGGTGATCCCAAAAGGAGTTGAGCATTGTCCAAAAAGTATCGATCCTTCATATGTTTTATTATTTGAGCCTTTTATCTTGCAAACAAGAGGAGATTAATTCTTTTAACCGAAGCAGAAATTATTTAATTTTATTAGTGTTTATGAAAATATACTTTAAGGGAGGAAAAAAATGCATAATCCACGGAAAAAGAAAATTTCTTCTAAAGAACGAATGAAAAGATACGGAATAGAAATAACAATTAAAGACATATATGCACCTCATGTGAAGCATCGAAGAGACAAAAAAGAAATCTTTATTACACATATTGGAGGCAGAACCTCTGGGAGATGGACTACATTTGATTTTAAACGTATTATAGAGCTTTGGAATGATTTTTTAGAATGTAAAGATTTTACTTTTAAAATAGAAGAGACTGAAGCAGAAGGACTTAAAAGATTAGAAGAAGAAAGAGAAGCTAATACTGAGGAAACACTAGATTTATGGCATGATAAACAGAGAGGAAGAGAATGGTTAGAGTTCCAAGAGAAAAATAGGTAACTTTAATTTTTTTAACATCCAAAAAATCTTTAGGTTAAATTTTTTAAAAACAAAATCAGTTTTTTCCTAAAAATAGGATAGACAGACATCATATTATTTTTATTAAAATAAATAATCTCTCCAGAGTCGGGAAGTGTTCAAAAAACTTTAGAAATAATCGATTATTGATTACTTTGTTTTTTGGCATTGTAATTCTTAATGGTTTTGACCAATTGGTTTCTAAACCTCTAGTATCCTTAGCTTTCACTTTCATATCAAAGATACCTATTCCCCAACTATGAGATTCCCAAGTATCATTACCTGAAGGATATGGACCAAGCCAATTGCTATTAGAGCCATCACTCCAGTCAAACTTGTAATAGATAGGGTCACCATCAGGGTCATCTGCACTTGTATTATAAGTATATTCTACCCCTGCTTTTCCATATGTTTGTCCATCTATCGAAATATTTACAGGTGCTTCATTTACCCAACCATTAGGATACATTACTGGATAAAAATCTGTCCCATGCTCACTGGGAAGTTTATATGGAAAATCGCCAATTCTATCATGTCCCGGTATGTTCTGATTTGGTCCATGATAGTTATCAACTCCACTGTAATCAGACCAGTAGTTTCCACCAGAAAAAAAATCATTATCCCAGGTATTGTTTGCTTCTCCATATGCGTTTCTAAAGTTGTGAATAAAGTTGTTATGATAAACGTAATTATTAGAAGAGTTGATGTATACACCCGCGTCATTGTTTGAGCGGAGGGTATTACCAAAAATATTGTTGTTATCGCTGGGATAATAGATGATTATGCCATTGCCATCATTAAAACTAATAATATTATTTGAGATGGTATTTTCGTTTGAATCATGAATTACTACAGCATTATCTCCATTTGAGCTAATGGAGTTATATGAAATGGTATTATCACTGGAGAAGTAGAGCCCTATGCCATCCATATTATTCGAATTAATGTTGTTACCATCAATTACATTATAATCTGAATTTATCCCTATTCCTGCATCATCCTCATTGCTTCCACT
>SMTZ1_10008722_pt1 | contig 10127 bp, 5 predicted proteins | sample DeeMarSWOR136_30_FD_25667 | JGI IMG/M metagenome (IMG submission 25667)
CCATATTCAAACAACCGACATCGTAAGTTATAACTATTGTATACCACGGACTCACATCTGCATCTGCAAGATTGTGAGCATTAGCAACAGGCATGCCCTGTGCAAGATAGTGCAACAACCTTTCTTCATAATTCCATGCACACATATAGTCATCAAATCCAATAAATACATCTCCTCCTTGACTAATAAATGTATCTTTAAAATCAGACCCAGTCCCATCTTCACCGCTCTGACACACATCTAAGAGAACAAAACGTAGGTTGTTAGTTGGAACTTCATCGGGTGTAAAAGCCCGGGCATCAGCTGTCCCTTGATAGGCAATAGTTATCTGTTCCGCCGTTGTTGTAACATCCCCATGCCCTTCAACAATAAAGTATCTGCCATTGGAAATTGCGCCACTTATAGTGGCTTCAGTAAAGCCAGCATTAGCATTTGTCCAGTTAAAAGAACTAACATCAAACTTCATCATATCAAGATATGGGGACCAGATATTATTCAGATGCGACTGCATATGCGTCTCACCCGGTCCGTCAATCCCATAGACTTCCGGAGCATGTAAATGACAAATCACACCTCCCTGAATTTTGCCTGTCACAGCATCAACCCATATTTCAATGACATGATGTTTATCTCTGTAAAACTTAAGAATCCAACAGAGAGCCTGTTTTTCACTCCATTCCCAAACTTGCTTTCTAAAGAAATTATTAGGATAGACAACTGATAGAGCACTACTTACAAGTTCGAGGTCCCTTACCCCTTTCATCAAATCTCTTGCCCTATTCACTGCCTCTGAAGACTTAAGTTTTGGAGTAAGATCTACCAAAACTCGATGATGAACCTTTGAATACGAGATTATATTTGCTTCTTCAGATGCATTCACTTCTATCATAATAAAGTCGGAAAGTACCTTAACACCATTTTCAATATGTCGCCACACGAATCTCCACCTTTTCCATGGGCCTAAAGAAACAACTTTAGCTTCCTCCAGCACATAATTCTCAGGGATCGAAAGCTTCTTGCTTTTAAGGAAATCAAGGCATTTGGATTTAGCTTGTTCTTTAGAAATTTTTACTTCTTTGGCTTCTTTTATTTTTCGCGGGCAAAGTCTAACCATTTTCACTACTTCACTTGTTGTTGGATCAACACCTACCATAATTTGAACATTGTCCTTATCGACACCTAATACGTTAACAAAACGAGTATGACTAGATGTAACTCTAGGGTATGTAACATTTTTAATCCCGACAATTTCTGCAAATTCTATCGCTTTTTTGATAAGGCGGTCTTGGACTTCCGGTTTTATTTCAGATAACGCTCTCCATTTACCCTGTTTATCAGTTCTTTGTGGACAACCAAACGCTATAAAAAGCAGACTGCATAAAAATACAAGAGCGACTAACGAAATTCTATCCCTTATCTTTCGTCTCATTTGACACCTCCTCAATTTGTTTGAAAAAGTTAAACGAACACTAATTTTAGTACAATTACATTTTTAATAATGATAATTATGACGCATAACAGCCTGTGGCTAAGCCGCGCGAGCACTTACAAAGAATTTCAGGTCTGCAAAAACCGGCCACGTGCTCGCATCGGTCTTCAGCCGCGTGTTAGAAAGCATTCTGTATTCTGAATATTAAATTATAGCTACCGTTTGTTTCTTGGCTTCCCGAAGTGATCCTTTCGATGACCGCAACTCTGCTTCGAAATCTGCAATTACGTGCTTAGCATAGCTTGCCCTCTCATCAGCATCGTAAATCGGATCTCTTATCTGTGTTGCAATCTGATCAAGCTCTGAAGTTAAGTCATCGTAAGATTGGTAGATGGCTGCATCAACATTCTCGTACTGCCTAAGGTTGTCTCGCAATTCTTTAATTCGTTTCAAGTCAACGGAGTACTTTAAAGGGTCTAGGTTACTACTGAGTTGAGCTAATAAATGATCTACCTGTCCACATATATGTTCTGGTTTGAACTTGTCTCTCGTACTCGCATCTGAGGCAAAAGCGCGTAACTCATCAGCAAGTTTGTGGTTATCAGAATAGGCATCTTTCACAGGGACAAGTCGCTTAATCACAGTATCGTAAGCATCGTTGCAATTTAGACAGATACGTTGAAGGTCATCAACAAGAGCTTTCCGAGCATCAAACTGGATCCCCGCACCCCACTTAATAACGTCAGCACACTTTTTAACAGCTCTTGTTAGGAGATTAATGACTTCCATAGATCACCTCCTTAAATTAAAATTTTTTGGTTATCCTTGCTTTCTAACGGCGGGAAATCCCCCGCCAAAAACGATGACAAACTTTCCACCGACCGAAAACGCGGACACGTTTTTGGTCGGGTGTTAGGCCATTAGAGACAGATCATACATAGAGTTAATCTCATGAATACATTCAAATGTTCATCAGAAAGTAGAGTGTAAATTATAATTGAAATTCAACCCATAATGGGAAATGATCTGATATTCGATATTTTAAGGATTGGTTTGATTGATCAGGCATTATAATGCCTCTAAAATCAATTCTACCTGATCCGTTATATCTTAGATTTAAATCTGGTATTTCGTCTTCATTTAGAAACCATGCTATTTGGTCGAAATACTTATGCGTATCAGGAACACCTTCCCTTGAAAAAATGGTGCGAGGTAAATTCACCAAATCGGGAGCCGGTTTGAGCCCAGTTGATGTGAACGCACGATACCGTGGATCATTATTTCGATCAATATTAAAATCTCCCAAAGCCAAAAAGTTTTGACCAAATGCTTTTGAATCTTTAGCCCATTCAGAAAGCCAGTTCGCAATTACTGTGAGTTCTGGTTCTCTTCTTTCTGGTTCATCCTCTTCACCATAGAATACATGAAGTGTAGTTAAAATAATTTCCTCATTTAAGGCAAAAAAGCTAGCAGCATATGGAGTTCGAACAAATTGTCTTTGGAAAAGATTTGCTGGTTGGGGAACCACCCCGTTCATCTTTTCCGGAACAACTAATTCACAAACGAGACCAGACGGTTTTACCCTTGTAGTATCAAAAACGAATGCTAATCTTTCATCATTCCCAGGATCACCTTTTGTAATATCTGTCATAAAAAATGCCCAATCTTCTCCCAGCCATTTCATCATTTCTCTCAGAGCAGTTATCTCTGGTTTAACTTCTTGAATAGCAACAACATCGAACCTTGATATAATTTCAGCAATGCATCTTAATGCATGTAAATTTCGTTTAGGACTTTGATTTGAAGAAACAGGTACCCATTGTTCCGATAAACGACCAAAATGACAGATATTCCATGTTGCTATTAGTATATTTTGATTATGTACTTTAGACGGTATATCAGAGTTTAGTTTTTGTTCTAGTTCTCGTAATTCTGCTTTTACAAAATTAGGCGGATTATCCAAAAGTGAAGCCATTGATTACTTCCTTCAGTCTCATAGATACTAATTTAAATATATGTTAAAAATTTCACCATGATTGCCCGTTAATTTTAATATTAATTATGGCCTAACAGATATTGTCTTGAATGCATAATATTGGTATGGAGGAATTAAATATTATGTAATAGATGATATCTGGATAGCACCATATCCAAATTTTCATGGGGTCTTGTTTTTGAGGTTATAAAGAGCAAAACCCTACCCCTTCTTGTTGAAGGGAGGGATGAGGGTTATTAACTTTCAAAACCTACCCGCGTCCCTCAATCCTTTTATGTCCTTTTTCAAGGGCAGACCCCTTTCAGAAATGCTGAGGTTCAATATTGCGAAAGATTAGCTTATGCTGGAAATTGGTTAATATTCCAATTTAAAGATGATATTTTGCCAAGTCTGGAAAAGTTACATTTTTTGTGGTGACTCTATGGGCTCCAACTATAATATTCTGAAAGAATCCAGCGTCCATTCTTGTCCTGTCGCCAATACCAAAGTTTGGGAGCAGGCTCTTTTTGATATGTTTCTATCATGACTAAAGTGTAACATGGTGGCAACTGCTCAGGTTTCAATTTCAATAGCACATCTTTCTTACTCAATCCCTCTTTATTCCGGATCACCTCTAATTGCTCCGGCCCGACAACACGTTGCCAAGCACCTGCGTTGACTACAATGGGATTCCAGGCCCCTTTAAGTGGCCTGAATCCAGGATCCGCCCGATGTGTGTGTCCATAGATGAAGACGTCAAACCGTGTTTTCGCCTTCTTTGATAAATTCAGCAGCTTGTAGGTGTTTTCCAAGTGTTCACCAAACACGACATTTCTTGAACGTAATAAGTTTTCCACGGTTGCACCAAGTTTACCATCTTTTCGAGGGCACTCCTCAATATCCTTGCCCATTTTTTTGAGTGCTGCTCTCTTGTCACAGAGAGTAACAATCTCATCATCGGAGAGGTCCGATAGATTCAGTTTTAATTTGTTCTTTTTTAAAGCAATCAGAGCAGCTTCTCTAAAAGGGTCATCCTTTGGTAACGACTCAACTAGGAAAAGATCTCCAATCTCTTCCCTTATTCTCTTTACATCCCATTGTGGCGCTTCGCCCTTTTCGCCCAGGAAATCTTTTATCTGTTCCCAAGAAACATCAAAAAGCAAGAATTTAAAAAAGTCGCTTACTCCCTTTGCGGAGCCAGTTGGTCCTTCAGCTGCCAGGCCATAACGCACTCCTTCTTGTTCGCTTGAAATATTGTCAATGATAGGGTACCTGCGTTCGTAATCATTATAGTATTGCTGTACGAACTGCTCTCCCCATGGCCGCTGTAAGTATTGCTGTCCCCCTTCATTGATAAACGGAGCAGGCCACTCACTAAAGCAGTTTACCTGCCTTCCAATTTGGTGTCCATGTTCAACATATATGAGCTGGTCCTTTGAAAGCCAGTATCCCTCTGTTGCTATATTTATTCTTCCCTCAGCAGCAGGTATGGCTAATAAGAGAATCTTTTTAACCTCTGGAAATAAAATTGCTGAATCATGGTTTCCAGGAGTTAGGATGATGCGATTGTTACCCGAATTTGCGAATTTTCCAAGCGCAATTAGCTCCCTTGAGTGGGCAGATAGAACTTTTCTAAATCTACCCAAGGCCTCTGATTCTGTGCAACCTAAATTCTTGTTCTTGTAACTGCAGTCATTGCTGAGAGACTGCCAGATTTCAAAAGTATCCCCATTTAGTATTAGATCTGTCGCACCCCCACCACGTCGATTTATTTCTTTGAGAAAAGCCTCAAACTCTGCCGCCCATCTGAAGTCCTCTTCAGTATGCCATTGTTCGCTCTGGGGGTCTTTCCCAAATCCCAAATGTAGGTCACTTATGATAACAACCAAGCGCGATCGCTCAAATAATTTCGGTGTAGAAGCAGCAATTGTAGACTTGGGGGCTATATCGTCTAAAACCCTAAGTGGACAGTTTTTGAATGAAACAGAATTATCTGAAGAAACTTCTTTTGTTGAACACGAGCCAATAAGCGTCACCCCAATTAGCACGATGACTAATTTTTTAATCGTAACCATATTACACCTCTGTCCCTATTATTTTTGTGGTGGACACAGCCGAGTATTGCCGTTTCCTAAGAAAGTGAATTCTAGTACCCTTGCTCCATAAGGAACTTTGCCTTTAGGAGGAGTTATCTTTCGTAAGAGTTGAATCGCTTTGAAATATGCCATTGCTACGTTGAATTTCTTATCGTTCTTGTTACCTTCAAGAACCTTCGAGAAAGTATTTAAAAAGTCTCCGGCCATTTCAGGATCAACTTCAGTGCTCGTTGCGATAACCGTGTTAATACCATTCTGATTGAAGCGGCGAACGAAACCAACAGAACCGGGACTGGCAGTACCGCAGCCACTCAACACCACAATTGAGGGCTTGCTAAACTTACGTGTCAATTCCGACGAATGCACAAGTTCCGCTGGTTCGAAGGTAATTCGGTCATTAGTGTGGTGGCTCAATATCACTATCGCTGTGGAGGCATTCTCCGTTTGGGTCTCGCTAACCCAGTTTCCAAAGTCTCTCATATTTTCAAAAGGCTTCCACGCTTGTTCTCTCCATATTTCGATCTGGTTTGTCAACCTCAGGGCGGCATCCCTTAACGCCTGATCAGGATGATTTGGTGGAGGAAACACCGTTACCCATCGAGATATGCATGCATTAGAGGATTCGTAAGACTGAATACCAAGCGGACTTTCAATCCTAAAATGGAAACCTAAGAATTCAGGGGGTCCTTCATCAAATTTCACAGCTAGAAGGCCAAGAGGGATAAGGAGAGGAGGATCGGTTTTCTCTTGAATCATGCGAACAAAAATTGATGGGGCTTTGTAATCGGTGCGTTTTGATTCATCGTTTAGATAGGGCTTGATAAATTCTTCGAACTGCTTACGTACACTTTTCTGATCCGGTGGGAAAAGAATATTATAGAGTCCTCCCCCTTTTTTGCCAAGTTGTTCCTCATCATCCCGAGTGGCCACATAGGCATCAAGCCAGTTGGAGAGCTCTTTTCTGAGAGAGCTAAGGTTGTATTCGAGCGGCCAAGATAAAAATTTGTTCACCGGCCAATCATTTCGCCTAAATATACAGGTCACACTTGAATTCAGCTGAAGAAAATGAAGAGCTGCTTCAGGTAATCGCGAAGAGTCTGAAGCGACATAAAGTGAATCAACACCCTTAAGGCTGAACTGTGAACGCCCGATGCCATTACAATTCTTCGGCTCCTTACCAGAGGTGACACGGATTCGAGTTGATATCTCATCTACTGGCTTGCCGTTTGTCCACAAAGACAAGCTTATATGGGCGAATCCTTCCGGCAGTTCCCGCTTTGTTTTTATCCTAAAAAAGACTCGCCCAAATACAAAATCTGGGTTTTTATCTTTGCTTTCCCGCATTATAGCGAAAGGGTCGCGATTAATGTCCACGCCACGGTTTTCGAATCGTCTCATGTTGTTAAGATTGACTTTGAGTTCACGAACATACTTTTCTGGTTTTTCAAAGCAAGTAGAATCTCCTATGATGACTACTTGATACTTTGGGTCAGGACGACCTGCATCGCGCCACTTTTTTAGAGTATCTGCCAATTTTTGTTCGATTCGCTGAGTGTAGGTCAATCCACCTTTCTGTTCGTAACTTACTCCTGATAGGTCAAGAGTAAATAGATAGTATTTGTCAGGCCGAAGGTAAGACACAGGTTTAAAACTCGGTTTATCCGTATCAACGGGAGAATCTTCAGCCCAAACATTCCAAAGAATCTGTTCGCCCGGTCCAATTCTCCGAGTATCTGAGCGTTTCGGCAACAGGGCTAATTCGGTGAGAGTACGCTTGTCGATAGGAGCTGATAACTCCTGTTTGATTGTTCCGACTTTGCCCGTTTCACCAGACACAAGGGAACCTAGTAATGTAGGCTTGGGGAAAGTTCGAAATGCATATGAAACATCCCTAGTATTCTCTGTGTTAGCTTCATTTATAGAATGAGCCAAAAGTTCAAATGCTGTTATGACAAACCAGTGAGCAAGGCGAAGCTGTGTATTTTTTTTGTATAGCAAATCAATGGCCTCCTCACCAAGCTGCGTTGGAAAAATAGGTACAGGTGATAATGAAGGTGACAAAATCAAGACATTTATTTTATGCTTTTCTATTTCTGTAAGAAAACCAGCCCAATCTTCGGGTCTATCAAAAGGCGTTCCAATGATAACTAATTTTGCACGGTTATTTGACATATCCAAAGATTCAATTATTTTCCGTGTGATCAGGAAATTGGTAGTAAAGAGCACGACATCCGATTGCGACAACGCTTGCTGTACTTCTTTTGGGTTATAAGCGCTTGCTTTGTAAACTGGCTTTAAATTAATAGTTAAATGATCTTCAAAACTGGAGGTTAATTGCCGGCTAAAATAAGTTCCATCCCTTATTACACCAAGAAAGCCTCCTAAGTTTCTATTTGTAATCTCTTGGGCGACCATCTCCCCTAACCGATCAGCTCTGGGAGATAGTTCAAAGATAGGTCCATTATCATAAAATTTCCCATGCGATTCTCTATTAGATGAGAAAGGTATCAAAAAGATGGTCGATGACTCCTCATAAACATCAGCAAGATCCTGTGCCAAATCAGGACAGTGACCTATAACCGCCATCACTTTATCATTTTTAATGAATTCATACGCGACACGATCAGCCTGATATCTATCGCATGCATCATCCCTGGCGACGAGTTTTACACTTTTGCCGAGCAAACCTCCTTGGTCATTGATTATATTAACACAGGCTTCAGCCGCTTGGAGCATCTCAAGAGCTAGAAAAGAATATGGTCCAGTAAAAGGCGCAGCAAGGCCTATTTTTATCGGGTCGTCATTGGTTTGTGCGTATGCTGGGAATGTTATATAAGCAAAAAGAAAAACTGCTGAAATAAAAAAACTTAAAAATTTCATCAGCTTACCCTCTCAATGTTTTATTATGGAACTATCACCCAAAAAAAGGCTACACGATGTAAGGTTTTGATAAATCTTCAAAACTGGATCTTTACCAACTCATCGGGATTCTGAGTCAGTATCTGAAAACACATCACAATACCAATCAAGCCTTTTTATTGGTTATAGGCCCGTTTTATTATTTTTTTCATTTTGGCTGTTGTGGCACACCAAAAACAGTGAAACCTGCCCAGGAAGCTGGATCAGGATCTTCCGAACGAGTCTCTAACATAGCCTTTTGCAGGGCTTTATCTGGCGGGATTTTTTGAGCCCATTGAATGAACCTTATCATAAGCTTGACTGTGCCATAATCAGAAATGCTCCATAGACTCATAACGACGTTCGAAGCACCGGCTCGGTGCCAAGCCCTTGTCATACCGATGGTGCCAACATCAAAATCTTTTCCAAGTCCACTTTGACATGCACTCAAAACTACCAGGGGACGGCTTTCCCGCAGGTGTAAATTCTGGATATCTCTCGCGTTCCATGCCCCGTCGCTGAAGAAAAGTAAGCTAGAATCAAGCGGATTCGTTCTGTCGGCGTATCCGTGGGTACCCAAGTAAACCAAACTAAGATCTTTTTTCATCACTTTAATACGGTCATTGATTTCTTGTCTTGTGGCACTGTTTCCAATTAGTGGAGAAGTATTATTTACTATCTTAGCGATCTCAGTGGCCTCTATCCCAGTCCACTCGAGCCGGGGTAAATCATACGGTAGATCCCTTGGATAGACGGGATCCCCCACAATAATTGACGTTGAAAAATCGTGCCTCCAATGTGTCGGCTCATCCCGGAAAACATTGAAACCCGGTGCAATCATCATTGAAACGAAATCGACAACCATTTGTCCGTTTACACTTAATGCAGAGAAAGGAACGCTGCCGATCGAAAAAATCGGCACAACTATTAAAGTGTCAATGCTCTTTTTGACCAATTTATCAATAAGACACTGAGGTAGCAGTAGCTTACCCAAAGACAGCAAGGTATCTTTCCCTGAAGAATCCAATTTTCCATTAGGCAGATCGAATCGCAGATTTTTTACCTCACTCGATAAATCTTGGCACTCGACCCCATTTTGTGTAATTAACCAAGTACAAAGCCTCCTGTTTTCTTTTTTATATGAGTAAAAAAGAACACCTGCTCGCCTGGGTTTTAATTTCTCTAAAAAAATCTTGATATCGCTTAAGCTTGTTCCTTGAAAATCTGAGGGAAGTTTGTCCTTTTTGTACCAATAGTTAAGGAACTTATCTTCCATACGAAAGGTGTGCTCATCATGCTTTTTGATATTTTGCCGCAGTTCTCCAATAGAAGCCGAAGAGCAGCGCCCAAAAAATTGTGCGTGCGATGTATGCCCAAAAAGCATCAACAAAACACATATAACTAACACACACTTCAGGTATCTCATCTTTGACCAAGTTCTCAGTCCGGGTTGATGCGGTTGTTATAAACAGTTATTTGCCCCCACAACCTGAACTTGATTTTCCAGATAGAACTTTACCTCGCAACTGTTTACTGGAGCATCCAAAAAAACTGCTGAGTGTTGAATATCGTGAAGTACGGATCATGCAGCACTGATTCTTTGTGAAACTAACAGAGTCATCAGATGTAGGGGAGTACATAACATTTTGAGGGTTATCTGAATGCCCCCATAGGTCTGACAGGTGACCAATTTCATGTGCTATAGTAGCATTTGACGCCTCTGTGTCTA
>SMTZ1_10025352_pt1 | contig 10127 bp, 8 predicted proteins | sample DeeMarSWOR136_30_FD_25667 | JGI IMG/M metagenome (IMG submission 25667)
GTCCGCCCGCTCGACGGCATAGCCAGGTTATACGAGCGTGTCAGGCGGGTAATACCATCCAGCAGGATGAATACGTCCTTGCCGCTTTCCACGAGTCGCTTGGCTCTCTCCTGCGCCAGCTCGGCAACCCGCGTGTGGTTCTCCACCGGTTCATCAAAGGTGGCGCTCACCACCTCTCCCTTCACTGAGCGTTTCATGTCGGTGACTTCTTCAGGACGCTCACCAATGAGGCACACCATCATGTGAATGTCCTCGTAGTTGGTGGTGGTAGCATTAGCTATGGATTTAAGCAGGAATGTCTTGCCCGCTTTCGGTGGTGAAACAATCAGCCCACGTTGTCCCCGGCCGATTGGAGCGATGAGGTTCAGAAGTCGTGTCGACAGGCTGTCCTTGGGAATTTCAAGATTGATTAGTCTATCGGGAAAGGTTGGAGTGAGTGAACTGAAGTGGGGTCGGGTCTTGGCTAGCTCGGGATTGAGGTCGTTAACTGCCTCTATTCTCAGCAGGCTGATATACTTCTCACCTGCTCTCGCTGGTCTGCCCTGACCGGCAACCATATCACCGTTGCGTAGGCTGAAGCGGCGGATCTGCGACTGTGATACGTAGATGTCTGAGGAACTGGGTAGCAGAGTGCTTTGCCTCAGAAAACCGTACCCGTCACTCATAATCTCCAGAATACCGCTGCAGAAGATGTTGCCCTGTTGCTCCGCGTCCGCCTGAAGCAGGCGCATAATGATGTCCTGCCTCTCGAGCTTTTCGCACTCGGGGATTTCCGCCTCCTTGGCCAGCTCAACCAGTTCTTCTTGGCTCTTATTTTCCAGTTCTGTAATGTCCATTTTCTAACTCCCCCTGATTCTCTCTAATCAGGTATACACTTAACATAACTTTAAAAACAATTCACGCCTGGTTAGCTTCGAATTGTTTCCTAGATTTTTTGCATTTTGTTTTCTATTTCTCCGAGATATTGCGCCAGTCACTGAGGAAGCGGTCAATCCCGATATCAGTTAGCGGGTGCTGCATCATCTGCATCAACACGTTGTAGGGGACGGTGGCAATATGTGCCCCCGCCTTGGCAGCCTCCACACAGTGCTGGGGGTGGCGTATGCTGGCGGCAATCACCTGGGTAGGTAGCTCGTACTGCCAGAACACGTCAACAAGGTCTTTCACCAACTGCATACCGTCGTTACCTATATCGTCCAATCTACCGACAAACGGGCTAACATAGGCCGCCCCGGCCAGTGCTCCCAGAAGAGCCTGGTTCACCGAAAAGCAGAGAGTGAAGTTAACGTCTATTTCCTCTTTAGCCAGCGTTGAGGTCACCTCTAAGCCCTCGGTGGTTGCCGGGATTTTAATTACCACGTTGGGTGCCCACTTGGAGATTTCGCGGGCTTGTTCAATCATTGCTTCCACTCCCTCGACCAGAACCTCCGCCGAAATTGGCCCCGGGATGATGGCGCATATCTCTTTAATCGTGGCTTCGTAGTCGGCCGCTCCCTCCTTGGATACCAGGCTCGGGTTGGTGGTGACACCGCTAACGACGCCTAGCTTGGCCGCATGCCTGATTTGGTCCATGTTTGCCGTATCCAGGAATATCCGCATCGACTTTTTACCTCATAATTTTATTAATTGTTCTCCTGCTGGACTAGCCCGAAAAAGGCAGAGATGGCTGGGCACCTTCCCGGAGTACGTCCTTGGCAACCCCGACGAAATCACGAAACAGCGGGTGAGGACGGTTGGGGCGTGAAGCAAATTCGGGGTGGAACTGACAGCTAAGCATCCAGGGATGGTCAGCCAGCTCGCAGATTTCCACCAACCTGCCGTCCGGCGAAAGCCCGCTGTAATTCAACCCTTTTTCCTGTAGCTGTGAGCGAAACTCATTGTTAAACTCATATCGGTGCCGGTGACGTTCATTTACCATGTCCTGTCCGTAAGCTCTGGCGGCACGACTGCCATCAATCAGTTGACAGGGGTAGTTACCTAGCCGCATGGTGCCACCCATACCATCCACATCCTGCTGGTCCGGAAGCAGGTCAATGACGGGATAGGGGGTGGATTCATCGAACTCGGTGGAGTTTGCCTTGTCTGAATCCAGGGCATAGCGGGCAAACTCGATTACCATGACCTGCAACCCTAGGCACAGTCCCAGGTAGGGGATATTGCTTCTTCGGGCATAGGTAGCCGCCTTTATCATGCCTTCTATACCCCTGATTCCAAAACCTCCAGGGACTATGATGCCCTGGGCTGAACGCAACAGCGCAACGTTGTCATCTTCTTCCAGAGCTCCGGACGGAATCCAGTTGAGATTAAGGTCTCTATTGTGATATAGAGCGGCATGCTGTAACGCTTCACGGACTGAATAGTAGGAGTCCTGCAATTCTACATATTTACCCACCAGGGCGATATTAACCGGCTGGTGGGGTTCTTTAAGGGATGCTACCAGTTTCTGCCACTGGCTCAGGTCAGAGCGGTTTGCCTTCATTTTAAGTTTATCAATAATCAACTGTCCCAGTCCTTCATTCTCCAGAGACAGTGGCACTTCGTATATGGTAGGTACTGTGGGAAGAGGTATAACTGCCTTCTTTTCAACATCACAGAAAAGCGATATCTTGTCTCTTATTCCTTCTGCTATAGGGTGGTCACTGCGGCAGACAATAATATCGGGCTGGATACCGATACGCCGCAGTTCGTTAACGCTGTGCTGCGTTGGCTTGGTCTTTAGCTCCTGAGTGGTGGCGATGTAGGGGAGAAGGGTAACATGGATATATAGCACGTTATCCCGCCCGACATCATTTCTCATTTGTCTGATAGCTTCTAGGAAGGGCTGACCCTCGATATCGCCTACGGTACCGCCCACCTCTATAATGACCACGTCAGCCTGGGATTGCTCGGCTAGCTTCATGAACTGTTCCTTTATCTCTGTGGTAACGTGGGGTACTACCTGTATGGTGCCTCCCAGGAAATCGCCCCGCCTCTCCTTGGCAATAACTGAGCTATAGATTTGACCGGAAGTAACATTCGACTCAGCAGTAAGGTTAACATCAATAAAACGCTCGTAGTGACCTAAATCAAGGTCAGTCTCGGCACCGTCCTGCGTAACGAATACTTCTCCGTGCTGGTATGGTGACATCGTTCCCGGGTCTACATTTAGATAAGGGTCAAGCTTTTGTACGGATACCGTTACTTGGCGACTTTTCAGGATGGTGCCTATCGAAGCGACAGTGATACCCTTGCCAACGGAACTAACTACACCACCAGTAACAAAGATATACTTTGACATACAGGAAAACTAAATTATCAGGCTAAAACGACTTTGCGTCGGGATTGAACAGAGGGAATCAGAGATGGGTTTCTTTTATTATATTCACATAATTCTCAAATTGTCAAGTATTCGTGCTCATTATTATATAATTTCGGACTCCTTTTTTCTCGTTACTTGATATTTAGCTCGACCCCAGGCTGGCAACTATGGGATAGAGAATATCCAGAGCTTTATCAACCTCCTCAGTTGTGATTACCAGAGGTGGAGCAAAAAGAATCCTGTCGCTGGGAGTGCCGCCGATAGTTGTAACCCGTATGAATAGCCCTTTCTCCAGTGCCTGATTATAAATACTCTGCATGACGTTCAGTTTTGGATCGAACAATTTCTTGGTAGTTTTGTCTTCCACTATCTCAATGCCCAGCATCAGGCCGAGTCCATTGATTCCGCCGACACACGGAAGTGGTTCAAAGTCCCGCTTCAGACGCTCCATAGCATATTTACCCACTGTGGCGGCATTCTCAACCACCTTGTCCCTGACGTATATCTCCATTGTTTTAATCGCTGCGGCTGCGCAAACTGGATGTCCGCTATAAGTATATGCGACAAAGCTTCTTCCCTTGAGCGTCTGCCATATTTCATCACTGAATGCCACTGCGCCGAAAGGCAGGTAAGCACTGGTAATCCCTTTAGCCATGGTCACAACATCAGGTTTGACTCCCCAGTGTTCTATGGCAAACATTTTCCCGGTTCTGCCGAAGCCGGCCATAACCTCGTCATCAATGAGAAGCACCTCGTACTTGGTGCAAATTTCACGTAAAATAGGCCAGTATTCAGGTGGGGGAGCGACCATACCGGCAACGCCCATCTCCGGTTCAGCGATGAAGGCTGCTACAGTGTCTGGGCCTTCTTTTTCAATAACTTCGGCCAGGAAGCGAGCGCACTGAATATTACAGCTGGGATATTCAAGATTATAGGTACAGCGGTAGCAATAATAGGAAGGTATATGGATGAAACCCGGCATCATCGACCCCAGACCTCTATCGTAAGCACCCTTACCGGAACCGGTGGCAGACATTGCCCCGCTGGTGATGCCGTGGTACGAATCATACAGGCTGACGATTTTGAACTTGTTACTGCCCTTGGCGTGCCAGTACAAACGAGCCAGTTTAAGCGCCGAGTCTATACTCTCTGAACCTCCGGTAGTGAAGCTAAAATGGTCCAGTCCCGGCGGTAGTAGCTCACCGAGCTTCTGCCCGCGCTTCTGCCCGCACTCGATAATGGCTACGTTGGCGAATCCGTGAAACAGAGTGCCGTATTGTAGTTTCTGCATCTCTTCATATGCAGCATCAATAATCTCTCTTTGTCCGTAGCCCAGATTGACACAGATCAGTTGGGAAGCACCGTCAATATATTCCTTTCCTTCGGTATCCTGCAAGTATATGCCATGACTCTTTTCGAATACTATACCGTTGTTCTCGCCGATGGTCCATCTGCCGTGTACGATGTGCTCGCGGTCCCAATCAAGAAGCTGCTCCGTTCGTTTACTGCTCATTTTCCTTCTCCTTTTCGTACATTTGCTTCTGTGAATCGTTCTCCAGATAGGTGCAATTCGTTAGTAAACATTTTCATTGGGCGGGCTATCTTTGTCAAGCTTGCTGTGAATGGAGGCTGGGATAAGCGATTTGTATTGGCTGCAGGGCGGTGCTACCATAGGAGTTATGAAGCAGAAACTGAAGCAGGTACTTTCCCAGCGGCCGAAACATTATATTACCGATTCCAGGTACGTACCATCTGCAGTTCTAATACCTCTCTATCAAAAGGAAGGACAGTATTTTATTCTGTTCATTCAAAGGACTGAGAGGGTAAAAGACCATAAAGGGCAGATATCCTTCCCCGGTGGAGCCTATGAGCAGAAGGATGGAACACTGGTCAATACCGCCGTGCGGGAGGCTACCGAAGAAGTTGGATTAAAGGCTGGTGATATTGAAATCTTGGGAGAACTCGATGATATGTTGACCATAGGCAGTGGATATATTATCTCCCCGTTTGTTGCTGTCATTCCATGGCCGTATCAGTTCGAAGTGGACAATTGGGAAACTGAAGAAGTAATTGAGGTACCGCTGTCAGTACTCCTGGACAGGGATTGCATCCGTCAGGGGACTGATGAAATAGATGGCCAGGAGATTACCACATATTTCTATCACTGCGGGGACAAGGTAATCTGGGGAGCTACTGCCAGGATATTAAACCAGTTCCTGGATATTATCGTCCGTATTATTTAAAGCAGATAGAAGTAAACACGTCCATTTCACGCACAGTCACAGGCGTCCTTTACATTCAGGGTAATGTCTTGTGCTGTCATTGAAAATCTTGCTATAATGGATTTACCTCAGCCTGATAGTGATATGTGCTTTTATTCGTAAGAGATTGAGGTATATAGAATGTTGGTGTGGAGTCGGCGCAAGGAATAAAGCTGTAAAATCATAATTGGGTGGAGGTAATTTGTCTGAGTTTGAGCGTATTCTACAGGAAAAGCTGAACCCGGTATATAAGGCTCACTACGCATTTTGGGTCTACTGGTGGCCGCTGTGGAGGAGGATGTATAGTGGGCAGAGAATCTTGCGAAGCTGGGATGAGTTTCACCTGGTGAGAGAGGGACAGACATTCCTGGACTATGGCTGCGGCACCGGGTGGTTTGCCTTTGCCGCCGCGAATATAGTGGGCTTAACCGGCAAAGTATATGCCGTAGATCGCTTTCCGCGACAACTTGAGATAGTGCAAAAGAAGTCGAGAAAGCATGGGCTGACCAATATAGTAACGATACTTTCAGAAAGTAAGACAGGTCTGCCAGACGAGTGCGTTGATGTAGTCTGGATGTGTGACGTTTTCCATGAGGTGCAGGAAAGGCGGGCAGTGCTGGAGGAGATGTACCGGGTGTTGAGGAAAGAAGGAACTCTGGCTATATACGATGGTATGAGGGATAGAGTTCTGTACTATACCGAGGATTTATTTTCCCTTGACGGGAGAGATAACAAGCTGCTAACGTTCGTTAAATAGAATAGTCAAAGGTGCCTATGGAACAAGAGCAAGAGGTCAGACAACGCTGGTCTAAAAAAGAAATTATCATAGGTATTCTTGCAATACTGGCAACCATTGGTCTGTGCGCGGCGGGTATTTATTACAAAGACGAAATAATAAGCACGGACTATGTGATAAGATTTGGGTTGCTGGGTGTACTCGTTGTTGCCTTTATTGCCGGCAGCACCTTTAGCGTCACTGCAATACCGGTTCCGTACTGGCTGGTGGTGCTTACCTTACCAGGCATATTGGCTCCGCAATGGGGAATTTTGTCCCCGGTATGGGTAGGGCTGATGGCTGCACTGGGCGCCAGCTTGGGGCAATTAATCACATTCATGATTGGTTATGGTGGGAGGGGTATTTCAGAGAAAATTACCAGTAAGATTAGCAGTCGCTTCTATGATAAGGCAATGAACTGGGCACAGAAGCATGGCTCCTGGGCCGTCTTTCTCATGTCGGCAGCGATAAATCCACTCCATTTACCGATGACAATTGCCATAGCTGCCCTTGGTTACCCACCGCACAAGTTTTTTATCTTCTGCTTTCTCGGAGTCGCCCTTAAGAGCCTGATTATTGCCTTCTGTGGTTACTTTGGTCTGACCTCCATATTCTCTTGGTTGGGAGTGTAAAGGAGAATGGAATAACATGGCTCAACCTGTATTGTTTGCATTACTGGGGACGTTTCTGGCAGTGGGTGGTTGGCAGCTGATTGTCTGGTTAGGTGAAACACGGGACAAGAACAAGAAGTATCAGGCGGCCGCATCACAGGCAGATAAGAATAACAAGCCGCTCTTGGTGGTTTGTGGACCCTGGGGTACCAAACCTTTCCGTCACTGGTTTAATAAACCAGCGCACGGCTTCGGCGATGTTTGCCTGGATATTAACCCGAGGGCAATGGATGGCCATCCCTGCGGTGTTGTTGCCAGTGTTACTCATATTCCCTTTGCGGACAAATGCTTTGGTGCTGCCTTTGCCAGTCACCTGTTGGAGCACCTGCCAACCACTGATGATGCTAAGAAGGCACTGGATGAACTTAACAGGGTAGCTGAATCTGTTTTTATTGTCTATCCCTCAAAACAGTCCATCGCTGGTTGGGTTATAGCTGACCACCATCTCTGGGTTTGGCAGAAGGGAGATAAGACCTATATCAGGCAAAGGGGCAAGACGGGGATTGAGGAGGAATATCATTGTCAGGTCAGCAGATAAAAATGACTAAGAATGATGTGGCTCTGAAAGAAGAAATCAACCATCTGGCTCAGCAGCTTTTCAGAGACGACTCTGGAGGTCGTGCCAGCTTTATCGATAGGCTTTGGGATACCTACAGCCGTGCTCGGGACAAAGATTTTCTCCTTGTCCATAACCCGGGTGGTTGGGGTAGCACACCATTAGAGGGCCTTTTGAAGTGGGAGAGGAGTGTTGTAGATGGGGTTACTGCTGCCGTGGAGCAGTTGGGGTATAGCTTGGTGCTGACCCAGTACTTCCGTAGTGGCAGCAGTTGGTGGTCACATATGCGGGACGTGATAAAGGAAGCCCGCTTCTTTCTACAGGGAAAATGCCCTATGGCAGGAATAATGGCGGCAGAACTGAGATTCATAACTCAACATATCAGCAATCTCAATGTCATATTGATTGGAGCCAGTCAGGGAGCCGCCTTCGGTAATGCTGTGATGCAGCGGCTGGGCGAGGTTCCTCAGGTCTATAGTATCGAGCTGGGGCTCTTTTTCCCGCACATGTCCCGGCGGGTGATCACTGATAGAACACTGGCGATAGACAGTAATGGAGTTATGCCTGACCCGATGTCACACAGGAATCTGTGGGCTGGATTCAAGGCATACGTCACCGCTCCCTACCGATGGCTTAAATATCGTATACAGGGGAAGCCGCAAAAATTTACCTACTGCATTAATGCTCCAGGACATGACTATAGTTGGCAGTATCCCGAGGTCAGGCAGAGGATTACGGATTTCCTGACCGATACGTTTGGTACCAAAAAGTAAGATGGGTGGAGGTGTATCATGAGACAGGAACGATTTACTGAGCAGGCGTGGGACGCAATAGTTGCTTCACAGCAACTGGTTGGGCAGTTTCATCATAATCAGTGGGATGTAGAGCATATCCTCTTTGCCCTGCTGATGCAGGAAAGGGGTCTGGTTGGTGACATATTGCGGGAGCTTGGTGTTGACGTCGGTGAAGTGAAACGGCAGGTAGAGGCTGTTCTGGAGAGAATGCCCAAAATTTCTTACGAGACGACACAGATATATGCCACCCCCCGAATCAATGGCCTTTTTGCCACCGCCGATGCCGAGTCAAGAAGACTTCAGGATGAGTTCATCGGTACAGAACATCTATTGATTGCTATTGCCGGAGAAGAGAAGGGAGACTCTGCCAGTATCCTTCACAACTTTGGTGTTGACCGCGAGAAGGTGTACACCGCCCTCCAGAAGCTCCGCGGTGGGCATCGGGTTACTGATGCCCGGGCTGAGAGCAAATATCGCTCTCTGGAAAAGTATGGTCGTGACCTCACCGAGCTGGCTCGCCAGGGCAAGCTCGACCCGGTTATTGGGCGCGAAGACGAGATAAAGCGCGTTACCCAGATACTCAGCCGGCGGACCAAGAATAACCCGGTGATTGTTGGTGAGGCGGGGGTAGGCAAGACTGCTATCGCTGAAGGACTGGCACAGAAAATTGCCGCCGATGATGTCCCCGATTCCCTTAAACAGCACAGGGTGGTAGCTCTGGACATGGGAGCTTTAGTGGCCGGGACCAAGTTCCGCGGCGAGTTTGAGGAGCGGCTCAAAGCAGTTATGGATGAGATTAGGCAGGGAGAGGGCGAGATTATATTGTTTATTGACGAGATTCACACCGTGGTCGGTGCCGGTGCCGCCGAGGGTGCTATCGACGCTAGCAACATGCTCAAGCCGGCCTTGGCTCACGGTGAACTGCAATGTATTGGTGCCACTACCCTTGATGAGTACCGGAAATTCATTGAAAAGGACAAGGCTCTGGAGCGACGCCTTCAACCGGTATTTATTGGTGAGCCAACTGTTGAAGCTACCATCGAAATGCTTAGAGGATTGCGTCCCAGGTATGAAGCCCACCATAAGATTAAGATAAGCGACGAAGCCCTGGAGGCGGCCGCTAAATTAAGTCAACGCTATATTTCAGATAGATTTCTTCCCGACAAGGCTATCGACCTTATTGATGAAGCGGCCAGCAAGTTGCGTATTGATACTGAGAGTGCGCCCCCGGAGGTCAAGTCTCTGGAGCAGAGCTTAAAACATCTGACCAATGAGGAAGAGGCCGCCTCCCAGAGGCAGGATTATGAGACAGCCGCTCAACAGAGGTCCGAAAGATTACGCCTGGAGAAGGAGTACGAGCAGGCTAAAGACAAATGGCTTCAACAGGAGAAGATAGGCGAAACAGTCAATGAAGAGCATATCGCCGAGCTAATTTCCCAGTGGACGGGCATTCCCGTGTCACAGATGCTGGAAGGTGAGGCTGAGAAACTGCTTCATATGGAGGAGCGGATACACGATAGATTGGTCAATCAGGAGGAGGCGGTTCTGGCTATTTCTGAGGCTATTCGGCGAAGCCGGGCCGGACTGAAGGACCCGAGACGACCCATTGGTAGCTTTATGTTCCTGGGTCCGACAGGTGTCGGCAAGACCGAGCTAGCCCGTACCCTGGCCCATTTCATGTTTGATGATGAGAATGCTATGGTGCGTCTGGATATGTCGGAGTATCAGGAAAAGCACACAGTATCGCGTCTCATCGGTGCCCCTCCGGGTTA
>SMTZ1_10008723_pt1 | contig 10126 bp, 8 predicted proteins | sample DeeMarSWOR136_30_FD_25667 | JGI IMG/M metagenome (IMG submission 25667)
CTTCGGGAAAATGATTCGCTGCCACCTCGAGATCCACTTCGTGGCCGAAACTCAGCACGCTGGGGTGCTTCCACGGTGAGGCTTCTGCCAGAATCGGCAGGTTGAAATTCTGATCCCCACAAATATGCAAACCGAATCGCTGAATTCCTAAAGCTTTCAGCCTCTTATGGTATTCCAAGTGGAACGGAAGGGCCAGCTTTTGCATGAGCTTGGGCGAGATGAGTTGGTTGGATTCGGTAGGAGAACTCATCCAGGCAAAAACTTTTTCTGCACCGAAGCTCTCAACCCAGTAGCTGAGCACATTGAAGATGTGGTCTATGGACATTTGCATCAGGTGCCTGGCAAGATCTTCCTTTTTCATGGCCCATCTCAGGAACACTTCTATCCCACAGATGTTGGCTGCCATGGTAAACGGGGAACGGGAGAAGAAGTAGACAGGAAGGTCGTGCTCGGCCTGGAGCCGGGCGAATTGCATGGCTTTGGGGATCCTGCCCGCGGTCTTAGGATCGGGCATGGCGAGCTTTTCCGCATCCTCTTCAGTCTGTACAGGATAGGACTTGACGATGAGGGCCCCCTCATACTCTCCCTGGGGCAACCGGACATCGCCACCGAAGTCCCAGGCACCCAAAACCGTGTGGCCGGCATACTGCGGGATGGGGTCCCAGCCGTATTGCTCCGTGGTCCACACCATGGCTTGGAAACTCTTTTCCGGATCGTCATAGGCATCCGCAACGGTGTAGCCGGCATTTCTGGTGTTGAAGCCTGTACTCATGGCACCGACGGGAACCCGATCCGGCCTCCGATACGCAAACAGGGCCGCAACCCTTTCTCGGCTTGTTATGAGGTCTTGCCTCAAGTGCATGGTTCAACCTCGCCAGTAGCTTCGAAAAACGATCCGATTGGTGCGATTTTAGGCGATTTTTGGCAGGGATGAATCGTCATTTTCAGGGAGAAGCCTTTTTTTCCGGCAAAATCTCGCCCATGTCCCAGACTCTCAAGTCCCTTTCCTTTTCGTATCTGCGCAAATTAATCAGGCATATGGGGCACGTGACCAGAATGTTCGGATTGAGGCGCGCAAGTTCACCGATGCGAATGCCCGATATTTGATGCGTCAGGTGTGCAAAGGCATACTCTACAGGACCGCCACAGCATGCTGTGTCCAGTTTTGTGTTTTCAGGCTCCACGATCTTGATCCCCAGTGCGCTTCCAATCCTTCTTGCCTGTTCCACGATCCCCAAATCCCGGGTCATCACGCACGGGTCGTGAATCACGAACGACTCAGGCGTCTGTCCCGCCTCAAGCTTTTCGAGGCTCTCTGCTCTTTCAGATAAAACTTCCAAATAGTGCTTCACCTTAATCGGGTAGTTTTCAATGTACTTCGGATATATTTCTCTCATCATGTTGGTGGTATGGGGATCCACCGTGATGACACGCTCCACCCCCCGGCTTTTGAGAAGCTCGTAAACCCCCTGGATGTGAGGCACAATGCCATCCTCCAGGCCCAGGTCATAGAGTAGAACACCGCTATAGGGCTCAGCCTCGTAAAGGTATGCCGGTTGCACGCCGACTTTATGGAGCGCACCCACAATCCCTTTCAGGATCCTTGCCCCTTTCTGTTTGAGCTCCTTTAGGCCCCTCGCCTTGAGTCGTATGAGGGTTTCTCCGGCCATGCGGTTGCCCTGACTCATGACCTTATCCAATCCTTTTATGGCAAGGAGCGGCTTTGCCGTCGCCACAAGATCAGTGATCTGGGTGATGTAAGGCAACATCTGATACATCCGCGCCGTGAGCAACACCTGTTCTCCCTCGGTAGGGAGGTTGAGCCCATCCGCCCATTCCGTCCAGTACGGTTTTCTGAAGCCCAAAGGATCCCCCTCCCTGTCCAGGTTGTCCTTAAGAATGGCCAGGGCTTGGGACACCAGCTTCTTAGATCTTTTCATGACCGCTTCCTTCCAGCAGTTCTCGGGACAGAAGTGATCTTCCGAGTTGTATGATGCTACAGATGTCTATGTTCTGCCCTTTGCTCTTACAGATGTTTTCACACCGCCGGCATTGGAGACAGCTGTAAAGCGTGTAGGTCAGAGGGTCATCAAAACTCAAAACACCCATGAGGAGGTACTTGATGATCTGCAATCTGCCATAGGCAGACATGGATTCTAAGCCTTCTGAAGCTTGATAGGTGGGGCAGACATCCACACAGAACCTGCATGACCGGCACTTGGCCACTTCTTTAAGCAAAGTCTCTATCTTGTCTTGCCTGGTGTTCACATCCATCCTTCCAGGTTTCCTCGATTGAGGATATTGTTGGGATCCAGGGCATTCTTGAGCTTAACCAGCAGGTCGTAGTATGCCTCCCCATACTTTCTCTTAAGGAACGTAGCCCTCTGGGCGGTCAACCCCCATTCGCCGCCGCAACCGCCGTATTTTATATTCAGGGCCTCGGTTTTTTCCCTCACCTCCTTGGCAACGGCGATTTTTGTCTCGTTCGGAATATCCTTGGTGGGAATAAAAGCATAGGCATGAATTGTAGGAGCGCCGATATGCCCAAAGGAGTAAAATTCATTTCCCTTGTAGCTGTCCAGATTTAGGATAATGTCCTGAGCTTCATGAAAGGCCTCTTTCAGTTTATCCGCCCTCACCGTAATCTCGCTTCCAAAGGTGGACCCTAAACGGTAGAGATAGTTTCCGGCCTCGGCGCGGCTGCTCCAAATCTGGTTCCACTCCTTTTTGTCGGTGACGATCTTCGCCTCAATAGGGTGCCCGCTTTGCAAAAACTCGAGAAATATTTTGGCTTTTTCTTCACAACCCGCCTTGGTTTGAGAATGCATGGCCATCATGGCTACGGCGCCGGGAGGTGGCTCCAAGCCCACGGCCTCGAAACCGACCTTTGAAGACTTCTCATCCAGATATTCAAAGAACATAGGCGTGGGTATGCCTTGGCTGTACATGTTCATGACCGTATCCAGAATATCATCCGTACTATTGTAATAAGCCACAATGTTCTGAATCTGCGGCAAAGGAATGAGACGCATCCTGATCTTGCATATGACACACAGGAGCCCCTCAGAGCCCACAAGGAACTTGGTCGCCTCGATTCCTGCAGGTTTGCGGGGCGATTCCGTACCGGTTTGCAGTATTTCGCCTGTTGGCAGCACCACCTCCATACCGAGCACATAATCCCCGGGTTTGAATAACGAGGCATCCACCGCATGAGCGCTCGTGTTGACAGAGACAACCCCCCCTATGGTGGCCACCAGTTCACTGCCCGGAAATGCCGGAAGGAGCGCATTGTAGGGCTCAAGGGCCTTTCTCAACTTGGCAATGTGATACCCCGCCCCCACCTCAAAGTAGCCCCTTTCAGGGAAGACCTCGAGTTCCTTCATTCGCCCGGTGTCCAAAACGATACAATGGGTCTTGGGCCTACCCAGTCCAACGAGGGAAGTCCCCGAGCCGTGGGTATGAACCGGTATCTTTTTTTCGTTCGCATATCGCAGCACGTGTGCAATCTCTTGGCTATTTGACGGTCTCACCACCGCATAGGGCATGTTGTGTTCTTCCACATCCCACGGCATGGTATCTTTTGCATAAGTGAGAGCAGTCGGTTTGTCTGTGAAGGCGTTCTCCTTCCCTACGATTTTCACCAAATCCTTGGTAAGCTTCTTCAAATCGAGATCCATGGCCTAAGCCTCCATAGAAGGAATCACAGACCCATACGAACGGGTTCTTGTTCGCTCAACATGTCCTGCTGCAGCCTTTCAGGCAGTTTAAACTTCGTAGCCGCCACTCCACGCCAGACAGAATCTCTGCTTCATGCTGTCCGTATGGGCCTGTGATTGCTCCTATGGGCTTTTTGGTTTGCTTCCCGCATATACGGCAAAGTTATAGTACTTGTAGAAACAATCTACATCCTCAAAGCCTACCTCTCTCAGCCACCTCAACTGCTCTTCCAATGGCGTTGTCTTGTCATAGGACATTCTTTGGAAAATTAGCGATAATTGGTCCTCACCCAAATCCGTTTGCTTGAGGTACTCAAGCCACACACGCTGATAAAGAGCCTCGACGATTTCCGTGGCCCCTTTAACGAGTTCCGCGTGAATAAAGGCTCCCCCGGGCAGGAGAACTTCATATATGTTGCTGAAAAGCTCCCTTTTTTTTAAATCAACCAAATGATGAATGGACATGGCCGACACCACGAGATCGTATTCCCCGGGCAGCGCAGAGACAGCATAATCCAGGGTGCAAAAAGAGACGTGCTTCTCTCTTTCAAAACGTTCCCTTGCCTTGGCGAGCATCTTTTCCGAGATATCTATGAGGGTTGGTATGGCATTCGGAAATCTGCCAAGGATCAGTGCTGTTAGTAGGCCGGTTCCCGCTCCGAGATCCAGGAACCTAAACTGGTCCTCCTGTCTGAAAGGGATAAGATCAACCGTTGTTCTATAAAAGTCATCAAAGCAGGGAATAACTTTCCTTCTTTGCTCATCGTATTTGTCGGCCCCGGCTTCGAATAGCCCTTTGACGCTCATCCTGATTTTGCCACGTGAAAATTAGGGTTCATTTGGCTGTGATGGGTACCCTTCGATTATGCCCGGAAGGGAGGAGAGGAATTGCCGGTTGTCAAACCGGTTTCATGCCCCCTACCCTGTCATTAGCGAAGTTATGAGGCCCACATCCTGAACCTCTTCAAGGTGCGCTATCATAGAAAGGAGATGATTCACCTTGTCCGGCTCAAGACCGACCCCGCTGAAGGCCAAGCATTTTTCAAATTTCTCTTTGCAACGTGACATATCCATCGGATTGCCGGGATTGCCCAAAGGGGCCTCCACCGCCATTTCATAACGCTTTCCGCTCTTCATCTTGACAAGCATCTTGGTATGGGTGATGTCCTTGTCAGGCAGGGTCGGATCCGGGAAGACTTTCACCCGTTCCGCCAGAGCCTTGACCTGGTCATCCATAATCTGCGCGGTTTCGAAGTCCTGAAGAAATATGTCTCCCCTGATCAATGCGGCGCTTACCGTATAGGGAATACTGAACTGAGCATCCACTTGTGGGTTTGTTCCTATTGTGAAAGCCTTTCCCACCATCTCAGTCACCATCTTTGAGACGCAAACCTCTATCTCCTCGATGTCTCCAGAGGAGAAACCAACGACCTGTCCCTGTTCCAGGGCCGCATCAATGGTGGCATGGGTCATGCGACAGCAAGGATAGGGCTTCAGGCTGAGATCCATGATGGTGTAATGCCGGCCCAAACCATCCACCACGGGCTCTGGATCGAATTCACCCTGTTCATAGAGATGGTAAAAACCGTAGGAACCCTGAAGAAATTGACGGCTTCCCGTGATTCCCGCCTTTGCAAGAAAGGCGGACAGAACTCCCGCTTGAGCTGCAAAACCGGGCTGCATCCTTTTAACCAATCGCCCTTCCAAAAGCCCTTGGGCGTTCCCCGAAGTCTGGCTGTAAGCCACGCCCAAGGCATTGGTCATTCTGTCCAGATCAAGGCCCAGCACTTTGCCGGCCGTTGCTGCTGCCCCAAAGGCACCGCACGTGGCTGTGCGGATCCAGGACAGGGGTCTTCGAATACCCAGGCTCAAACGACAAATGACATCCACACCCAACACCAGGGCCGTTATCAAACGTTTGCCGTCCACGCCTCCCACGGATTCCGCGGTGGCCAGGGCGGCCGGGAGCACACTCACAAACGTGTGGAGCGCCGAAGCATCCAGGGTGTCATCAAAGTCAAGGGCATGCATCATGGTGCTGTTGGCCAGAGCAGCAAGGGGCGGTGGGGCCTTATGCCCATAAATGAGAACTGTTGACCCTCCGCCCCCACCCCAGTCCCTTACAAGGTTGACCACCTCCGGGCATCCAGGTGCTCGACTTCCGGGAAAGGTCACCCCTAGAGAGTCCATGATGAAAAGCTTGCAGTAGGTCACCACTTCCTCAGGCAAGTCTTCAAATTGAACACGCGAAACATGATCCAGGAGCTTGCTTTCAAGATCCCTTTTCGAGTTGTTCTCCCCTGACATGGTTTGCTACTTCCCCCCTTTTTTTGATATGGGTAGATTTCGGAATTCGCGCAAGAAAGCCTTTACATAGTCTGTGATAAGATTCAGAACCTGTTCTCCTTTTTCAGCAGAGGCTCTCGTGGGGTCACCGAATACGCCGGTGTCCGTCACATCCTCGATATGTTGATAAAGCATCTGAATGGACCCCTGGAACTCCGTTTCCCCAAGGGAATTCCTCACCCTAAAGCCACTGCCCTTGGGCGATTTGGCGATACCGGGCTGTATCTTGCTGTTATCCACGAGGTCGGGTCTCAAGGCTAGGATCACGGAAGTCATGACTTCACCCGCATGGGTGAATCTTCCTTCCCCAATCAGGTCCTTACCTGCAATCAGGTCATTTACAGTCTTCCAAATGCTTAGCATGGCCACGCGGACCGGCTGTTCGAGTACAAGGGTGCGGGCCACATGGTCAATGCACGCATTGTTGCCCCTATGGGAATTGAGGAACACGATCCGCTTGATCCCGTGACGGAGCAGACAGGCACAGTATTCTGACAGGACCTGCGTCAAAGTCTCCTGCTCCAGAGAGATTGTCCCAGGGAATGGCCCAAACCACTTGGAATACCCAATAGGGAGCACCGGACCGATCACAACCCCGTTCTCCCCGCTCAGTCTTTGAGCAATGCCTTCGGCTACAATCGTATCCACCCCCAGGGGAAGGTGCGGTCCCTCCAATTCCGTAGAACCCATAGGGACAAGCACCACTGTCTTTTCATCCACCACGTCCCGGAATTCTTCCCAGGTCATTTCAAGCAGGTAGGACTTTTTCATTGTCGTCTCCGCCCTTATTAGCTTCCCGCAACCACATCGGGTGCTTTGCGCTTCAAAATATCCACGGTAAAACGCCTCAACCGCCCCGGCATTCGAGCCCCAACAAGCGACGTCACAATGGCCATGCCCAAAATATCCGTGGCCCAACCCGGATAAATCAAGCAGCCCCCGCCGATAAGCAGCACGGCCCTGAGATAAATGGGCAGCCGTCCGCCGAGATGATTCTGGGCAGCACAAGCCAGAACCCACACCCCAAGGGGCGCTGTGATACAGACCAACAAGATTTGACCGATATTTCCGACAAGGAGCAGTGCATTATTGTAAACGAATAAGTATGGAACAACAAAGATCACCAGAGCCAACCTGCAAGCCGTCAAAGCGGTCTTCATCATGGGGGAATCTGCAATGCCAGCGGCGACAAAGGCATCCGGAGCCATGGGGGGCGTAATGCCGGCAATCACACCAAAGTAGAAAACAAAGAGATGGGCAGCAAGGGGATAGACCCCCATTTTTACAAGAGCAGGCACAACCAGGATAGCCAGAATAACATAGGCGGCCACAGGGGGCACACCCATCCCCAAGATGATAGAGGCAACCATGGTCATCAAAAGAAGAACAAACAGGTTCCCTCCGGACACGTCGATGAGAATGGAAGACATCATCAGACCCAACCCGGTCAGGGTAATCATGCCCACGACAATCCCCCCAAGAGACAGGATAGCCACCACGGGCGCCGCGGTGAGTGCCCCTTTTTCAAGACCCGATAGGATCTTTGCAGGCGACATCCGGGTTTTTCGCCGTATCATGGATACCAGGGGGATGCTGAGGTTTGCCCAAAGGGCCGCACGCGTGACCGAGCTCTTTTCAATGCCCAGAAAATAGATCAAGACCAAGAGGGGAATAAAGAAATGCCAGCCCTCTCGGAGCGTTTTTCCGAGGGGAGGGATCTCTTCCTTCTTGAGCCCGACAAGACCTATTTTCTGCGCTTCGATATCAATCATGACGAAGAGCCCGAGGTAATAAAGCGTGGCCATCAATATGGAAGCCTTGATGATGACCAGGTAGTTCACACCCAAGACCTCCATGATGATGAACACAGCGCTTCCCATAATTGGGGGCATGAGCAAGCCTCCGGCACTGGAAACCGTTTCCACAGCGCCGGCAAAATAGGGGGGGTATCCGGTCCTTTTCATCAGGGGAATGGTAATCTGCCCTGTTCCCGCAACATTGGCTGTGCCACTTCCTGAAAGCATGCCGAAGAGGGAACTTGCCACGACCGCAATCTTGGCCGGCCCACCCCTGAAGCGGCCACAGATGCCGTAGGCAAAATTGATAAAAAACTCCCCGCCTCCGGCTTCCCTGAGCAAGGCCCCGAAAAGGATGAAAAGAAAGATAAAGGTGGCAGAAATCCCGGCAAGCATTCCGAAAATGCCGTCCGTTGTAATGAACATGCTGGAGATAATGCGGTCAAATCCATAGTCTTTATGGGCAAAGGGCCCGGGCATGATTTCTCCGAATCGGGCATAGAGGAGCACCAGCACAGCAATGCATGGGAAGGCCCAGCCCAAAGCCCGTCTCGTTCCTTCAATCAGAAGGATGATAAAAGTCCCGCCCATCACGTACTCGTAATACGGAAGCTCCAATCCCATGGCCCCCATTTTCTTGAACCATGTGAACATGACGTAAACGCCGCAGATCAGGATAATGGCCGCTGCAATAATGCTGTCTATGGTGACCCGGTCTTTCCTGCTTTTCTTGCTGAAAGGATAGACAAGAAAGATGAGCATGAAGCCCATGGTGACATGGGGTACCCTCTGATTCATGGCCGTAAATTGAAAGTAGCCTGTGTACAGATGGAATAGGCTCATGCCGACAGCGATGACTTTGACCAGATAAGCAAAGAATCCTGTGAGCTGTCTCTGCCGTGTACTCACGCCTCCAGATTGCTTAGGCTCTGTCAATGCCTTGTCCATGTCTCACCTTTTCGATGAATGATGAAAGGGCATGGTAAAAGCGCCATGCCCCCAATCAATTCACAAGACTATTGATACTGGGCCATTTTACTCCAGATGCCCTTTTCTTCATAGTATCGGATAGCGCCTGGATGATACCCCACCGGAACGGAATTAGAACCCCTAAAGGCATTTTCGATCGTATACTTCTTGGCCATGGGGTGGATGGCATTTCGATCTTCTGATCGATCATAAACGCACTTGATGATCTGGTACACAAGATCGTCGGGCAGATCTGTTCTGCACAGCCACATCTGAGGCAGGGTGTAAGTATGCACATCCTTATCGATCCCCTTATAGGCCCCCGCAGGAATCACAAAGGGGGTCACATTGGGGAACTCTGCCTGTAGCTTTTTCAAAACATCCGGTTCTGTTTCCAAAAGACGGATGGGAATATCCCTGGCCAACTCCATAATCGCGGCTATGGGATATCCGGCGGCAATGATTCCGGCATCGATGGTGTTGTCCCTGATGCCTCTCGTGATCTCATGAAAGGCGATATACTTGGGGCTGATGTCATCAAAGGTTATTCCCCAACCGGCCTGCAGGTGCTTCTTTGAATAGATATTCAGGGTCGCACTTCCGGCTGGACCCACGCCGATCACCTTCCCTTTAAAGTCATAGCAAGACCTAATCGGTGAATTTTTCCGCACGATCCAGTGGGTGTCGCTGGTGTGACCCACAGCAACGAGGCGAACCTGGTCCACATCCATGCCTTCTTTCTTCAGGTCGGCCAGGGTTCCCATACAGGCGAGCCCCATGTCCATCTTCCCCCTAACCAGGTAGCGCGCGTTTTCCGTAGAGGCAGCCGTCGACTCTGCTGTGACCCGGACACCCGGGACATGCTTGTTAACAATGGCAGCAAACCCTGCGCCGAGAAAATAGTAGGTTCCAGCAGGGCTCCCCGTGCCAAAGGACAAAAACTTGACAGCGCCTGCATTTCCGGGTCCAAGAACGACGAGAGCCAATGTGAGCGTCATTGCTGTGAAAAAGGACAATCCTTTTATCCTTGCTTTCATAATACCTCCTCCTTTCTTCCTAACAAGGCATTCGAAAAATCAAAGTTCTTGTACCCTCACCGTAAGGGCATCAGGAATGCTGTCATAATACATGGGAAATGTGTTCTCTTGCACTTCTCCTGGTTTCAGAACAGGGGGTTTCCCTTTTCGGGGATAGAACCCGCCGGAGGAGGCACCGTCTGGCAAAAAAATGCTCGCCCTGTAACGCTTCGGTTCACTTGCCGTATTTTTTATTCCCAGTTTCACATGCAGCTTCGGTCCC
>SMTZ1_10008724_pt1 | contig 10125 bp, 11 predicted proteins | sample DeeMarSWOR136_30_FD_25667 | JGI IMG/M metagenome (IMG submission 25667)
CGATCTTTCAACGATATGCAACTCAACATTCATTCACAAGTCTTTCTCGCCTTTAAAGCTTCATCAGTCCACACAATCTAGTTATTGCTCTCCAGTTTTTTGTTGAATAACATTTTCCCTTTATTTAATACAAAAACGATAATTATTGATAATGAAGACTGCCGTTTTGCAATTTTATCTACTTAAAAACCTGTTGACGGAATGCGGGATATGTTTTACTAATTGCTTTTTAAGCTGCCCTCCAAAAAGCATTTCTTTGACGGAACTGCTGCAAGTGGCCGAATTAGTTTCTGCTTCGATAGAAGAGATTAATCCTTTAGCAAGTTTAATTAAAGCCGTGGTCTGGTTTTCCGTTAGCTCTTTACATTCTTGCGTCTCAAGTTCATATATGAAATCATTAAGAGCTTTTATAGCCTTTTTACCATGCAAAGTTGGAAACTTCGGAACTTCAATTGGCTGCATTTCTATCACTAAAACAGAATAGTGATGTTTTTTCTATAAATGTCCTCTTCTAAGAATCAGAATATTCCCTTATTTGATATATCTTCAAGAAAGTCGAATTCCCTGAAATTAGCATCTGGGTGCATGCACCGTTTAAACAACCTTTACTATTGAAGGAAACTCTTTATTTTTGTTTCTGCAACTCGTAGAGAATAACAATAGCTTCACCTAGAGGTATGTTCAGTTTTGCAGTCAAATCTAAAGGTGTAGTATCAGGCTGCTCATGGAGAACCACGTCTCGAGTATAAGCCTTATGATGAGGATACATAATCATCGCGTGAACCGTTTCAACCCAGCCCACATAGGATTATTTGCATACTCTTCAACACTCATGCAAAATCGCCTCGCACAGTTCTAATCGTACAAGATATCTTACATGAATTTTAAATTAGTGTAGATTTGCAGAACAGTTTAACAGAAATGTTTATTAAACATTAAGATATCAGATATATATGGTTACTAATGTACCAAAAACACAGCAATGGTGATTTAATTATGAAGAGAAAACAGGATTTCAACAAGAAACTCGTCATGACCGTAGATAACGTTTTGAGGGAGACTTTCGGGGAGCCCGGCCTGCTAATCTACAGTTGGCTGAAAGCTCAATCGGTAGAGCCGGAAGAGATTCCAGAAAAATTGGATGTTTTCGCTGAATCCCTTAGAACTTTTAGTGCAGGAGGCTCAGTTGTTGAGACAATGATTTTGAGGAATCTGTACTCAAGCTATGGGCTCGAATTTACGCAGACTAGCGATAATTGCAGCTTTTCAAAGCACGTAACCGAGTTAAGGAACTTTATTAACCATTAATTTTTTTTGTGAAATTTCAAAATCGACTTCTGATTCTTCAGAAACATAAATATTGAATATTCTAAAGACATATATAGTCTTTCTATGCTGTTTAGCAGCAAAGCCTTTTACATAAATATTAGCGAGAAGGAGTTTGAAGCGATGATCAAAGCGGTGATCTTTGACCTCGACGGCACTATTGTAGATTTCAATTTGGACTATAAGTCAGTTAGAGCAGAGGTCATACAAACCCTCAACAAAGAAGGCATCCCCTCATCGATCCTTTTCATGAACGAAAGCATATTCAATATGCTGAAAAAAGCGGAGATTTACGTTAGAAACAACGATAGGAAAGATATTGACATCACAAGAGTGAAGAAAGAAGTGCTTTCAGTTGTAAATCGTCACGAGTTGCAGGCTGCTCACGCAACTAGTTTGATGCCCAGCATCTTAGAGGCGCTTAAAACTCTAAACAAAATGAAGATGAAACTGGCAATTTTCACTGTTAACGGCGAAAAATCAGCAAGCTATATTCTCAGAAGTTTTCGTCTCAAACGGTTTTTCGAGGTAGTAATCACCCGTGAATCTGTTTCAGCAATTAAGCCTAATCCAGCCCATCTGGAAGCCACTTTGAAAGCGTTGAATGTTGAGCCTGAAGAAGCAATTGTAGTGGGCGACAGCAAAGGGGATATGGCATGTGCCCAGGAACTTAACGTCATTGCAGTTGGCGTTCCAACGGGTATATCGTCGCCTAAAGAGTTAACAAATGCTGGTGCCACTCACTTAATCTCGTCAGCTATTCACCTTCCGGAGCTGATACAACAACTTAACTCGGGTATTTCCACACCATAATAACAGATTAATGTTATTAATTAATTAATGAATACAATAGTATAGTATAATAGCATAGTATCTAAAAAGGTGTGCAAACGTGAGACTGATGCGCGCGCAGTTACTTGATGTCTTCTGGAAAGAGTTTCTTTCCTTTTTCCGTATATTCGATAACACCTAATTGTTTGAGAGCATCCAATAAGTCAAGGATTGAATCCTTGGATACAGCCTTTCCATCAACTACACGCCAGATTTGAACACCTCTGAATGTCACTTTCTTTCCTGTAGGAGCTAATCCACGCCATTCGCCCTTGTGTGTTCCTGTGCCTGCGAAACGAACCCATACTTTATCTCCTTCAGCAATTATATCTTCAATAGTCTCATGCCAATCGGGAAAACCTCTGAAAAACATGGTCTCAAATTGTTTGTAACCCTCTGGACCTCGCAACTTAAAAGTAGGGTCAAAGAAGTCTTGTGATATTACTTCGTCTAGTATTGTCAGGTCTTTCTTATTATCGGCTTCATACAAACTGCGAATGATAGCCTTATTCTCTTCTAATGACATGGAACATCGTTCCTCCTTTACTATCAATCCCAATTATCTCTTTTTAATATTCATTTGAAGTTGCATTAATAATTTAAGAACAAATGTTCCAAATACATAATGATAGGTTATGAAGAGAATACTAATTGGATTGTTTTATGCTCTGCAAGGTATTTGTAACTTTGTATTTGCAATTGATGCTTTCACATCTGATCCTAAGTTTGGAATAGGTATCGGATTCTTTCTTTTGTTGCCTACAATTCTTTCTTTTGTTACGGTTTGGAAATTAGTTCAGAGAAAAATAGACCAGACTCGAGCATTGGCAATAGCTGTCTCAGTCTTTTTCATATTCATGCACATATGTTATTCCAATATTTTGCTTGGTTATTATGTTCACCAATACTTTGTTCTGTTGATAGTACTATTACTAATTATTGTTCTGAATGTTGTAGCCGTTTTAGGTCTGTTTAGCTTTGCTAGGAATAAACGTATTTGACTGATGTTTCTTCCAAATATTACTAGTTCATTTATTCATGGTTAAGAAAGAAGACTTTGAATGGATTACGCGAACCAGTTGAAGACTGTGCGGGTGAGTAACTTCACTTAAGCTGGCCTAAAGAAGTATCGTGGCCAAACAGGCCATTGAGCGGGTAGATCTGTGTCAAATTCAACAATTAAGTTCATGCCAACCTCAATTTTCTCAGGCTTGACGTCTCGAATCATGCCCAACAAGTGAATGCTTTCTTCTAGTTTCACGATTCCTATGCTGTAGGGCGCCATTGACTGAAACTGGACAGGTGGAATGTGGATAACTGTGTAAGTTACAAGCTTTCCTCTCTTCCCAAGTTTAGTCCATTCAAGATCGGATGAGAAGCATTTTGGACAGACGTTTTTAGGAGGAAAAAGTAGGCTGGCGCACTTGAGGCATTTAACGGCCATAAGTTTTTTTTCACCTATGAACTTGTAGAACTGTTCTATTGTGAAAGGTGGAACTTCTGACACTTTATCCTCTCCTATAAAGATGCACGGTTGCTGAAGCGCCTGAACCTCCCACGTTGTGAGTTAAACCTATTTCAGCTCCTTTCACCTGTCTTCTTTCCGCCTGCTCAGTCAGTTGCAGATAGATTTCATATGCTTGGGCTGTTCCAGTCGCTCCAACTGGGTGTCCCTTTGACTTTAATCCTCCGCTGGTGTTAACGGGACTTCCTCCATCGATTGTGGTTGTTCCTTTTTCCACTAGGTCTCCGCCTTCTCCGGGCTTGCAGAAACCGAGATCTTCGTAAGCTATGATTTCAGCGATTGTAAAGCAGTCATGAACCTCTGCAACGTTCACCTCTCGGCTTTCAATCTTCGCCATTCTATATGCTTTTCGTGCTGCAAGTTTAGCTGCTTTCAGAGTTGTAAAGTCTTCTCGTTCATACAGTCCAATGGCATCGCTGGCTTGTCCAGACCCAACAATATGCACAGGCGTATCTGTGAACTTTCTTGCCAACTCAGGTTTTGTTAAAACTAGGCAGCTTGCGCCGTCGGTTATTAGGGAGCAGTCATACAGTTTTAGGGGCCAAGCAATAATTCTAGATGACATCACCTTCTCCAGCGTTACCTCCTTCTGCAGATGTGCCTTGGGATTCAAGGCTCCATTATGATGATTTTTCACTGCAACCATAGCCATCTGCTCCTCTGTGGTGCCGTATTTGTGCATGTGAGCCGTTGCAATGAGTGCATATAATCCTGGAAAAGTCATTCCATTCCACTGTTCAAACGGAAAGTCTGAAGCCATTGCTAAATACTCGGTCACTTCTGATGTGGGTCGATGAGTCATCTTTTCAACTCCGCCCACCATCACTATATCGTGTAAACCGGAGAGCACTGCGAAAATTCCGCATCTCAATGCGACTCCGGATGAGGAGCACGCAGATTCTACTCTAGTTGCGGGTATTGGTAGTAGGCCAGCCCAGTCCAGCAGGGTTGGCCCTGTGTGTCCTTGATGTTCATAAGATTCGCCCATGTGGCCCACGAATAGTGCTTCAACGTCTCGTTTCGGGTTCAGGTTAGGGCTTCTTTCAAAGGCTTCTTTTACTGCTTCTGCAAAGAGTTCTCTGCCGTACATTCCCTCTCTCTTTCCGAATTTAGACAGCCCGGCAGACACTATTGAAACTAACGGTTTGCGAACCAACAGTTCACCTTCCAACTAGTGTATAGTTTGTTCAAGAAGAGATGGTTCGAGATATATTTGAGGTTTATCAGATAATTAGCAGGCAGATTTTCTTACCAACATAGGCTGGAGATATCTCCAGACTTCCCCCGCAGACTCCTTTTTTCAACTTGTTTCAGAATTCTGTGCGCGCGCAGAAAAAGTTTACATGATCAACTATTTTTTCAACGCCAATTTTCACAAAAATTTTTTAGATTAACTCTGTATAATACATGGTTGATCTTGAAGTGTTTACTTGTCAAAAGGCGATTGATAATGGTAAAAGAGTTGCCCGTTGAAAGACTGAGAAGGGAATCTGACTCTACGTTGTTGAGTTGTGAAACCACTGAAGAGATAACGCCCCTTGAGGGGATCGTTGGCCAAGAGAGAGCAGTGAGAGCCCTTAAGTTTGGCCTAGAGATTAAAGAGCGTGGTTTCAACATATACGTGGCTGGTCTTCCTGGTTCGGGCAGGACAACGGCGGTTACGGACTTCCTGAAGGAGATGGTCAAGGGTAGACCAGTCCCCCCTGACTGGTGCTATGTGAACAACTTTAGCGACCCTTTTGTACCAAGAGCTATAAAACTGCCTCCCGGACGAGGAAAGGAGTTTCAGAAGGACGTAAAGAGCTTTATTGATGAAGTCCGAAGCGTATTGCCCAAGGCTTTTGAAAGCGAGGATTACGCTACAAAAAGAGAGAACGCAACTAGAGTCGTTGAAAAGGAGAGACAAGGTCTTCTGGCTCAACTCAACGAAAGGGCTCGACAGGAGGACTTTGCTCTCCAGAGCACCCCAATTGGAGTGCTTATCATCCCAGTAGTGAATGGTCGACCACTAAGCGATCAAGAAATAATGGCTCTACCTGAAAAAATCAGGAATGAGATTGAGAAAAAGAGGGAGAAATTGAGGTCGGAGCTGAGAAGTGCCATGAGGCAACTTAGAGGGTTGGAAAAGAAGATCAATAGAGAAATCCAAAAATTGAATAGAGAAGTCGCCGTTTTCGCAATTGGCCACCTAATCGACGGACTCTTAGAGAAATATGAGAAGTTCCCTGACGTTAAAATCTACCTTGAAGGTGTGCAAAACGATATCTTGGAACACCTCGTTCAGTTCATAAAGGAACCTAAGGCTCCACCTATTCCCTTCCCGGTTCCTTGGCTGAAGGAGCTTCCCTTCAGGAAGTATGAAGTGAACGTGATTGTAGACAACTCCAGCCTTCAAGGAGGCCCAGTGATAATGGAGCTCAATCCCACCCATCAAAATCTATTCGGAAGGATAGAGAAGGAAGCACAGTTTGGCGTCCTTAGTACCGACTTTACAATGATTCGCGGAGGTTCCCTACATAGGGCCAACGGTGGATATCTGGTACTTCCAACCGAAGAGCTGCTTCGCAATCTATTCTCCTATGAATCCTTGAAGAGAGCTGTGATGAATGAGTGTATCACCATTGAGGAACCGAGTGAACGCATGGGGTTTATTACAACAAAAGGATTAAAACCTACCCCAATACCCCTAGATGTCAAAGTAGTTCTGATCGGAAACCCTCTTCTCTACCACCAACTATACCTCTTGGACATGGACTTCAAGGATCTTTTCAAAGTCAAAGCAGATTTTGACACGACTATGGAGCGAACAGATGAGAGTGAACGAAAATATGCAGCCTTTGTTTGCACTCTCTGCAGAAAAGAGAAACTGAGGCATCTGGATGCTTTGGGAGTAGCCAAAATAGTTGAGTATGGCTCCAGAATTGCTCAAGATCAGCAAAAACTTTCTACAAAATTTGGTGAGATCGCCGACATCATTCGTGAAGCTAACTTCTACGCTATAGAAGAGGAATCCGAGTATGTGACTGCTGACCATGTTAAAAAGGCCATCGAGGAGAAGATCTACCGCTCTAACCTCGTTCAAGAGAAGATTCGAGAAATGATTGAGCGGAACATTCTCCTCATCGATACTGATGGTAAAGCTAGGGGGCAAGTGAACGGTCTGTCTGTAATGAGCTTGGGAGACTTCGCTTTTGGGGTACCTTCCCGTGTTACTGCCAGCATAGGGTTAGGACGGGAAGGGATTATCGATATTCAAAGAGAGGCCAAAATGGCAGGTCCAATTCACACTAAAGGTGTAATGATCTTAAGTGGCTATCTAGCCGAGAAATACGCCCAAGACAAGCCTCTAAGTCTTTCTTCCCGCCTAGTCTTTGAACAGAGCTACGGAATTGTGGAAGGAGACAGTGCTTCCAGCACAGAATTATACGCCATTCTTTCCGCTCTTTCGGAAATCCCTATCAAACAAAGCATTGCGGTCACGGGCTCTGTGAACCAGAAGGGAGAAGTTCAAGCTATCGGCGGGGTGAACGAGAAAATTGAAGGCTTCTTTGAAGTCTGCAAGGCTAAAGGTCTCACTGAAATGCAAGGGGTTCTGATCCCCGAGAGCAATGTCCAAAACCTCATGTTAAAGGAGGAAGTCGTGGAGGCCGTTCGAGTAGGAAAGTTCCACATATACCCAGTAAAAACCGTCGATCAGGGTATTGAGGTGCTCACGGGAGTCAAAGCAGGCACCAGGATGCCGGACGGAACCTTTGAGAAAGGAACCGTAAACTATGAGGTTGACAGAACTCTAAAAGCTATGGCAGAGAAGCTAAGAGAATTTCCGGAGTTTGTTGAAGAGAGAAAGAAAGACGGCAAATAATAATCGAGGATGTGGAATCGATAGTGTATTATGCCACGGAGAAGAATATTGATAAATCACAAAATCAGCGGGTAGATTTCCTTTTTTACGTATTCCAGATATCTGTTTTTATCCTTTATGTTAAAAATTGTTACTGAAACGTCTCGTGTCACCCCAACCACATACCCGTACTCTTTCGATCTTGCTACAATATACCATAGGTCACCGTGTTTGCCATATTCCTCAAAGAGGGTAGTATCTACCAGATCCGGCCCGTACAAAGAAAGCTTGTTAACGTTGGGAATATCAACATTATCAAAAAAAGTAATCTTCGTGTCCTCAGGGTTTTTGGAGTGAAAAATGCGTAGTGTTTCTGGAGGAATCCGAGCTTCTACAATGTGTCCAAGCTTTTCGTAGGTTATTCCGCTGAGCTTGTTTGCAATGAAGTTAGCTAGTCTCTTTTTTTCCACCACTGTTAAAAAGACTCGTTCTTTGTGTTGTGTAAAGTTGAACATGGCCTCAACGGTTCTTGGAAGAGGAACAGTTTTGCCTCTATGAAATGCGTGGGTCACGTAATCATGGGAGTACAAGCCGGTTAGTGTGTTTTCACGGGGCATAAGACCAACCACTTCTGTTATTAAGCTGAACTTATAGTCGCTTTCTTCGTATTCTTCTTCTCTTCTATAACCATCAAGCTTGGATGCTAGGTCGGAAAGAGGCGTCGGTTCAACCAGCCTAAAAACTTTGCCAGCGGTAACCATTCATGATCCTCCGTATTCATATTGTTCAAATCATTCATATGTATTTTCTCTGATTCATATGTATCTTTACTTGCGTTTCCTCAAGATTTTTTTACTGTCGACTTCCGTGACGTATTCAAATCCTACTTCCAACAGTTTACATGCTTCTTCCAAGGTGCTAACTGCTCTTAACCGTGAATCTATCGTTTGACATTTTGAAGACTGCTCTTTCCAAGTTGATGTAGATCAGTGTGTTGTTTATGTTTTTGTGTCCCAAGATCTCTTTGACGTGCAGAATGTCTTGGGTTTTGTGATATTCCATTGTACCCTTCCAATGTCTTAGGATGTGAAACGTTATTTTCAGTAGACGTGGATTTCCAATTTTTTTGATGTTCTTCGCCCTGATCTTAGTAAAAGGCAATAGTCCTTGAACACTCATATCCATTCTTCGTTGCGAATATGTACTCGTTTGTTCTTGGCAGTTGGGCATTCTCCTAAAATCGTATCCTACGCTCGAATTGTTTGCGTTACATAAAATCTTATAATGTTGAAAGTGATGTAATAAGACGACCTGAAAAGCCACAAAATAATTGAATGGAGGTGAAAAGATCTGAGGAAAAGTCTGCTGAAGCTTCTTTCCAAAGAAGACATGGACAAAATTCATAGGGCTACAGTGACAGTGCTGGAGAAGACAGGGGCCAAGTTCCTACATGATGAAGCCTTGGACATCCTTGAAAAGAACGGAGCATTAGTGGATCGAAAAACGAAGACTGCGAAGATACCGGAGGCCGTGTTCGACGAATTCAGAAAAAAAGCTCCAAACGAATTGCCTCGACTTAACCGTAATGGTAAAAAAATTCCGAACCCGAAAGATTTCTCTATAATGACCTTTGGCGAAGGCACATACTTCACAGATCGAGATGGTACACAACGACCAAGCACGCTCGAAGACATTGAAAAAATAATGATTGTCGGTGACGCATTGGAAAACGTTGACGTACCATGGGTGGGAAGTATGCCAACAGATTTACATCCGAACGTACAAATGATCCACTCATACGAGGTACAAATAACAAACAGTCCAACCAAACCGATATTCATATACACAGAAAATGCAGATCAAATGAGATACGCGATGAAAATCGGTGCAGCACTGTTAGGAGGAATGGAAGAACTCAAGAAGAAACCCGTCACAGTCGGAGGCGGGTGGGCTACCAGTCCAATGATACATGCAAAGGAAATTCTTGACTCGCAAATCATGGCTGCTAAGGAAGGTCTCCCAACGCTATGTGGAAGCATGTCCACAGCTATAACCACTGCTCCGGCAACGTTGGCTGGAACATTGGTGGTTTGGAACGCTGAAGTACTGAGTAGCCTAGTGTTATCGCAGATGATAGCGCCTGGAGTCCCGTTTGAGATTCAATGCTCCAGTTCAGCTGCAGATCCGCGTAGAGGATACTACCCTGTTGGAAACCCTGAAATGGCTTTGGTAAACGCTGGCTGCATGGAACTATCTTACTACTATGATCTACCGTGTTTGGTTGCTGGATGCTAGACAGACGCCAAGATAGTTGACCCTCAAGCCGCCCATGAAAAAACACTCACGACGGTGATACCTGCAATGGTGACGAAAGGAAAAAACATTTACGGGATGGGCATGTTGGATTCAGGCATGTCAATGAGCCTAGAACAATACGTTATCGACGATGAGATCGTTGCGGCTGTAAGACATAGCCTGAAAGGCATAGAAGTGACTGATGAAACGATCGACTTGGACACCATCATGAATGTTGGGCCTGGCGGCCACTTCATGAGCCAAGAAAGCACCCGCAAGAGGATTAGAACCGCAGTGTGGATACCTG
>SMTZ1_10008728_pt1 | contig 10124 bp, 9 predicted proteins | sample DeeMarSWOR136_30_FD_25667 | JGI IMG/M metagenome (IMG submission 25667)
CCTTGGTAATGGGGGTTAGATTCGAAAGGGACAGAAGTCAGGGACTTTCACCAAAGAGTTAGTGAAAACTACCAAATTCATTACGGGCAATAGCCTATTGCGCAGGAGACCATGCTAGAAGCTGTATTTTTGATGGGGTAATCTGGTATTTATGGGCACCGAGATGCCCGTATTGTCCGCCATACTGAAATTTTCCTCTGACTAGGGCTTTACCGTAATGCTCAGTAGGACCCATCATGTGCTGTTCATAGAGCCCATCGCGGATATCTGTAGTTATGCCCCCTTCAATCCAGAACATCCTTTCACCGGGTACCAGGTGCCCTTCAGCGTACCCCGAGAGCTTCAATTCCTCGCTTAACACCATGGTCTCAAATCCCAGAAAGACAAACCCTTCGATGGTGATTTCTTTCCCGTTGTACTGACCGGGACTGGAAAACAATTGCTCAAAGGTAACACTGGCGCCTTTGCCTGAGCCACCATTAGCGCACCCTGAAGCCAATAAAGCAATCAGGCTCATATGTACAATGAGACAGTACAGTACATCCCTGGACATCTTGCTCACACCACTAATTATAACGCATACCTGCTGGTTTGTTATGCGTAAAAGAAACGAAAAAGAAGCACAGCCTTTTCGCTGTGCCCCTTTCAAATCTATTGTTAGCGGGGGTTGGATTCGAAGAGGACGATTCCAAACTATGCCCTTATCATTACAAGCATCATCTTGAATTTCTCCAGTGCCTTTAGTGAATGCGGTTCATTTGCTGGCATTATGATCATTTCACTAGTGCCTACACTATAAGCCTTGTTGGAGATAAGAACTTCAGCTTCACCATCAATGATATAGACAAAGGCGTCAAAAGGAGCTGTATGTTCGCTTAGTCCTTGGCCTTCATCAAAAGCAAAAAGGGTTAAGGTTCCTACATTTTTGTCAATTAATGTCCGGCTTACTACCGACCCTTCTTGATAATCTATTAGGCTAACTAGATTTGTGGCTTGCGTCTTCAAGCTGTTTGATCCTTTGGGTTCCATGTAAACTGTCTCCCTACCAGTACAGTCAAATTTATCATAATTATTGCCTAATAAAGAAAGACACAGACTGAAATGTCTGCGCCCCTTAAACTCATTGGTAGCGGGGGTTGGATTCGAACCAACGACCTTCGGGTTATGAGCCCGACGAGCTTCCACTGCTCCACCCCGCGTCCTATCCAAGTATAAACTCAGCCATGACAAGGTGTCAAGACATCATCTAAAATGAAGGGGTCTATGGACAATCCCGTAAATAAGTAATATACTGTATATAATTAGATAGTTACTAGAGCCTGATGGTCGTGAAATACATAATGCAGGGAGTCCAATGTGAAAGCACTTTTAGTTTATCCACAGTATCCAGCTACCTTCTGGAGCTTTAGGCATGCCTTGAAAATAATCTCAAAAAAGGCAGCTCATCCTCCTTTGGGTCTATTGACGGTAGCGGCAATGCTTCCCCGCGAGTGGCAGAAGAAACTGATAGACATGAACGTAACCCCTCTAAAAGATAAGGATATAAAATGGGCTGATTACATGTTTATCAGCGCCATGGTTGTGCAAAAAGAATCAGCAAAGCAGACCATTGCTAGATGTAAAGAACTCGGTACCAAGGTTGTTGCCGGTGGTCCCCTCTTTACTACTGAATACGAGGATTTTGATGAAGTTGACCACCTAGTACTTGATGAAGCGGAAACCACACTACCGCCTTTCCTGCAAGATCTAGATAAGGGATGGCCCCAACATATCTACACATCCAGGGAACGACCCGACATAACCCAGACCCCTATCCCACTCTGGTCACTTATCAACTTGAATAAGTACACATCAATGAACATCCAATACTCCCGAGGTTGTCCTTATGATTGTGAGTTTTGTAATATCGTCATCTTGAACGGACGCAAACCACGTACCAAAGATAAAAACCAGATTCTAAGCGAAATGGAAGCGCTATACAATCAGGGCTGGCGTGGCAGTCTATTTGTTGTCGACGACAATTTCATCGGCAACAAGAATAAGCTAAAGACGGAAATCTTGCCGGCAATAATTGAATGGCAAAAAGAAAGAAAGAACCCATTCCCCCTCTTTACAGAATCATCAATAAACCTTGCCGATGATGAACGGCTAATGCAACTGATGGCTGAGGCAGGCTTCGATAGGGTATTTATCGGCATTGAAACTACCAACGAGGAGAGCCTGACCGAATGCAATAAGTCTCAAAACAAGAATCGTGATTTAGTGGCTTCGGTCAAGAGAATCCAGAACTATGGCCTTGAGGTGCAGGGAGGCTTTATTGTCGGTTTTGATAGTGACCCGGTCTCCATTTTCAGAAGCCAGATTAATTTCATTCAGAATAGTGGTATTGTTACCGCTATGGTCGGTTTACTGAATGCCCCCCGTGATACCAGGCTGTACAAACGCCTGAAACGGGAAAATCGCCTGTTAAAGGGTATTACCGGCGACAATGTGGACTGTTCCATCAATTTTATTCCCAAGATGAACTATGAAACCCTCATCAACGGTTATAGGCACATCATGAATACAATATATGCTCCCAAGCAATACTACGAGAGAATCAGAACATTTTTAGAAGAGTATAAACCCCAACAAAAGATTAGAGCATCCCAAGTGAAATTCCATTATGTATGGGGATTTATTAAGTCTATCTGGATCTTGGGTGTCAAGGAAAAGGGGAGAAAATATTACTGGAGACTTTTTGTTTCCACCCTGCTGAAGCGGCCACGGCTCTTCCCCATATCTATGATTCTTTCCGTTTACGGATTTCATTTTCGCAAAGTAATCCGAGAATTCGGAAGCACTCCAAAACTCGTACTGCAAGAGGAAGCGACCAATCTCGAAAGTACCTAAGTTCGCCGTCATTACTTGTTCCATTGCCATTTCTTTATCCATAAGAGCCTCTCTGCAAAAGTCATATTTATAGACTTTTCTGGCATTATAATTGTTTTCAATGCTATTGAGTTATGTTAAAATAAAAATAAGGGGTAGTGAGGTAAACAATTCATTTATACGAGGAGTGCAGTGAAAGAGGACATCGACAGTTTCTTAACCTATCTCACCGTAGAGAAAGGCTTTTCCGATAACACGGTAGCCGCTTATAGGAATGACCTCTCTCGATTGGCTAGCTTCGTGGAAGAAGAAGCAACCAAGCAGGGTGTGGCGCCATCCTGGGCTAACTTTGGGCGGCAAGGGATGCTGAGCTATCTACTTGACCTGAATCAAAGGAGCTATGCTCCTACCACCAGAGCCAGAAAAGTGGCGGCTGCCAGATCTTTCTTCAAATTCTTGTTAGCCGAAGGAATTATTAAGGAAGACCCCACAGAGAATGTAAAATCGCCTGCTGTCGGAAGGGCGCTACCTAAACCAATTTCAGTCAGCCAAGTCCGCGCATTACTGGAACAACCAACCAAACGATCTACGCCAGATGCAAAAAGGGATGCGGCAATGCTGCAATTACTGTATGCTAGTGGCATGAGAGTGAGTGAGCTAGTATCTCTGAACCTTGAAGATGTAAATACAATTGATGGTGATGTACGTTGCTTTGGCAAAGGACACAAAGAGCGGATTGTTCCTATTCATAAACAAGCTGTCCAGGCAATAGATGAATACGTTAAAGAGGCTCGCCCTCGCCTGGTACGCAATGACAAAGAGAAAGCTTTATTCCTGAATCGCCGGGGAGATAGACTGACTAGGCAGGGATTCTGGCAAATATTGAAAGAGTATGCCAAATCAGCTGGTCTAGAGGGTGAGGTAACACCTCATACTTTGAGACATAGCTTTGCCACTCATATGCTAAGTGGCGGGGCAGATCTGAGAGCTGTCCAGGAGTTACTAGGTCACGCCAACATCTCCACGACGCAAGTCTACACCCATCTAACTACTGAGCATATCCGACGAGCCTATGAGCAATCTCACCCCAGGGCTAAGTAGCACATGTAAGGGAGCCTCCGCATGCCTGGGAAATCAAAACATAAGAGAGGGAAGTACCGACCCCAAAGCAAGAAAGGGAAAAGCAGGCAGCGCTTGACCGCTACAACTGCTCAGCCACCTAACGTCGTTGAAAGCCCTGAACCTGTTTCTGCTCCTACGCAACCCGCTCCTCGGGTAAGTGCACCGTCTCTTTCATCCAAACCGACCATTATTGAACACCCCTATATAACTACTGAGCTGCGGACAATTGGTGTTCTGGCCGGTATAATGCTGATTATCCTCGTCGTACTATTCTTCGTTTTGCCCTAACTCTGTCCCTGTATTGGCGCTGATTATGGACTTTGAAGCGGCGAGAGCTGCGTTGATCGAACATCTCAGCAGAGAGATAAAAGACAAGCGAGTACTGGCAGCAATGGCCCATATACCACGAGAGCGCTTTGTGCCGCCAGAGAGTGCCCAGTTTGCTTACGAAGATAGACCACTCCCAATCGGTCTCGACCAGACAATTTCACAACCCTTCATTGTTGCCCTCATGACCGAGACACTAGAGCTCACCGGCAATGAAAAAGTCTTGGAAATAGGAACAGGTAGCGGCTACCAAGCAGCCATTCTCGCTGAGTTAGCTCGTGTGGTGATCACTATTGAGCGACTACCGTCTCTCGCTGAATCAGCGAAGAGGGTATTAGACAATCTGGGTTATACAAATATCACAGTGCACGTGGCCGAGGAGAATCTGGGCTGGACGTATGATGCACCCTACGACGCTATTATAGCCACCGCCGCTGCACCCAAGGTACCAGATGAACTTCTGGCTCAACTGGCAATCGGTGGCCGAATGGTAATCCCCGTCGGTTCGCGCTACATGCAGGAGCTATGTAAAATCACCAAGCTCACAAAGCAGAATAAAGTTGATAATCTGGGAAGTTGTCGTTTTGTCTCTCTCATCGGCAAGGGCGCCTGGGAAGAAGAGTAGATGCACCCACATCTTCAACCGTTGACAGCGCTAGGGCTTACTATAACTTCAGTGGTACTGCCTCCTAACCGTGGATAATTAATCTGCGTTGACACTACAGTTAGCCTAAGGTAGAATGTCAAAGCCAACTCATAAATATTCAAGATTCCTTTACAGTTTATTCCCTTCTGGAGGTGGGGATAACTAACGAGTTATTAAATAGCGATGTTATAAAAGGAGGTTTAATAAATGGATTTTAGCCTTACCCGTGAGCAGGAGATCCTTAGAGACACAGTTCGGGAATTTGCCCAGAGAGAGTTAGCGCCTCAAGCACTGGCTCTGGACGAGAAGGGTGAGTTTCTCCATGATGTAATTAAGAAAACAGCAGAATTAGGTCTGATAGGCATCATAACCTCTAAAGAGTATGGTGGCAATGGCATGGGGCACCTGGCGAGGATGATAATGATTGAAGAACTCTCACGTGTCTATGCCTCATTGGGTTTCTTCTTCCAGACGGGACAGATTGGAATGTATCTCCTGGAAAACTTCGGCACCGATGATATGAAGCAGAAATACCTCCCTGGACTGTGTAAAGGTGAACTCATTATCGCTACCGCCCTCACCGAGCCTGGTGGTGGGTCAGACCCATCTACGATCACTACCACCGCAGAGCTAGATGGTGACGAGTATGTTATCAACGGCAGGAAGGTCATGATTAGTGAAGCCCAGGTGTGCGACCTCGCCATCATTGTCGCCAAGACCGGCGACAGGTTTAGTACCTTTCTGATAGAAAGGGAAAATCAGGGTTTTGACACTCCAAGAAGAGAGAACTACCCTGGCCTGCGCAGTATCCCGGTTGGCGATATTGCTCTGACTAACTGTCGAGTCCCCAAATCCAATCTATTAGGTCAGGAAGGGAGGGGTATCGCCGTAGCCATCACTGGTATTGGTGCTGTAGGACGGACTGGCGTGGCTGGTGTAGGACTGGGCACCGCTGAAGGGTGCTACGACGCAGCTGTAAAGTTTGCTAAGGAGAGAGTGCTCTACGGTAAGCCAATTGCGGAGCTTCAAGCTATTCAGCACATGCTGGTCGATTCCAACCTCGAAATTGAGGCAGCTAGATGGCTTTGCTACCGTGCTGCCTGGCTTCTCGACCAGGGCGTAAGCGCTCGAGATGCTGGTGATGACATTGCCCGCTGTAAGCTCTATGCCTGCAACATAGCCAATCAGATAGCCGTGAGAGCTATTCAAGTAATGGGCGGCTATGGCACCGTCCCTGAATACGAAATTGTACGACGGCTCAATGATTCCTTGGAGCTGTTTACCGCCGCGGGCACTCAGGAAATCATGAAGAACACTATCGGGAGAAGCATCATCTCATAAGATGCCCTGTGATATCGTAGTCTGTATCAAGCAGGTTCCCCACCCCGATTATCTCAGCAAGATTTCGCTTGACCCCATAAGGGGGACAATGGAGAGGGAGAGGGCACCCGCTATAATCAATCTCGTGGGCAGGAATGCCCTCGAGGAAGCCTTAAGAATTCGGGAAAGGTTTTCTGGAAGCGTTACTGTCATCACCATGGGGCCTCCCCAAGCTAGAAAGGCTCTGGAAGAAGCTCTGGCTATGGATGTTGATGCCGCTATCCATCTCTGCGATGAAGCCTTTGCCAGAGCAGATACTCTGGCCACCGCCCAGGCACTTGCCTACGCTATCAGTAAGCTTGAGCACTCTGACCTCATCCTTTGCGGTGACGCTACCATTGATAGTGGTACAGGACAGGTACCGATACAGCTTGCTGAGTTTTTAAAGCTTCCCTGTATCTTTGATGCGGATGAGCTCGTCTTCGAGGATGAGCGAGGCCTCCTCATAAAGCGAAGATGGGAACAGGGGTACATTAAAGTGAGGACAAAGCTTCCCGCAGTGATAGCCGTAACCGCTAAAATCAACCAACCACGCCTGCCTAATGTTTCGGGGATAATGGCAGCCATCCGGAAAGAGATAAAGAAGTGGGGTGCCGCTGATATCGGTGCCGACCTCAGCCGTGTCGGCCTCGAGGGTTCCCCTACCCGGTTTTTCCAAATCAGTGAATTTCATGCTGAGCGGCAAGGAGAGGTCTTTCAGGGCTCACCCGAAGAAGTGATAAACATGGCTATCGATAGATTAGTTAAGCTGGAGGTGCTGTGAACCTCGACGTCGAAGATAAAATCCAGGTCTGGGTGTGGGTAGAGCACCACCTTGAGAAGCTAACCAGGGTTTCTCTCGGGCTTATAGGCAAGGCACGTGAACTCTGTCAGCAGTTAGGCAATGCCGAGGTAACAACAGTATTAGTCGGTACCGACTCTCCAAAACTGGTCACCGAGCTGATAGACCACGGTTCAGACAAGGTCTATCTGGCTAGTAACCTTTCTTTTACCACTTTTCAGACAGATCTCTGCGCCCATCTCATGACCCGGCTCATCCAGAGTCACCGACCCGAGATAATCCTCTGGGGAGCCACCAGCCTGGGGCAAGAGACTGCTGCCCGGGTAGCTGCGCAGGTAGGTACGGGACTTACTGCTCACTGCATTGACCTCTATATTGAGAAGATAAATGAAAAGCCCCAGTTAGTAACGGTAGTGGCTGGCTGGGGAGGAAATCTGACACTCAAGATTGTATGTCCCGAGAAAAGACCGCAGATGGCTACAGTTAAACCTGGCATATTCTCTCCACCGGAGCCAGTAAAGAGAAGCGGTGAAGTAATTCCAGTGGAGCCAGAAGATACAGCTACATCCTTTGAGATTATCGAGGTGGTGGAAGAGCTGGAGGAGACATTCCCACTAGAACAAGCTGAGGTAGTAGTGGCAGCAGGGTGGGGCTTGAGCACCTCTGGCGGTTTTCAAGCAGCCGAGGAACTAGCCGAGGTTCTGGGAGGGATTGTCGTTGGCACCCGTCCTGCTCTGGATGCTGGCTGGATTCCCGCCGAGAGGATGATTGGCCAGAGCGGAAAAACTGTCGCGCCACAACTTCTTGTTACTCTAGGGGTTTCGGGGGCACCCCAGTTTGCAACTGGCGTCCTGAATTCCAAGGTCATCTTTGCTGTGGATAAGAATCCCCAGGCTCCGATTTTTAAAATGGCCGATATCGGCATCGTCGGTGACCTTCAGGATGTGCTGCCGTTACTAATCAATAAACTCAGAGCCATAAAAGAGAAGACCTGAGGCTCACTGCTTGCCGTTACCACCCGTTGAGGATTATAATAGTTTCTGGACTAACGAAGAGTGCATACTTGTTTATCCGTTCTTGAACAATGATTTTCCCCATGCATGGAGGTGAATAGATGGCCGAATACGGACTAGAGAACATTCGTAATCTTGCCTTGCTGTCCCATAATGGTGCTGGCAAGACATCGCTATCAGAAGCAATTTTATATACTGCCGGGGCAATTAAGCGGTTAGGCAAGGTTGATGAAGGTAGTTCTACCTCAGACTACGACCCGGCTGAGCAGAAACGAAATATAAGCATTAATCTCAGTTTACTCCCCTACGAGTGGAAAGGGAACAAGATAAACATCATTGATACCCCGGGCTATCCCGACTTCGTTGGTGATGTCAAGGCAGCAATAAGGGTCTGCGAAGGAGCGGTAATTGTGGTGTGTGCCGCCTCTGGCGTTGAGGTTGGTACCGGACAGGTGTGGGCATACAGTGAGGAAGCTAATCTACCTCGACTCATATTCATCAACAAGATGGACCGTGAGAATGCAAACTTCGACCGGACACTGGAGCAGATACAGTCCAAGTTTGGTCGTCTCTGCACTCCGGTTCAGATACCAATAGGTGCTCACAATAATTTCCAAGGGATAATTGACCTCCTGACGATGAAAAGTTATCTCGGTCCCGAGGCAAAGGAGGCTGAAATACCTTCAGAATTGCAGAGCCAGGTCGATACTTTCCGTGAGAAGCTGGTAGAGGCAGCTGCCGAGGTGGATGATAGCCTTATTGAGAAGTATCTGGGAGGCGAGGAACTCACCCTGAAAGAGCTGAGTGCCGGCCTGCGGCAGGGCACGGTGGAAGGTAAGATAATACCTGTTCTGGTCGGTTCGGCTACACATAACACAGGCGCCGGGTTATTGATGGATGCCATATCCAGCTATCTTCCGAGTCCTAAAGAACGAGACGTGCTCATTGCCGTTGATTCGAATAAACAAGAGACGATTGCACCAAGTCAGGACGCACCGTTGGCGGCCCTGGTATTCAAGACCACCGCCGACCCATATGTCGGTAAGCTTACCTACTTCCGTGTCTATAATGGTGCCATTGATAGTAACTCCCAGGTATGGAATGTAACGCAGGGCGAGAACGAGCGGATTGGTCAGTTATTTATGATGAGAGGTAAGAACCAGGAGCCGACACCCAAGGTTAGAGCGGGAGATATTGGGGCGGTAGCCAAACTTAACGTTACCGCCACGGGGGATACGCTAGGCACTAAGGAGAAGCCGATGAAGATTGTGCCTATCTCGTTCCCCAAGCCCACATTCAGCGAAGCCGTCTTTCCCAAGAGCAAAGGCGACCTGGACAAGCTGGGACCGTCGCTGGCCAAGATGACGGAGGAAGAGCCCACCCTTCAGGTGCACCGGGATACCGATACCAATGAAACCATACTATCCGGACTTGGTGACACCCAACTCGAGGTGGCCGCCGAGAAGATGGCACGTAAGTTCGGGGTTAACGTCCAACTGGAAACTCCCAAAGTCCCGTATAGAGAGACCATTTCGGCATCAACCAAGGCGGAATACAAGCATAAGAAACAGACCGGAGGGCACGGACAGTACGGACACGTGCTTCTGGAGGTGGAACCTCTGCCCCGCGGGGGCGGTCGTGAGTTCGTTGACAAGGTGGTAGGCGGACGCATACCGAAGAACTATATCCCGGCCGTCGAGAAGGGGGTCAACGAGGCATTCGAGGATGGAGTCCTGGCCCATTATCCGGTGGCTGATATCAAGGTAACCGTCTATGACGGCAGCTTTCACCCGGTTGACTCATCGGAGATATGCTTCAAGATTGCCGGTGCGGGGGCGTTGAAGAGGGGGCTGGCCGACGCACAGCCCGTGCTTCTGGAGCCGATAGTGAATATCAAGGTGAGCGCTCCGGAGGACTATACCGGCGACATCATCGGGGACCTGAACACGAAACGGGCCCAGGTGCAGGGGATGATTCCCGAGAA
>SMTZ1_10009719_pt1 | contig 10124 bp, 7 predicted proteins | sample DeeMarSWOR136_30_FD_25667 | JGI IMG/M metagenome (IMG submission 25667)
CATCCTCATTTTCGTTCGAAATGACACACTATTATTGTCATTTCGAGTGAATTTCGAAGAAATGAGCGAGAAATCTTAATACTGCAACAGCCTGTTGGCCGGGACTCCGGTCGAGATGACTGTGAATTGTTGTCCCCGAATTATTTAACATCAACAATAACTATCACTACAAATTATAAGGAATCTTTATCATCAGCTAATCTGGTATATGGCTTTTTATTCAAAAAGGTAAATGGTGTCCAATCTATAAATTATTTTGATACCTACCAGTTATTCCTACCGCATCCATCTGGATGGCCGTTTAATCAGGTATTTCCAGAAAGGAAAAATCAATATAGATTTCAGGATTCTGGGGTTTGCCATCCAACCTGATTTCAAAATGCAGGTGTGGACCGGTAGAGAACTCCGATTCACCTATCGAAGCGATCAAATCACCTTTTTTAATTTTCTGGTTCTCCTCAACGAATATGTCACCAAGCTGGGCGTAGAGGGTTTGATAACCGCCCGAATGGCGAATGAGAATCCTTTTCCCGTATTTTCCTTCAACACCTGCTTTCTCTATGGTTCCATCTGCGCATGAATAAATCTCAGTACCAATACTAGAGGCAACATCAATGCCGTTATGGTGCATCTCCTTAGAATTATCATTGTGAGGTGGATTTCTATCTAACTTTGCGGCAGAATTTTTAGTGGCTCCGGAGGTTTGCCATGAAGACATCGGAAGAATTATAAGACTAAAAGTAAATAATGTCAGAAAGATAAAATGTTTCTGGCTCTTTTTCATCTTTTTTCCTCCTAAGATTTCACGGAATCTTAACTTAAGATGTTTATTTCGGTTGGTAAAACCAGTAAAATGTAATAAGTAGTAAGGTTTATGTCCATTTAGTAGAAGAACTTGCAATAGCGAGCTAGCATATTGTTTAGGGGTAATAGTCTTTTCGGTCAAAATCAATTGATCACATATCCTTTCCCTGGCGATTTTTAATTGGGCAGAGGCAAACCAAACTAAGGGATGAAAGAAATAGATGATTTGAATAATATTGATCAATTTTATTTGAAGATCATCAAATCGTTTAATATGTGCCATTTCATGAGCAATTACAGTTTCAAGGATCTCAGGGCAATTTCCTCTGACAAGAGATGCTGGCAAAAAGATTCTTGGCTGTAAGAAGCCCACTGTGAAAGGAGAGTCAAAATCCATCGATGAGACAACCCTGATCCTCCTTTTAATACGCAGTTTATTTCGCCAAGATTTTATCACTTTTAATATATCAATATCCAAGACTGGCCGGGAGTTTTGTACCACAGTACGAATCAGCAATAGTCTTCTGAAATAGAGAATAGTAAACCCGCTGATACCCAGTAAAATCAAAAGGGAGATTAATACACTAAATATAGGTATTTCGGTCTCATATGTGAATACCTGCAAGGTACTTTTCACTTCATGCTCTTCTAATCCCATGCTGCTGTTATCAACATTATCATTATTTTCTGAATTTATAAGAGAGCTAATATGATCTAAAGCTGAGCGAAGACTCACCGGAGAAGAGAGTTCAGTGGGCAAGATCAATCGGATCATGAAAAGAAACCACAGACCATACTGCCAGTAAGGGGATTTATTTTTTAAAAGTAGGGATAATGGTAAAATAGTAAAGAACAGGATCAGGGAGAAGAATATTTCTACACTCAACATTGAACATATTTCCATTGCATAACCAGGAACCATTTCAAGGAATTTCTGCATCTTCTTATTCCAAATCTATTCTGTTATTCTCCAAGAGGTTACTTAATTCCTCGAGCTCATCCTTGGAAAGTGCCTGAGATTTGCCATACAATGCCAAAATCGAATCATAATCAAGTTCCATTACTCTGTCAGCAAAAAATTCTATCCATTTAACCAATCCCTGTGTTTTAGTAACCAATGGTTTATACAAATAAACACCATGAAAGTACACTCTTTTTAATAATCCTTTTTTTACCATTCGATCCATCATGGTTTTGGTTGTGGTATAAGCCCACTGGGAGGATTGTTTAATCTCATCATAAAGTTCACGGACACTTAAGGGTGCCTTTTTCCAGAGAATTCGTAATATATCAAACTCCGCACGTGTTAAATCAGGTATTTTCTTATTTCTTTTCATTTTGATTCCTGCTAAATATGTAAAATACTACTAATTTGTAGTAACTATATTAAATATAAGTAATATTAAAAAAAAGTCGAGTATAATTTTTAAAAAATGTCCCTATTTTCAAATCATTCAGTGAATCAAATATCCTCGCAATAAATTTTATTATGCTAGAATTATAGCTAATTTAGTATCAATATACATCAATAATTAATCGGTAGTTGTATCTTATTCTCTTGGGATTATATCAAAACCTCACAGAACAAGATCAGATATCATCAATGCCTGAAAGTCCACCTCGGTTTGATTATTCTAGTTATCAAAATATTTGTAGCGTAACATGAACTTTATTATTTTCAAACATTTTAGTCCAGAGTCATTTAATATTATAAATTGTTAAAGGATCACTTATGCATACTCAAATATCAAATCCTTCTGAGACTTTTCTTAAAAAAATCAGCAGGGAAATTGATGAGATTTTCAGGCTGCAATCAATCAATAAACATTGTATTTCCCAATCGACAACTGGAGAAAGAATTGCAAAATTAAAAAAAATTATCGGGTGGATACTCATAAATAAAGAAAAGATCCGTGAGGCACTATTCAACGATTTTAAAAAACCATCAACTGAAGTCGATTTACAGGAGATATACGTTACTCTTATAGAGTTGAGATATTCTGTTAGAAATCTAAAAAAATGGATGAAGCCGAAGAGAGCCAGACGCACAAGAAATCTTCCTTTCAGTAAATCATGGATACAATATGAATCTAAAGGTATCGTTTTGATTATCACTCCCTGGAATTTTCCCTTCATGTTAACAATAGCAGCCGTTGGATCAGCTATTGCGGCAGGTAATTGCATTATGGTGAAGCCATCAGAATTGACACCCCATACTTCCGCCTTGATGAAAATAATGTTAAAGGAACTCTTTCCTGCAAATGAAGTAGCGGTTATCGAAGGGGAGAAAAAGGTAGCTCAACTTCTTTTAGAGAAACCCTTTAATCATATATTTTTTACTGGAAGTTCACAGGTTGGAAAGATCATTATGAAAGCAGCAGCGGAAAATCTATCATCCATTACTCTGGAATTAGGAGGAAAATCACCGGTAATTATAGATGAGACAGCAAATCTGGATGATGCAGCGAAAAAAATCATATGGGGTAAATTTCTCAATGCATCTCAAACCTGTGTTGCCCCTGATTATATTTTTGTGCATGAAAGTGTATTTAATCCATTTCTTAAATTGCTAAAGTGTCAACTTTCAAAAGTCTATGGAAAAACAGAAGAAGACAGAAAAAATAGTGATGATTACGCTAGAATAATTGATACCCTGCACTTCAACAGGTTAAAAAATCTGCTACAGGAGGCTGTTCTTCGAGGAGCAAAAATTAAAGCTGGCGGAGATTTTGATGAAGATCAGAGATATATCGCTCCAACCCTATTAAGTAACGTTTCCTCTGACACTAAAGCAATGCACCAAGAAATTTTTGGTCCGATTCTGCCGCTAAACAAATATTATCATCTGGATGAAGTTCTAAAAATTATTAATCAAAATGAATATCCTCTGGCACTTTATATTTTCAGTCAAAAAAAGAAGAACATCAAGAAGATTCTATCAAATATAAAATCAGGTGGTGCTTGTATAAATGATGTGGTTGTGCAATTCTTCCATAGCGACATTCCCTTTGGGGGGAGGAATTTCAGTGGGATTGGCAATACCCACGGCTTCTATGGTTTCAAAGCTTTTTCCCATGAAAGATCAATTGTGAAACATAACCAGTTTAGTATCCTAAAGCTAATCTTTCCCCCCTTTACCAGAGGAAAGAAGTGCTTAATAAATTGGATGATCAAATATTATTAAAAAACCAATTGAGTTTTCATTTAAAAAGTAAAATGTAAACGATTCACTGTTTGAGAATCAACCAGCGGCATCGATTCATTTCACATCTCCTGTTTCATGCTTGACCAAAAGCTTTATAATATTCTCATGATCAGCCAAATTTAAAGGATCAATTGGTATAATAATTGACATACGCTATTTTTGGCTGTAAATTTCTCAGTTTTAAATTACATACTGTTTATGAGTATTGATAATATCAGAAATTTCTGCATAATAGCCCATATCGATCACGGGAAATCTACTCTGGCTGACCGGCTTTTGGAATATACCCATACCCTTGACAAAAGGCAGCTGAAGGAGCAGGTACTGGATTCCATGGATTTGGAAAGGGAAAGAGGCATTACCATAAAGGCGCACTTCATCCGCATGGATTATCACCATCAAGATGGCAACGATTACATTTTCAACTTAATTGATACTCCTGGTCATGTGGACTTTTCTTATGAAGTATCAAGAAGTTTAGCAGCTGCCGAGGGTGCTCTTCTGCTCATCGATGCTTCACAGGGTGTGGAAGCACAGACTATTAGCAATCTTTATCATGCGGTAGAAAATGATCTAGTGATCATACCTATTATCAACAAAATTGATCTCGCTAGCGCACAAGTGGAATCTGTTAAGCACCAGATTGTGGAATTAATTGGCTGTGATGAATCGGAAATTCTTTTAACCAGCGCAAAAACTGGTATCGGGGTCGAGGAAATCGTGGAAGCTATTATACAAAAGATACCTCCTCCGAGGGGACAGCGGCAGGAACCTTTACAGGCCCTTATATTCGATTCCAGTTTTGACAATTACCGTGGAGCAATTGCTTTAATTCGTATTTTCAACGGGGAAATTCAAGAAAGAGACAAGATTAAGTTTTTTACCTCCAATGAATACTTTGAAGTAGAGGAGCTGGGGATTCTTCAACTGAAAAGAATTCAAAAAAAGAAATTATTTACCGGAGAAGTGGGGTATTTAATTTGCGGGGCTAAAGACGTACGGGATATCAGGGTTGGAGATACTATAACTCACCTCAAGCATTCGGCTCTCAAACCGCTGCCTGGTTATCGAGCAGTAAAACCAATGGTTTACAGTGGTATTTATCCTGTAGCCAGCCAGGAATTTGAAGACTTACGTGCCAGTCTTGAAAAATTGGCGTTAAATGACTCGGCATTACAGTACGAACCAGAAACTTCAAACGCCCTGGGATTCGGCTTCCGGGTTGGTTTTCTGGGCTTATTACACATGGAGATTGTGCAGGAACGATTGGAGAGAGAATTCGAACAAAATATCATCATGACCACTCCCAATGTGGTTTATCAGATCATCACCAAAAATGGGGAAAGAGTCGTTATCGATAATCCCGCTAAACTCCCTGAACCGGCCAGAATAGAGAGCACAGAAGAACCCTATATCAGGGCACAGATTGTCACACCTCCCGAATATATTGGGAATATCATGAAAATATCAAATGAACGTCGTGGTATCTTTAAGAACACCTCTTATATCGACCCAAGCCGTGCGGATATCGAGTATGAATTTCCGCTGGCAGAGGTCATATTCGATTTTTTCGACAAACTAAAATCCGTTTCAAGAGGATACGCTTCGCTGGATTATGATTTTATTGGCTATCGGCAGTCTAACCTGATGAAACTAGATATATTGATCAACGGAGAGCCGGTAGATGCACTCTCCACTATTGTTTTTAAGGACAAAGCATATGATCAGGGTCGTTCACTTTGCCAGCGCCTGAGAAAACTTATTCCCCGCCAATTATTCCAAGTTGTTATTCAGGCCAGCATCGGTCATAAAGTGATAGCCAGGGAGGAAATTAAACCATTAAGAAAAAATGTTCTGGCAAAATGCTATGGTGGCGATATCACCCGCAAAAGAAAACTGCTGGAAAAACAGAAAGAAGGTAAAAAACGTATGAAACAAGTTGGCCGAATAGAAATACCACAGGCAGCTTTTTTAGCCATGTTGTCACCTGAACGATGAACAAGAACTTATTTGGAAAATTTATAAAAAAAGAATGAAACTTTTATAATATTAAAATCGATTTAATATAGGTTAGTATAGGAAATTATCAAAGGAGATAGAGCATTGAAACTAAAGAAAAAACACTTGGAATCTGTACAGGCGATTTTAGTCGCCATTGCGGCAGCATTGATATTGAGACAGTTTGTAATTGCAGCTTACAAAATTCCCACTAGTTCCATGGAAGATACTCTATTAGTAGGAGATTTCTTGCTAGTAAATAAATTTTATTATGGCGCCCAAACCCCTAATTGGATAGGTATACCATTTACTAAAATCGGTTTTGATGTACCGTGGTTCCGTTTTCCCAAGATAGCCGAACCCCAGCAAAATGAGATCGTGGTTTTCCGTTATCCTTGGGACCCAAAACTTAACCGTTATACAGAGGATCCTCGATTAGAATATATAAAGAGGTGTGTTGGTACCGGAGGACAAACCATTGAAATTATTGACAAAGAACTATTTGTTGATAGCATCCCATTCCCGATACCACCAAAATTAAAACATACTGATCCCAATATACTGAGTCGATATGATAGGCGATACCCTGTTTTCCGGGCAAATCTCGGGAGTCGTGACAACTTTGGTGAAGTTATTGTACCAAAAGACCATTTTTTCATGATGGGAGATAACAGAGATAATAGTTCAGACAGCAGGGATTGGGGTTTCGTTCCTCCTGAAAATATTGTAGGAAAACCTCTAATTATTTATCTTTCCTGGAACTCTCATATGCCAACGTACAGATTATTCAACAAAATCCGCTGGAACAGACTGGCAATGGTTATTCGATAGGATTTATGGAGAAAGCTGGCCTATACATTCACATTCCATTTTGTCAGAAAAAATGCGGGTATTGCGATTTCTACTCTATTACTAGGCTTAAGTATACCGACGATTTCGTTACCGCCTTATTAAAAGAAATTGAAATAACGGCTCAACACTATTCCAATCTGCACTTCGATACTATCTATATGGGTGGTGGTACACCTACGCTTCTTTCCTCATTTCAGCTGGAGAATATTTTAAAAAAAATTCAACAAAAATTTTCAATTGATACAAAGGGAGAATTTTCGATCGAGGCAAACCCGGGTACAATAGGTAAGGAAAAATTGTATGAACTAAAAAAAATGGGATTTAACCGTTTGAGTCTGGGTGCTCAGGCTTTCCATGAGGAAGATCTACGGTTTTTAGGAAGAATTCATTCGGTCAAGGACATTATCACTAACTATGAGTCAGCACGCAAAGTTGGTTTTAATAATATCAATATAGACCTGATGACCGCATTTCCCGGGCTTACCCATCAGCGTTTCCTTTACACTTTAAAGCATACAATTGCATTAAAACCTGAACATATATCCTGTTACACGCTAATACTTGAACAGGGTACTCCTTTCTATAGATCGATGAAAAAAGGTGAACTAATCCCATTAAAAAACGATGAGGAAGCATTTTTCTTTGAGATGACTTATGATTTCCTCTCTCAGAATGGCTATATAGCTTATGAAATCTCAAATTTTACCATTCATCAGAAATTTCAGTGTCAACACAATTTAAAATACTGGAATCATTTATCATATGTAGGTCTGGGTCCTTTTGCTCATTCATTTATCTCTCCATATCGGTGGCGGAATTACACCTCTTTAAAAAGCTACCTCAACAAATTGTCTCAAAATATGCTCCCTGTTTGTTATAAAGAAGAACTCACAAAAAATAAACTTGAATTTGAATATATTTTTCTGCATTTACGTATGAAGGATGGTTTAAATTTGAAAGATTATCAAAATCGTTTTCAAAATAAATTCGACATAAAATATATAGAAACACTCAGGAAACTTTTAGACTCCCAACTGGTTGAAAAATTTAATGGTAACATAAGACTTACACCCAAAGGATGGTTACTGGCGGATGAAATTGCCTGTGAATTTTTAAAAGTTATTGCCTATGAATAGAATAATTATACTCGTTATTTCTTCCTATACTTTATTTTACCCATTATCATTAATAGGTCAACCAGATCAATCTGATCAAACCCAAATCATATCTATACAATCTACTGACGATAACCAGATTCAAAAAAGAGACAAACAATTGTTCCAGATGTCTCAAAACTATATCAGGATAAATCGTTATGATTTTGCCATACCAGTATTAGAAGACCTTTTATCCAGACATCCCTTTGAGATTTCTTATTATGACTGGTTGCTGAGGGCATATATTTTAACCACTCAATACCAGATGGCAGATTCTTTAATTGATATCATGTCGGAGCGTATGCCAGACAATCCTCAATTCAAGATTGATAAAGCGAATGTTCTTCTTCAGATAAATGAGAAAGAGACCGCCCTTGCCTTATGGGAAGAAATTCTAACTAATAATCCAAACAATCTGAATGTTTATAATCAAGTTGCCAGTCTGATGATTCAAAACCGACTGATTGATGAAGCTGTTTCAGTATATAAAAAGGCCATTATTCAATTTCCGCAGGTCCCGAGCTTTTATTACAATATAGGTAATCTATATAAGAACCAGCTGATGTACACTGAAGCTGCCGAATATTATCTGGAATTTCTTGAACGACAGCCAAATCAACGAAATTTGATTTATAATCAAATACTTTCTTTTGATATTGAAGAGAATTCACGAGAAGACTTTTTTAGCATACTGGAGAAAAAGAGTCTAGATTCTGATTATTCTCTTGATATCAAATTACTCCTGGCTCAATTACATCAAAGATATAAGGAATATGATAAAGCTTTAAAAGTTTATCAACAGCTAGAAGACGATAAGAGCCAGGGGGCTAGATTACTTCAATTCGCTCAGGAAGCTTCGGGGGATTCAAGTTATCAAACTGCATTGCAAGCATATTTGGAAATCACTGAAAAATACCCAAAATCACCTTACACTGTTCCTGCCTATAAAGGAGCAGTATCATCATTATTTCATTTGGCTCAGCAAAATGCCGATCAAAAATATGCCCAGAGAAGCGTTGCATTAATTGACTCAGTGATTTCTAATTATTCCAACCACCCGGAAATTCCTAATCTACTTTTCTTAAAAGGAACCATTTACCTCGAATTTTATTTCGATGTCGATGAAGCGATAAACATTTTCTCTCACATTATTGACTCGAAAAATCTCAACAAATTGATACGCAATCAAATCTATCTACGGTTAGGAGAATGTTATCTTATCAAAGCACAGTTAGATCGTGCTTTAAAATCATTTCAGGCTGTGACCAAACCTCCATTTTTATCTGAGGCAAAACTCAACCAGGCTAGAGTCTATTATTTTCAAAAAGAATGGGAAAAATGTATTAGTATACTACAAACCATCATCCAGAGTGAAGGTGCAGCAGGTGTGATAACAAATGACGCTCTGGAACTTCAAATGAAGATTAACCTGATAAAATCTTCTCCAGATATCCTCAGCGATTTATCAAAAGCCGATTTTTTGCTGTATCAGAGAAAAAAGACTGAAGCGTTAAAGGAATATATAAATTTAAGCGAAATTGTTTCAGATTTACCTTTGTTAAAATCAGATATAACTCTCCAGATCATTCAATTATCACTGGAACTGGAAGAATATCCCCAGGCTTTAACATATTGCCTCGAAAACATCGAAGATTCCACTTTAAATCAATATGCCGATAAACATCTTTTCTTGATGGCAAATATCCTTGAGAATCCGTTACATCGCTATCAGGAGGCTTTTAATGCTTATCAGAAACTACTACAAACATACCCAAATAGCTATTATGCCGCTCGTTCACGAGATAGAATGAAACTATTAAGAGAAGAGAAACTTATTGAGATCCCATGAAATTTTTTAAATTCATTATTTTATTTGTAATTCTAATCAATGGAATATTATCTGCTCAGTATGTGTTAATTCCCATGGATCTAACCCAGAATGATCATTTAAAATCATACGGTATCGCATACTGGGTATTGGAAAATGGAGTTAATGTTGAATGGTTGTTGAACTATCGCGGTGGTTCATTTTTAATCCACCTCTTTCCGGGCCTGGAAAGTGAGTGTCTAATCCGGGGAGTTACTACGGAAATGTTGAGTAACTCCAC